>Ga0213866_10001219_pt1 | contig 19411 bp, 20 predicted proteins | sample PICome_11_FD_160079 | JGI IMG/M metagenome (GOLD analysis project Ga0213866, IMG submission 160079) | Coastal seawater microbial communities near Pivers Island, North Carolina, United States - PICO284 | ecosystem: Environmental > Aquatic > Marine > Coastal | place: USA: North Carolina...
CTTATAGAACAGCGCAGGCAACGGGAGCAAAATGCTGAGAAGAGCAGGCTATTGGATCATCTGTGCGATTTAATTCGACGGTTTATTGCTTAAATCAGATTGTGGGTGATGATAAAAGCTCTTATCGAAGATTAGGTTAATTTTTTCATTTATAAAGCCTTTCAGTATATGCTTAACGAGTCAAATTTATACCAAAAAGTAAGTGTATATTTTTTGGTTCATTAATTCCTATATATGTTATTTTCTCTTGGATGTTAATTTGATTAAATCAAATAAAACCTCATATATTTTTAATACAACATGGATGCTCTCTGAGAAGATAGTTCGTATTTGTCTTGTGTTACTGGTTATGGTCTGGCTTGCCCGTTATTTAGGCCCACAAGAGTTTGGAAAGCTAAATTTTGCACTTTCTTTTGTTGCATTATTTGGTATTTTTTCAACTCTTGGTTTAGATAAGTTACTAGTTAAAGAATTATTGCAAAAACCAGATGAAAATTTTTTAATTATGGGATCAGCCCTGACACTAAGGATAATTGGTGGTCTACTACTTGTTCTTGTCTCTATTTGGATCGCACATCTTTTACGCCCAGATGATAAAGTTTTTAAAATTTTGGTTTTAATTTTGTCATCGGCGCATATCTTAAATTCTTTTGAAGTTATCAAATATTGGTTCGAATCAAATGTCCAAGCAAAATACAGTGCAATTATTGATTTAATTGTCGTATTAACGGGGTCAATCGCTAGAGTAATTTTAATTATGAATGGCGCGAGTTTGATTACATTTGGATGGGTTGTTCTTTTTGAAAGTACGGTTCTTTGTTTTGGATTATTGGTAATTTACCAACTAAAGTATAATTCCTTATCGAAATGGAAATCTTCATTTAGAAAAATTCTTAGCCTTTTAAAAAGTACATTACCACTTATTTTAGCAGGCGCAGCCTTCATATTGTTTACACGAATTGATCAAGTAATGCTTGGGGAAATTTCAGGTGATAGCTCAGTTGGGCTCTACGCAGCAGCAGTCAGATTAAGTGAAGGCTGGATGTTCGTTCCTGCTCTTATTGCGACTTCATTATTCCCTGCGTTACTGGATGCAAGAAGTAAAAACTATGAGCTTTATCTAATGCGAATACAGCATCTATTGAATTTGATGGTCTTTTTTTCCGTGATTGTTAGTATTTTGTTTACCTTTATTTCCTCACCATTGATAAATTTCATTTATGGGCCTAATTATTCGCAAACATCTGTAATTTTGAGCATCCATATTTGGGGGATGGTATTTAATACAATAAGCATCGTCTCTTTTAGGTATTTTTTGGTTGAGGGGATGCAAATTTTTTCCTTTTATCGAGCATTAGCCGGATTGATTATTAATATTGGATTAAATTTGTGGCTAATTCCATTGTATGGTGCAGTTGGAGCTGCAATTGCTACTGTCATTGCGCAAATAATAGCAGCCTATCTTTTGAATTATGCTAGCCCAAAATCTAGAGAAATGTTCAATATGCAAACAAAAGCTTTAACACTGAGGTTTTTTGTTAAGTCCTATCTTTATGTAAGGAATTCAAAATGAAGATTCTAATATTGGGAGGAACTGGAGCAATAGGGACACATCTTTGTGATTTTTTATCAGAAGGCATTTATTCGGTTACTGTTACCTCAAGGTCTTTTAGAAAAGATTATGGCGCAATAAAATTTATTCAAGGAAATGCTAAAGAAAAAAATTTCTTATTCTCACTTCTAGAGTCGAAGTGGGATGTCATCATCGATTTTATGATTTATGAAAACGATGAGTTTAAAGGAAGGTTCCAAGTCCTTTTATCCTCAACATCTCAATATGTATATCTTAGTTCTGCAAGAGTCTATGATGATAGTCAACAATTTATTACTGAAGATTGTACCCGATTATGTGATACATGCTTCGACAAAATCTTTATTTCAAGTAATGAATATGCAATTTCTAAGGCAGTTCAGGAGGATTTATTAACTTCATCGACTTTTAGGAATTGGACTGTAATACGGCCATATATCACGTATGGAGAGGAAAGAATTCAGCTTGGAGTATTAGAAAAGGAGAGTTGGCTATACCGAGCGCTTAAGGGTAGGACAATTGTATTCTCAGAGGACATCAATAAAAGTATCACTACTCTTACTTATGGGTCAGATGTTGCAAAAGCAATAGCAAAAATAATAGGTGATAAAAATGCTCTCGGTCATTTTTTTCATATTACGAGCCAATATGCGTATTCCTGGGCTGACATTCTAGAAGTTTACCTTGATGTGATTAAAGATGAGACGGGGAAAAAGCCAAATGTACTATTTCAAAAGCTATCTGATTTTATGTTATGGAGCCCAGTAAAATACCCAGTCTTGTATGACAGATTGTATGATAGAAGATTTGATAATACTAAAATTAATAGCTATATCAGCACAGAATTGTTTATTGATCCTAAGAAAGGCTTGAGGGAGTGTTTGATTTCCTTTCTTAGAAAACCAAGCTTTAAAAATATTAGTTGGAGAGGTGAGGCTATTAAGGATGGTGTTTGCGGCGAATTTACACCATTATCTGAAATTTCTACAGTTCGATCAAAAATTATTTACTTAGCATTTAGATATATTCCATGGTTAGGGAGAATATTATGAGTCGTGATTATACGGATGAGAAAAATGTTTTAATTCTCTTGTCTTTATTAAAGCAATATAGGATTAAAACTGTAATTGCCTCACCGGGAACTACAAACGCTACTTTTGTTCGCAGTGTGCAGGTTGATCCCTACTTCACGGTTTATTCGGCTGTTGATGAAAGGTCTGCTGCATACATGGCTTGTGGCCTTTCAGCTGAAAGTGGAGAGGTCGTAGTTCTATCATGTACGGGTGCAACAGCCTCACGTAACTATCTCCCAGGCTTAACAGAGGCTTACTATAGAAAGCTTCCTATTCTAGCAATTACATCCACGCGAGATAAATCCAGATATGGGCATCTTGAAGATCAGGTTATAGACCGAACTATATTACCAAAAGATGTCGCAAAATTTAGTGTGCATTTGCCGAATATAAAAGATGCCGATGATGAGTGGGAATGCCGCATCCAAATATGTGCAGCTATCCTTGAGTTATCTCGTAATGGAGGAGGTCCAGTTCATATTAATTTAACCACCTCTTACAATCGGAGCTATTCAACAAAAGCTTTGCCAAGTGTCTCATCGATTGCAAGGCACAATGTGCTTGATGATTTTCCAAGTATTCCAAAAGTTCGTATTGGAATTTTTATAGGCTCTCATAGGCAATTTAGCTGTATGGAAAATAAAATTATTGATGATTTTTGCGAGTCAAATAATGCTGTAGTTTTTTGTGATCATACAAGCGGTTATAAAGGTAAGTATGGTGTGAGATATTTGCTTCCTTTAATGCAAATTGAGGTAAATTATGCTGAATTAATGCCGGAATTGTTGATACATATCGGTGAAATCTCAGGGTTCTATCACCCTTTCATGCATAATCCAAAAGAAGTATGGAGGGTTAGCGAAGACGGTGAAATTAGGGATACCTTTAAAAGGCTAAGGCATGTATTTGAAATGCACGAAAACCATTTCTTCAAAAAATATACAACAGGTAAAAAAATTAAAACTACTTACTTTGATGCTTGGCAAGTCATTGTTGAGGATTTAGAGAGCCGCCTTCCAGAAATACCATTCTCAAATTTATGGGTAGCCAAAACTTTGTCATGTCAAATTCCTAAGGGTTCTAATCTTCATTTCGGGATACTTAACTCTTTAAGCTCATGGAACTATTTTAAGGTTTGCAACTCAGTAAACTGTAATTCAAATGTTGGCGGGTATGGAATAGATGGCTGTGTGTCAAGCCTCTTGGGAGCGTCTTTAGTTGATCCTCAAAAGTTATATTTTGGTTTTGTGGGAGACCTAGCGTTTTTTTATGATATGAATTCTATTGGAAATCGCCACTTACCAAAAAACCTTCGGCTACTTGTTGTAAATAATGGCAAAGGTATAGAGTTTAAAATTAAAAATAACCCAGCAACACAGTTTGGTGAAGAGATAGATGAATTCATTGCAGCAGCGGGTCATTTTGGTAACAAGTCCAAAACACTAATAAAAGACTATGCTTCTAACTTAGGATTTAAGTATTTATCAGCTTCAACTAAAGAAGAATTTATAAAGCATCAGAGTGAATTTTTGGATAATGAGTTAAAGGGCCAGCCTGTGCTTTTTGAGGTTTTTACATCCGATGAAGAAGAGGATTTGGCACAAAAGAAGTTTAAAGCTATTGAGAAAAGCTTTAAAGGTTCAACAAAACGTCTAGCTCGAGAGTTTATTGGAGACGGCTCCGTAAACAAACTAAATAAAATATTTAAGCGATGAGAAATAATATGAAAAGATTACTGGTGATTAACCAACACGCCTCTAACCACGGAGATGAGGCCGCTGGAAAGGCATTTTTGCGGGAGATTTTTAAAAAGGAAAAAAAATTTAAAATCGGTATTTTGTATAATTCAAAAACAAATCATGTTTCAGACCTGCTCAATGTGGAGAATTTAGTCGATCACCATAAGTATGATGATTTAAGTTTGGTGGATAAGATCCTGATGGCGTTGACTTTTATTATGCCATTTTTCATCGTGAGACATCTATATATTTTTGGTAAAACAATAAAGAATGAATTCACCCTTTTGAATGCAAATGATAAAATAATTAATGCTCCAGGTGGTGTAAACATTGGTATCTATAAAGATTGGCGTTATCTTTGGAGATTATACGTATCAATTAAGTTGAAAAAAGAAACTGCAATCTATTCAATTTCTTTTGGCCCATTACCAAAAAATATTATTTTTGCCAGCGCAAGCAAAGAGGTTTTAAAGAATGTTACTTTTCTTTCATTGAGAGATAGTAAAAGCCAAAAATATGCAGACGACTTAGGTATTGATTATATAAAGGCAATTGATACAGCTTTTTTAAATAATCAAACAGAGGAGGAGTTGCCTTCATGTTTAACTGACCTGCCAAAATCTGATTTTGTTGTCATTGTTCCAAATGAATTATTTAGGTGGCATGTAAATTATCAGCACATACCAGAAAGTCGATTCAATAATTTATATGTTTCAATAATAGATTATTTTATTGATCGTGGCTTAGATGTTGTTTTACTCCCACAAATGTTTGGTAGTGAAAACGATATTTCGTATTTTAAATTTCTTAAAAACGAAATTAAGGGTGATCTTAGTAAAGTAACAATTGTGTCTGAGAAGTATTCATCTGACATACAGCAACAAATTATAAAGCGCTCGAAGTTTGTGGTTGGAGCACGATATCATAGTGTAATTTTTTCTGTTAATAATAGAGTTTCATTCATTTCTTTGGCATATGAGAACAAGATGACCAATACATTAGAGTTGTTGGGACTTCTTAACTCCAACTTAACAATAAATAATTTGTTACAAGAAGGTAATGCTAATGTTTTAAAAATGGTAGATGATAAATTCAAACAAAGTAATTGTGTAAGAGAGTCACTAGTTCTAGCTAATGAATTAGCACAGAAAACTGCACAGGATACTTTTGTTAATTTCTATAATGATTTTCTTTCTCGGTAGACTTATATTTTGATGCAAAAAGCAAATAAATCGGTTTGCGTAGTTATTCTTAACTATCAAACCTATACTGATACGATTAATTATGTAAATTCCCTGAAGGATCAGAAAGGCATTGAATTACATATACTAATTGTAGATAACTGCTCTCCAAACAACAGTTATGATCACTTAAGTAATTATTTTGATTCTGATGCCGATGTTGAAGTTATTAAAAGTGCGAGAAATGGTGGTTATGCTTATGGGAATAATTATGGTTTACGGCATATAGAAAAGAGAGGCTTCGAATACATAGTTATTAGTAACAACGATATTGAGATTTCAGATCAATATCTTATGAAAAAACTTATAGAAGAGTATTCACATTTTGAAAATGTTGCATTTATTGCACCTCTAATGCGTACAAAGGGTAAAGTATCTAAATTAAGTGCTTGGAAACTACCGAGTTTTTTTGATGATTGCATCCAATCCTTGAGATTAACTAATTATTTATTTGGCAGAAAATTGCAATATGACTTTAAGTTATTCTCAGATCAACCTCAGAAGGTTGATTGTCTTTCAGGTGCATTTTTTTTGGGAAAGTATGAGATTTTCACAAGAGTAAATTTTTTTGATGAAGGCACTTTCTTATATGGAGAAGAAATAATTCTAGCATTGAGGTTAAAGAGTATAGGCCTCAGTAATTTCATAATACCTAAATTAGATTATCATCACCAAAATTCCAAAACTATTTCTTCGTTATTAACCATTTACCGGACTCATAAACATTTAACTGACAGTAGATTATATTATCATTCAAAATATTTTGGAGCTTCTTTTGTGAAGCTTTATTTTTTGAAGTTTTTGCATTATTTCTGGTGTATGGAAACTTTTCTATATTCGTTAATTTGTAAAATGATATTAAAAAAATAATGGTAAATAAAAAGCAATTAAGTTTTTCACTCAAGCAGGGCACTTTGCCAAATGCTTGGGTTTTTATAATTTTAGTTGCACTTGGAACCTCTCCAGATATTTTTTTAAATCAGAGTGATGATAGAAATATTTTTTTGATTTTAGTAATGCTTATTTCGCCTTTAGTGCTACTATTTTCAAGAAAAATTTCCAAGGTAGATCTCATTTTGATTACTTTCATATGTGGGCAATTTTTTTCAGCAATAGTAATAAATCCTGAATTTCTGAGGTGGTCCACATTATTTTATACATCCTTGTTTGCTGTGATGTTTTTAGCATACGAGCACTGTCTCGCTCGTGATTTTTTTTCAATTCTCTCGTATCTGAATACCCTCAAACTCATTATGTTAGCTTTTTTTTGGGTATTAGTAACTCAGCAGATTAGTGTTTTTTTTGGTTTGCCTGTTTTGCTGGCTGGCAACTATAATCCCGAATATCCTTGGAAGTTGAGTTCCCTAGCCGCAGAACCATCTCATGCAGCTTTAACGTTATCCCTGTTAATGTTTTCATACTCTAAAATAAAAAACTCCTTATTAAAGAAAAATCAAACATTTTATGAAAGTGTGTCAAGCGATAAGGCAATTTGGTTAGCTTATTTTTGGTTTTGTTTAACATCAAACAGTACTTCTGCACTATTTTTGATGATTATTTTGTTAACACAGTTCATGCGGGTGAGAAGCATTCCTTCAGTTTTATTTATATCGTTTTTCTTAAGCATAGGTTTGTTGTATTCTGAAGGTGTTGCTATTGACCGAGCAACAAGTTTCTTCTTTGGCTTAATCACTTTAAGTCCAGATGCAATGTTAGCTGCTGATCACAGTGGCTCCCTTCGGTTTGTGCCGGCTATTGTGATCTTTGACAAAGTTAGTATCTTTGGACTTAACGGTCTATTTGGGCACGGCATTGATTATGTTACAACGTTTCTATATTTGGAGATACCAGGTATTGAAGAAGATTTTGCCACTGGTGGAATAATGCTGGTTTGGCTTGAATATGGATTTGTAGCATTTTTGCTTTTTATCTTCTTCTCAATCCAAGCAACTGGTATAAGGTTCGAAATAGTTACTTTAGCACTCTGGTTTATCTTCCTTTTTCTGGGTAACGGAATAAATACGCAGCTTGTTTGGCTTTTAATTGTAATATTTCATACTAATAATTTTTTTCTAGGAAAAAAATTTAAGGCTAGTACATAAAAAAGCTAATGCTAACGAAGGTTATTGAACCCGTTCTATGGAAACGGGCTCCCAAAAAAATCTAAAAAAAGTTAAATTATGAATGAAAAAAAAATACTATTTGTTCACATGTATAACAGCTTTAGTGGAAGCCCTAAGGTTCTGGAGAATGTGATTAAGGTTTTGTCTAGGGATTCAAATTGTTTGCTTATAACTAATCATACAGATGGCTTTTTAGATAATGTTAATGTAAGAAAATTCAAATTTTATTTTCGGCTTACTAATAACAAGATAACCACACTTTTTAATTTCATCTTCGCGCAGTTAAGTATTTTTTTTCTGGTTTTAAGGTTAGCCAATAAAGATGACATGGTTTATGTAAACACAACGATACCTGTATTTGCTGCTTTAGGAGCCAAGTTAAAAGGAGCTTGTGTTGTTTTTCATCTTCATGAGGACACAAAAAGTCTCAATGTTATTCATAGATCGCTTTCTTTGTTGAGGCGTTTTTGCTGCGATCATGAAATATTTGTTTCCAACTATCTCCATTCCAAAGAGCATATTTTAGGTACAAGTTACAAAATTATTCCAAACTGTCTGTCAGAAGATTTTGTCACTAATGTACATCAAAATTCATTGCCAAGATCTAGCTTCAGTCCATTCAAAGTGCTTATGGTATGTTCTTTGAAGAAGTACAAAGGTGTATGGGAACTAATTGACATTTGCAATGAGCTCCTGACTGAGCCAAATGTGCAGATTGATTTGGTAGTTAGTGAGGACGAAGTCTCAATGGGAAAGTTTTTTGAAAACTCCCAAATTCCTAACAATTTGACTATTCATCCTAAAGCTGTCGATGTTGCGAAACACTACGAAAATGCATCTTTAATTTTAAACTTATCTAGGCCCGATGAATGGGTAGAGACCTTCGGATTGACTATACTTGAGGGCATGGTGTACGGCTTGCCATGCATTGTCCCTCCAGTAGGTGGGCCAGTCGAACTTGTTAAAAACAATTTTAATGGATTTACTATTTCTTGTTATCAAACAAAGCAAGTTGCCAATTTAATATTAGATCTTTACAAAGATGAAAATCTTTACAATAAAATGTCTGCTAACAGTATCGAACTTTCCAAGAATTTTAACTTTTATAACTTTAAAAATGACCTGAAAGATTTTGTCGACTCTGTATGGTTAGAAGCTAAATCCTAGAGGGGTTTTGATTTAGAGTTTTTAATGTAACTATTAACCTAGTTCAAATTTTTTGTAATTATTTATGTATAGTAAAATTTTTAAATCTTTCAATAATTTCTACAGAGGAGTTAGTTTGTGCTTCATATAATTGGGATAGTTGGTGTCCCTGCAAAGTATGGTGGCTTTGAAACGCTTGTGGATTATCTTCTTGATTCAAAAAAAATAAAATCACTCGAAGTTGTAGTTTATTGTGAAAAAGAGGTCTGTGAAGCACAAAAAGGACATTATAAAGGTGCAAAGCTCGCTTCTATCAAATGGAGAGCTAATGGGTGGCAGTCTGTATTTTATGATCTAAGTGCTCTTTGGCGTGCTAGTAAACAAGGGGGTAAAATACTCATATTAGGTACTTCTGCTACCTTTATTATCCCTGTTTTGAGGTGCCTTTTTCCAAGTTGTACATTTATAGTAAATATGGCCGGCCTTGAGTGGTCTAGATCAAAATGGGGTGCATTTGCTAGTTGGTTTTTAAAGTTTAATGAAATGATGGCTGCAAAATTCGCCCATTTTTTTATTACTGACAATAAGGGTTTGACAGACTATATTCGAAAACAATATAACAAAGATTCGATTATGATACCTTATGGAGGAGACCAATTTTTAGAAGCTGCAAGTAATCAAGATGTATTTAATGAATTTGATTTACCTGATGAATTTGATTTTGCGATGGCGCGTTCTCAAATTGATAACAATATGGAAGTCATCTTGGATGCATACGCTAAAAGTGGTCAAGAACTAGTTTTTGTTTCAAATTGGAAGTCATCTACGTATGGTAAGGGATTACTTGAAAAATATGTTGATGTGCCAAATTTGAACCTTATTGGTCCTATCTATGATGTAGGTAAAATAAAGGCACTATACCAAAAAACACGCATATATATTCATGGACATAGTGCTGGAGGCACTAATCCCGTTCTTGTTGAGTCAATGTGGGCTAGACTGCCAGTTCTAGCTTTTGATGTCACCTTTAATAGGCATACAACACATAATCAGGCATTTTACTTTAAAGATTCTCAAGAGCTAGCGAAACTATCACAAACTTTAAAAAATGACTCACTAACAAGGTGTGCCCAAAGTCTTTATCAAATTGCTAATGATGGTTACAAATGGGAACATATCCAATCGTGTTATGAGTCAGTAATTTTTAATGAGGCCCGTTAGATGGACAATAAGAATGTACGTATTTTACTACTAGAGACACTAGGTCCATTCAAGCAATGGTTAAGAAAAAAACTTTTAAGATTAATGGGATATAAAAATATTCATCCTAGCGTAGTTTTAGAGAGAAATTTAAATCTAGATAGGGTTGACCCGCAGGGCATAACTATCAAATCAGGTTGTTTAATAGCCAGTGGGGTAACAATCCTCTGCCATGAGCATGTATACAGAAATCCGAATAATCAAGAGTTACCCCTTGTAAAGCCTGTTGAAATTGGTGAAAGAACTTTTGTGGGAGTTGGAGCAACTATTTTGCCTGGAGTAACTATCGGGCAGGATTGTATTATTGGTGCAGCTTCTTTAGTATCAAAAGATATTCCAAATGGTTGTCTAGCCGTTGGGGTGCCGGCAAAAATCATCCGATCTAACCTCAAAATGAATCATAAGGCAATTCTAGTTAATGCTAATCATTGTAAATCTGCTGAGGAACAAAATTAATGATTAAAGCTGTTGTAGTTGGTGCTGGTAGAATCGCACTGTCCCATTTGCCACATATTCTTACTCATCCAAAATTAGATTTAGTAGCTATAGTAGAGCCTAATATAATTGCTAGGTTTATCATTAAACGGCTAACTCGCGCTAAAGTTGTTAGTAGCCTAAAAAAGCTTGATTTCTCAGATTATGAAGCTGCGTTTATTTTAACCCCTCCGCAGACGCACTTTCTAATAACTAAGTCCTTGCTTGAACAAGGTAAGCATGTGTTCCTTGAGAAGCCCTTGAGTTTAAATCCTAGTCATAGCCTTGAGCTTTTTAAATTAGCAAAAAAAAATAAGGTTGAATTTGCAGTTGGCTATGTCTACCGATTTCATCCGGTGTTTATGAAGGTGAAGGAGTTATTGAACAGTCCGGTGTGTGAAGAGATAGTGTCGGCTGATATTAATATGCGCGGTAATGTTGTCTCAGAGGAAACGCCCAAAACATGGAGAAATGTAGGTCTAGGATCGGGCTGTATTTTTGATTATGGTTGTCATGCAATCGATTTGAGTTTGTTTCTATTTGGTAGAGCTGATGAAGTTATTTGTTTGGAAAAACATGAGATTTTTCAGAGGGGTGTGGTTGATAAATTCAGTGCCAAATTGGAATTCCGAGCAAATTCAAATTTTGATTTGGGTATATATTGCAACTGGGCGGACAGCAGTGTTAGAAAGGCTGGTATAACAATAAAAATAGATACAGCTAATGATTCTTTATGGACAGACGGTCAACTGTTAAAAATTAGAGGTAAAAATAACGCCGACTTCTCAATAAAGGATCTTAATACTGATGTTCCATACTACCTGCGTGGTGAAGAATTTCAAAATCAACTTGATCATTTTGTGCTTAGTATTAGCTCAAATCGGTTAAGCTATAAAGATGCAGAGGATGCAGTAATCTGTGATCAAATCATCTCGCAACTTTATGAGAAGAATTTATGAAAATATTTTTTGGTGACAATCAATTTTTAGGTGTAAATCATTCTGATGGTAAAGGTATCGAGTATTTAGACCAATATAATACTGCTGAACAAATTGCTGCAACATTAACAGATGCATGGGATGCTGGTATTAGAGATTTCTGTTTTACGGTAAACCAAAAAACAATAGACGCTATAGACATGGTTATAGTGGATTGTCCCTTCGATCTTCATCCCGCGCTTCCTTATGCTCACAGGGTAAATGATTTAATTTCCGAAAAAGGTCTTGCAGGGGCGCTTTTTCACAAAGCTAAAAGTGCAGGATTTTATAATCTAATAGTAGCTAGCACGAAGGGATTTTTTGGACGCTATGACCACGCTTTTCGACTTTTAATTAAAACAGAGATTGAGGGTATTCCTTTAAAAAGCATAAAATCTATTGGGCTTTTAAATATTGCTACCGATTTTTTGTTGGGTTTGAAGCGTACTGATTTATTACACTCATTTTATAGAGCAGTAAATAATGGCTTTGATAAAAAGCCACTTTTTTATACGATGAATTTCCCTGCCTTGGCTGAGTCACTTTGGGAGTCAGAATACAACAACTGTGCAATAGTATTTAACTACAATAACAGTGGATTCAGGACTAACCCTAATTTAAATGCAGTTAAACATTGCATTCAAAAATATAAAACAAATGAGTCAATAGCTATGTCAGTTTTTAGTGGTGGTCAAATCAGTGAAGTAGGTAACTTAGTTAAAGAGGCCTCATGTCTTACTGGTGTTTTATTTGGTACTTCAAAGAAGAAAAATATGATTTCTAACATCGATTTATTTAAATAGCTTCAACAATTTATATCAGCTTTTAATTTTTATGTCGCTAATAACCATTTTGAAAGGACTGAGGAATGAATTTATCAGATTATATAAGTCAAAAATTTCACAATACAGATGAATTAAAGTTGAAATATAGCAGTGCTTGTCCGTTTCCTCATATAGTTATGGATAATTTTGTTTCAACTACTTTGCTGAATCAGGTTCTTGAGGAGTTCCCTGATTTGAGTAATATCCAAACTAAGATTGAGTTTAAAAATCAAAGGGAAATAAAGTTTGCTTCTGATGGTTTTGCAGATTTATCTCCAGCTGCTGCCAAATTAATTTCTTTTTTGAATTCTAACGTTTTTTTAGAATACTTGAGTAGGTTAACGGGTATTGAAGAATGTCTTATTTCAGATCCTTATCTAGCTGGTGGAGGGTATCATGAAATTAAGTCTGGGGGGGTACTTAAGGTTCATGCTGATTTCAATAAGCACCCATTGATAGATTTGGATAGACGCTTAAATTTACTTCTATATTTGAATAAAGATTGGCAAGAAGGTTGGGGTGGATCATTAGAGTTATATGATGAGGATAACCTCTCGAAACCAACTGTAAGTATTGAACCTATTTTTAATAGATGTGTAATTTTTTCAACAACATCATACACTTATCATGGTCACCCTTTACCATTGAATATCCCTGAAGACATGTCGCGTAAGTCAATCGCACTGTATTACTTTTCACTGGGAAGGCCAAGATCAGAATCAACTGGCAAGCACGGTACGCTATTCGTGGAAGCTAAAGGGGAAAAGTTATCATATGATTTAGGTTCCATTTTGTTCGACTTTTCTCCACCAATAATAATAAGGTTTTTTAAAGCGCTTAAAAGAAAATGGAAAACAAAATAGACCATATAAATCTATTCTTTTGTCGAGGATTAGGAACAAAGTTTTTTGTAGTTCTATAATTTGATTAATTTTTTAAACAACTTTTTGGGATTTAAATTTTGAGCATATTAGTTACTGGCGGAGCTGGTTTTATTGGAAGCTCAGTAATTCGAGTAATGATTAATCAAACTGCTTATGAGGTCGTTAATATAGATAAATTGACCTATGCAGGTAACCTTGATTCATTGTCAGATGTCGCTAGCTCTCTAAGATACACACATGAACAGGTGGATATCTGCGATAGACAATTTATTGATAGATTATTTCAACAGCATCAACCCTCTGCTGTAATGCATCTAGCGGCTGAAAGCCATGTTGATCGCTCAATTGATGGCCCATCTGATTTTATTGATACCAACATTGTGGGTACTTTTAACCTTCTTGAGGCTACACGGCATTATTATGAAAGTCTTGAAGACGATAAAAGAGAACAATTTCGTTTTCATCATATTTCCACTGATGAAGTTTATGGTGATTTAGAGGATACAGAAGATTTATTCACAGAAGAAACACCTTATTCGCCATCATCACCATATTCTGCCAGTAAAGCCGCATCTGATCATTTAGTTAGGGCCTGGGGGCGCACTTACGGCTTGCCGGTAATCATTACCAACTGCTCGAATAATTATGGTCCATATCATTTTCCTGAAAAGCTTATTCCTCATGTTATTTTGAATGCGATACATGGTAAGCCTTTGCCTATTTATGGTGATGGCTCGCAAATACGCGATTGGTTGTATGTGGAAGATCATGCTAAAGCACTTATCAAGGTCGTTACAGAAGGCGAAATTGGTGAAACCTATAATATTGGTGGGCACAACGAAAAAACCAATCTTGAGGTAGTTGAAACTATCTGTGATTTGCTGGAAGAACTTGTGCCAGAAAAGCCAGCAGGAGTCAAAAGTTATCGAGATTTAATAACCTTTGTTAAAGATCGCCCAGGTCATGATGTGCGTTATGCCATAGACGCTTCAAAAATTGAGCGTGAATTGGGTTGGGTGCCAGAGGAAACCTTTGAAAGTGGTTTGCGTAAGACTGTTCAATGGTATTTGGATAATCGACAATGGTGGGAGAGAGTGCTTTTGGGTGCCTACCGCTTAGAGCGTTTAGGAGAGTAATATGAGCAACAATTACAAGGGAATTGTATTGGCGGGTGGTTCAGGAACGCGACTTCATCCAATCACCAAAGGTGTCTCCAAGCAGTTATTACCTGTTTATGATAAGCCAATGATCTATTATCCGATTTCTGTGTTAATGCTTGCGGGTATTAAAGAAATTTTGGTTATTTCGACACCCGATGATATGTCAGGTTATCAACGTTTATTGGGCGATGGTTCTGATTTTGGTGTTGAAATTGATTATGCCATTCAGCCAAGCCCCGATGGCCTAGCTCAGGCCTTTTTAATTGGTGAAGATTTTATTGGTGATAGTAATGTTGCACTAGTTCTTGGTGATAATATTTTTTACGGACAAAATTTTACTACAAATTTAAAAGCTGCGACTTCAAAAGAAAATGGTGCAACTATTTTTGGATACCACGTAAAAGACCCTGAGCGATTTGGTGTGGTTGATTTTGACACTGATGGCAAAGTTACCTCGATTGTAGAAAAGCCGAAAAACCCTAAATCAAATTTCGCGGTAACAGGGTTATATTTTTACGACAATGATGTGATTGAAATTGCAAAAGCTATAAAGCCTTCTGCCCGAGGCGAACTAGAGATTACTGATATTAATAATGCCTATCAAAATAGAGGGGATCTAACAGTTGAGCTCTTAAGTCGAGGTTTTGCTTGGCTTGATACGGGCACACATGATTCCTTAATTGAAGCTGGCCAATTTGTACAAACAGTTGAGCATCGTCAGGGTCTTAAAGTTGCCTGCTTGGAAGAAATTGCTTTTCATCAGGGGTGGATAAATAAAGATACTCTGTTACAGCAAGCTGACGCACTTAAAAAGACCAACTATGGCGAATATTTAGCCAAGGTTGCGGGTGGCTATAAATGAATGTGATTAAAACTAAATTAAAAGACTGCGTCATTATTGAGCCTAAGGTGTTTGGTGATGAGCGCGGTTTTTTTCTGGAAACATTTCAAGCAGATAGGTATGCAGATCTTGTGGGTATCAGCTTGCCCTTTGTTCAAGATAACCACTCACGCTCATCAAAAGGTGTATTGCGCGGGCTGCACTTCCAAAAAACTAAACCTCAGGGAAAATTGGTTAGGGTCGTTCGAGGTGAGGTTTATGATGTTGCTGTGGATATTCGCTCAGATTCGCCAACCTATGGTCAATGGGAAGCGGTTATTCTTTCGGAAGAAAATAAAACTCAATTTTGGGTGCCACCTGGGTTTGCTCATGGTTTTGTAGTGCTTTCAGAAACCGCAGATTTTGAGTACAAGTGTACTGACTATTACGATCCCTCTGACGAGGGCAGTCTGTTGTGGAATGACCCTGATCTAAATATTCCTTGGCCAATTGATAACCCAAAGTTATCAGAAAAAGATGCAAATGCTCCGGTAATGGCTGATCTGAAAAAATGAAAATTCTAGTTTTAGGTTGTAAAGGCCAGCTTGGTAGATGCTTGAATGACCAATTAGTAAATACCGATCATGAAGTAATTTATACTTCACGTGAGCAAATAGATATTGGTGACTTTGAGGCAACCAAAAGCAAAATTTTAGAGTTTTCTCCTGATCTAATTATTAATGCGACTGCTTACACAGCAGTTGATAAAGCTGAAGAAAATCAAAAAACTGCCAACTTGATTAATCATCTAGCCGTTAAAAATATTGCTGATATTTGTAATCAATTGAAATGTTGGTTGATCCATGTTTCAACGGACTATGTATTTGATGGTAACTCTAATGTGCCATATAAAGAGGACGACGAAACCAATCCTCAGGGTGCGTATGGAGAAACCAAGCTTAAGGGTGAGTTGGCGGTTAAAGCTTCTGGTTGTAAGCATATAATTATAAGAACAGCATGGGTATTTAGTGAGTATGGAAATAATTTCTTAAAAACAATGCTGCGTCTTGGGACGGAGCGCAATGAGTTAAGCATTGTTGGAGATCAAATTGGTTGTCCTACCTATGCACAGGATATTGCAAGATCTATTGTTGAGATAATCCCTCAGCATAATTCGCGAAAAGATAATGGCATATACCACTACTGCGGTGATCAGCCATGTTCCTGGTACGACTTTGCGAATGCAATCTTTGACCAAGCAATGGCTCATAACTTAAAAATACCAAGCATAGTTAACTCAATTGAAACCTCAGCCTATCCAACGCCTGCCAAAAGACCGGTATTTTCCGTTCTTGATTGTTCAAAAATTGAAAATGATTTTGGCGTGCATGCTTCAAATTGGCATGATGGGATTGGGCAGGTTATAAGTAAATTAAAACTAGAAAACCCAGTTTCTTAGGTATTTCATCGCCGTCGAATCAGTTTGCCATCCCCCTTTAAGCATTATCTTTTCCAGTGGTTCGCCTTGCTCCAATAGATCAAGTGCCGCCCCCACCCTAAATGAATGACCGCTAAGGGGTTGTTTATTTGATTCAGATTTTAATTCTCCCTGAAGCGTCTTTAAGATGGTGCTGATACTTGCTGGGTTTAGGCTATCCCCTATATGTCCGTGCTTGTTAATGGATCTTAGGATATAGCCCTCATCGCCAACAATTTTTTTCCATTTTCCTAATAGGTTAAGCAACTCTTCGCTGATAGGTATGACTTTACCTGTCCCAAATTGGTCGGTCTTTGAGAAGTTGAGCCTGATAATTGGTTTACCGTTGGGTGCACGATCTATATCTTCAAACTTAAAGGCACAGAGTTCTGATCTACGTCGCATGGTTTCGTATCCCAGTCTAAGTAGCACTTGGTTCCTTATTCCCATAATGCTGTTATCGCAGTTATTAAGTAGATGATTGAGCAAGCTTTTGGTCATTGGTGTGGCCTGTTCCTGTGCGCGCCCAATTTTGCGGTGCATGCGCTTTAGGGCCAGTATCACTTCTGGTTGTTTGGTGGGGTCGTGGTTTTTGGAGAGTTTTAGTACGGTACCTAGGCTATTGATACGCCTGCGGATAGTGGCGCTTTTATTGTTCTCGCTTAAATAATCGACATAGGTGGCCATAGTCTCTGCGGTTGCAGGGATTGGCTCTAGGTTATTTTGTAGGCACCAGTTTTGGTACTGGGCAAAGTCTGATCTGTAGGCCCTGATTGTATTTTTAGCAAAGGCGCCATCAAATTTGGCGAATATATCGTCAATCATGTTATTATCTCTAAACTAATTAGCTATAAATATATACAAATAGTATATATAAATATACCAATATGATATCAGTGTGTCAAATAAAAGCAGGTCGCGTTATGTTAGGTTGGAGTGCTGTCGAGCTTTCAGAGAGAGCGGGTGTTTCCTCCGCAACAATTAAGAAGTATGAGACGCAATCTGGAATACCTAATGCTAATACCCGGATCCTGACCGCTATTAAATCGGTGCTAGAGCAAGCCGGCATTAAATTTACCGGCGACCCTCTGGTCAATCCCGGCGTTACCCTTAATCTTAAGGGGTAGGGGATATCTCTATGGCAGATAATAAAGAAATCAAACTCCCTCAATCTGCTAGCTACAGCAACCTTCCTGAATACAATAATCATGTTAACCAAATTCATGCTAGCTATGACTCGCCCGAAGGTGTGTTGGGTGACTTGGTGCGCCAGATGGCGGATGCGATGTGGTGGGTTAAGACCTATCAGAAGGATAAGGACCACCTGATTGTGATGAAGATGGCAATGCTTATTAAGAGCCGAAGTGATCTGGGTATGGATGCAGAGGAAAAAGCGCTTCGGTTTTTTGACTGCCTGTTAAGTTTTTGGTCGGGTCAGGTATTAGATTCTGATGATCAAGCGTTCCTGGATAGTGCGATGCGATCAAAGGGTCATAACATGGCATCGCTCAGGGCGGATGCGATTAGGCGGTCGGTCAAGGAGCTTGAGGTGATTGATCGGTTAATTGAGCGACAGTTTAAGAATATGCGCCTGTTGATGCAGTCCTATGAATCAGTCCGGTTCGCACCGCAGCTACTTAAGAAGATGGACCTTGAGATCAGGCAGCTGGAGCAGGGTATAGAGAAGACTATTGAAGATCAGCGTCGAGAAGTTAGTCGCCAATAGGGCGAACGCGCAAAAATCCTCTGGCCCGCAAACTAGGGCGGGCAAGCTTCGCTCTGCTAAGAATGCTATAAGGCATGGTTTGGGTTCCCAATCCCCAAATTCTCCTCAAAATCCTCCCTTCTTAAATCATTTCCCCGAACTTAAATCCTATCAACAAGAGCTGATTAGTCTTGGTTATTCTGATGCGCAATCACAGGAGATTATTGAGGCGCTCTTGACTGCGCGTCAGGTGACTGAGGTAAAACACAGTGCCTATACGGACAGGTTAAATGAAGAGCGTCTGGGTAATATGACACCCGAGGCGGTGGCAAGCTTTGTGCGTGAGATGGAGGACCCGCTATCAACGGTAACCCCTATGGAAAGGGCTAGGGTAGTGGCTTTGTTATTTAAGCAGGTGCAGAAGGATAATGATCTTTCGGGTTTGCTGTTTGAGAAGTTTGAGGCGCACCGCAAATTAATGCGCTATGAGCAGTGGGCGTTTAATCAGCTTCGCAAGAAGAGTCAGGTTAAAAAATAACAAAACGAAGCCAAAGTGTTTAGCCTGCGATAAAAATAGGATTATCGTAGGCTTAATCTAAATTTCGCTTTTTTACGCTGATTCATATATTTATTTTGTTGGATTCATTTTCAACGAAAACCATTATCGCACCCTTATTTTAATCCTAAATAACTGCAATTGTATTCCGAAATTCACGTTGTTTCATTCCTAAATATACGGTATCTTTGAGCTATGAAGAAAGCATCATTTTACCCGAGAATCATAGAGCCTCGAATTGCTGAAGCCCAGCAGGATACACCTGTTATCCTTCTCGCAGGGCCACGCCAAGCGGGGAAAACAACCTTGGTGAGGCAGGTTGCAGTAGAGCAAAATATGCGCTACCTAACTCTAGACGATA
>Ga0213866_10001220_pt1 | contig 19411 bp, 15 predicted proteins | sample PICome_11_FD_160079 | JGI IMG/M metagenome (GOLD analysis project Ga0213866, IMG submission 160079) | Coastal seawater microbial communities near Pivers Island, North Carolina, United States - PICO284 | ecosystem: Environmental > Aquatic > Marine > Coastal | place: USA: North Carolina...
GCTTGAGATGTTGCGTGCGAGCAAAAGGGATCCCTCCCCTGCGGCTGCGGCTCCGGTCGGGATGACGGAGAAAGTGCTGCAAGGGGCGAAGCGTCACCGCGCGCGCTAGTCGAATCGGAATGCGACACACCGACAGGAGTGTCGGTGCCACTGCACCGCACTCCTCTACGCTTCCGCGTTCGGGTCCTTCGGCGCGAGGATCAGCGCGAGCTTCTCCAACACGCTAGCGCTGAGCTTCACCTCGGCGGCAGCGGCGTTCTCTTCGATCTGCTTGATCTTCGTAGCGCCCACGATCACGCTGGTGATGCCGGGCTGATGCAAGCACCACGCCAGCGCGAGCTGCCCTATCGTGCAGCCAACTTCAGCGGCAATCGGCTTGAGCTGATCGAGAATCGTGAAGTTCTCATCCGTCACGAAGTTTTTGACAAACTGATTCACGCGATCATTGGCCAAGCGCGAACCTTCCGGCGCGTCCTTGCCCTTCTCGTACTTGCCCGTGAGAAAGCCCTGCGCGAGCGGCGACCACACAATATTGCCCATGCGCTCTTCGATCGTCGCGGGCAAAGCGTCGCTCTCAATTTCGCGGCTAAGCATCGAGTATTGCGGCTGATTCGAGACCGGCCCGTAGCCGCCATATTCGCGTGCGATTTGCGTGGCCAGGCGCATCTGATCGCCGGTCCAAACGCTCACACCCCAGTAGTGAATTTTGCCAGAGCGGACGAGGTCTTCCATCGCGTAGACGGTTTCGCGCAGATCGCTTTCAGTGTCGAAACGGTGGCACTGATAGAGATCGAGATACTCCATCTTCAAGCGGTAGAGCGATTCGTCGATGCTTTCCAAGATGTGCTTGCGGGAGAGGCCGCGATCATTCGGATCGGTGTCGTGCATCGGCCAGAAGACTTTGCTCGCCACGACAAGGCGCTTGCGCTCATACTTCTCCAACGCATCGCCGAGAGCTGATTCGGACTGGCCGCGAAAGTAGATGTCGGCCGTGTCGATGGTGTTGATGCCAAGATCAATCGCGCGGTCGACGATCGCTTCGCAATCTTCCTGCCCGACCTCGCGGCCGTAAGTCAGCCAGCTCCCCAAGATCACGCTGGAGACCTTCATCCCCGTGCGTCCAAGCCTGCGGTATTCCATGGATCGTCCCTCGCTCGCCCTGCCACCCCCGCGCACAAGGCGCAGGATTCGATTTGATTCGAACGCAGCTTAGCTCAGGTCAATCTGGGATGCTGCGCAAAGCTTATGCATCAGCAGCTGGCTTGTCCTTGTCGGTGGCCTTCGCTTCTTTCGCAGCGGCGGCTTGGGCATCTTCCGCTTCAAGCTCTTCCTTAATCTCCATCAAGGAACGGTGAAGCTTCATCAGCTCGATGCGGCGCAGGCGATCAAAAACCGACTCGTCGTAGAGGCGATGGCCCGATTCCGTGCGCTGCGCAGGAGAGATCAGACCCATCATCGTGTAGTTGTGGATGGTCTGACGGGAGAGGCTGGTGTGACGCATGATGTCACCAACCTTGTAAAGTTTCTGAAGGGGCTTGTTCGGTAGCACCTGCGGTCTCCTCGGGCGTGTCTAAATATCGCGGAGCGGCTGCGCTCGTCTCACTCGTACTCGTCTCGCGGCAAATGTAAATGACGATTCGTTCCGCTTCAACTGCGTAAAAATTTGATGTCAGCGTTTGGCGCGTTTCAGGCGCTCATTATGAGCCTATGATCTCGATTATTGCCTCTTCTGTCACGTTGTTGTCACGGGTTATGGTCTGACAGGAAAATTCCTTTGAATCTTTCGAACCATACACGCAGGCTCCCGTTTCCACTCCCATGCCTGAACGAATCCCTCGAATGCTGAGGGTGGAAGTTCGGTACGCGAAGAGTGAAAAACGCGCTTTGGCGCCTGAGGAGACCACAATGGCTGGACAGCAATACTACCAGCAGCCCGCGCAGGGTGATCCCTACGCACAAGAGGGCTATGGCGAGGAGTATCACGACGAGATGGACCCCTCGGCGTATGCGGAGGACGACAACGTCGTTCTTCACCATATGCCTTGGATGGCTATCGCACTCGTTGCGCACTCGATTGCGCTCGTGATCGCTGCCTTCATCATCTTTGAACGTGAAGAGCCGCCAGAGCAGGAAGTTCTCAAGACCGAGATTCCTGAAGAGATCGTTCCTCCGGTGCCGGAAGAGCCTCTTAAAGAGGAAGTCGAGTTTCCGAAGGACGAGCCGCCGGTCGAAGATCCCACCCAGGATCCGAAGATCATGGAAGATGCGGTTGACGATCACAACGAAGACCCGACCGACCAGCCCAACAAGGATCTGGCCGAGACCGTCTCCGAGAACGACAGCGTCGAATCGCCTGACCCGCGCAAAGGCAATGTCTCCAACGTCGGTTTCGGCGGCGGAGGCGGTGGCGGTGGCGCTAAGGGCGGAGCTGGTGGTAGCAAGTTTGCCCGTGCCCGTGGCGGCGGTGGCAAGCCGAAGCAAAACCACGACCGTACTGAAGCTGCTCTGCTTTGGCTCGCTCACCACCAGAATCCTGGTGCGGGCAACTGGGATGCGAAGCACTTCCGCGAGCACTCGCTGCGCATCAAGCGTCGTCCCGACGTGAAGGTGACTGGCAACATTGAGTTCCTGAACACCGTTGGTGCTGACGACTTCGGCGATGAGCACACCAACGTCGGCCTGACCGGCCTTGCGCTGCTGGCCTTCGCTGGCGACGGTCACACGCACAAGACTGGCAAGTTCTCGCAGACCGTCCGTCAGGGCGTGAAGTGGGTCAACGCGCAGCAGGATTCAGATGGCTGCTTCGGCCCCCGCGATGGTGACGAGTACATGTACAACCACGCGATCTGCGCCATGGCGCTGGCCGAAATCTATGCGCTTTCGCTCGACGTTCGCATCAAGCGCAACGCTCAGCTGGCCGTGGACTTCATCCGCGAAGCGCAGAACCCTGACCTTGGCTGGCGCTACGGCGTCAAGCCTGGCGACAACGATAGCTCAGTGACTGCCTGGATGGTGCTCTGCTTGAAGAGTGCTGCGATTGGTGGCCTCGACTTCCCAGCCGAAGAAATCTACCGCGGCGCGAACAAGTGGTTCGACCTGGTGATCTCGAAGGGCGATGACGGCTATCTGAACGCTGGCTATCGTGGTCCTGGCATGCGCAACGCTCGTCTGACGAGCACTGAGCACTACGACCGCAACGCCTCGATGGATGCCTGCGCTGTGATGGTACGCCTCTTTACGCACCACGCCGACCCGGCTGATCGTAAGGAAATCATCCCGCTGACTCGCCGCATGCTGAATGACCTTCCGGTCTGGCACGACGAAGCGGACGCTCAGCACCCCGAGCACAAGATCGACATGTACTACTGGTACTACGCTTCGCTTGCGCTCTTCCAGGTTGGCGGCTCGGACTGGGACAAGTGGCAGAAGGCTCTCTTCAACCCCGTCCTGCTCAAGTACCAGCGCGGCTGGCACCCCAAGGACGTCGAAGCCTTTGGACCGAAGGTTGCGACCGGTGGCGACGGCGAAGATGCCGGCTGCTGGATGCTCGACGAGCACGGCTCGTGGGATCCTGTTGGAGCCTGGGGTAGCGTGGGTGGCCGAGTCTACTCGACCGCGATCAACGCCCTGACGCTTGAGGTGTGGTACCGCTACGAACGCATCTCCGACGGCTGATCGAGCTGATCTCCATCTCTCTTCGCGAAGGCGCGACGCTCTTATGGGCGTCGCGCTTTGCGTTGAGCTGAACTTGATTCGAGCGGTTGCCGATTGAGATTTGTTCGACGCTCGCCAATGCGCAGCGCTTGGCGGATCAAGTGCTATCAGATCGAACCAATCCATTTGCAAGCATCTGCGAGACCGCTTCCTTGAATTCAGATGTAGAGCAAGCCGCGCAACTCGCTTCACCCCTGCGCTGAATCAATCGAGTAGGTCTCTCGCGCTCTCCGCGTCTTCCCTCAGCGAGCTCTGCGAGAAATCCTGAATCGCGAAGCTGGATCGTTAGCAACGCCAAGAATTCACGCAGAGATCGCAGAGCTAAGACGCGGAGAGCGCGAGAGAACTGAGGCGGCGATGGATCGCAGAGGCCAGACTAGAGTTTCGCCATTTTCTGGCAGCGACCTTTTCTCACAAGGTCCTTTCAACGCAAAGTCGCGAAGGCGCAAAGGACCGCAAAGGACCGCAAAGATAGATGGGAAGGGCATTGCCCGGCGCGCACGCCAGCGCAAGACGCGTCGACGAATCTCTCGGATTGAATTCGACGTAGCCTTATTATGATGCCTTCTCATTTTCCCAGCTTGGAGACTCTCGAAGGAAGCTTTCGTGAATAGAGCGGTCGGCGCAACCAGCCCGCGATGCTTGATCCGACAGGCTTTGCGAGCCTTCGCGCTCTTTCGGCCTTCGCGTTGAACTCCGAGTTCTCTCGCTCGCATGAGCGCGAAAATTGGCGAAACGCTAGGTTAGAGCGGTTCTCGAAATCGAATATTCGACGTCATCGCGAATAGCGTCGCAGTCGCGACGAGGGATCACCCTAGCGATGTATCCCACTTCCTACGATTGCACACTATCCCGCTCCCTATCAGCGAATCGTGTGCAAAGATAAGTGCTCTGGCGATCGCAAGGGTGATCCCTCCGTCTTCGGCGTTCGGAATGACGGTGATAAGCGCATAGCAATTCGTGAACGCCCCTACGCTTACCCAGCGCGGTTTAGCAGCCGCACGGCGAGCAGCCACGCGAGCAAGCCGAAGCCTAGGAAGACAATCGCGTTGAAGAAGCCGTGCCAGTCTGCCATGTAGACTTGATCGATCGGCTCCGCGATCAGGACGATCGCCTTTTGGCGGCCAACGCCGATCACGAAGAGCACCGCGATGCTCATCGCCCACACGTTTGCGAGCACCGCAAAGCTCATGAAGAGGCGCGCCGTTTTTGAAGCGCTCTTCCGAATCACCTTCCACACCAGCAATGCATCGAGCGCGAAGAGCGAAAAGATCAGCGGTATCGCGCAGCATGGTTGAATCCACGTCGGCGCGCCAAGCTTGGTCGCAGTGATGCCAACGGCTACGAGCGGCACTCCAGCAAGCGTGCAGAATGCTGCCACCCGCCACAACTTATGCGAAGCGCGCGCCTTGCTACTCGCGCCGACTTCCAGCGTGCGCAGCCAGCGTCCCAGCAGGCCGAACATGAAGGGCACGCCCATGCCTGCGAAATGAAAATGAGCGGCTGTGAAGAGCACGATGGCCCGCGGGAAACCCAGGGGCTGAACGCCGTAGGCCCAGAAAATCAGCCAAACTCCGCCAATGCCTAAGAAGAGCATGCCCATGTCAAAGCAAAGTTCTTCCAAGGGGCGTCCGCGCAAGCCGAGCGCCGCGAAGCGCAGCAGCGCGCTGAGCGAGCAGAGCAGCGTCCACGCGCCCCAGAGCGACGCGCCCGCCATCTCCAGCCACGCGTGATCCGACATCAGCACGCCGGGGATTGATACCAACGCGAGCGGGTACTGCGTCGTCACCGCCAGCCTGCGAAGTTTCTCCGCCAGCGGCGCGAGCTTTGGCAGCACGCCATGCGCTGGATCATCCAGATCGCTAGCAGGCGTCAGCATCAGCCGCAATCCCAGCGGAATCGTCACCAATGGAGCGAAGAGCAGGGTGAGCTGAGCGCGCGATAGAAACTCCGGATGCTCAACGCGACCAAGCGCGAGATAGGTCAGGAAACCAATCCACAACCACCACGCGTTGACCCGCAATGCTCGTGCAAGGGGCGTGCGTTTCGCTCCAAGTGCTGGTGCATCATCGCCGACGCTTGGGTTCAGAACCTGTGAAGCTACTGCTTCCATCTTTGACAGTGAGGCTTCTTTCATGGCTCACCCCTTTGTTCGCGTAGGCCGGCGTTGATTGTTGCTGGTCGCGCTTGTTGCGCATTCTTTTGCTCACGCTTGCCAATCTATTGCGATCTGACTCAGCGAGAGTGGATTGTCCGGCGCACGCTTAGCCGCTCATTCCGGGAATCGGGAGAACATAGAGCAGTAACGCATCCCAAACGATATGCGAAACGAGCGAGGCGAATGCGCTGCGTTGCCACCATGCCAACCAGCCCCAGAGCGCGCCAGCACCCATCGCGACCAACACCAGTAGCGGCGATCCGAATCCTGCGTGCGCTAGTCCGAAGAGCAGCGATCCGATCAGCAAACCCTTCCAAGGTCCTAAACGCTGCATCAGCGGCAGGGTAACGCCACTGCGCCAAATCAATTCTTCACCCGGGATGATCAGCGCGAATACCATCACGCCGCCGAGAGCGGTGTTGAAGTGCGAAAAGGGTCCCGCCAGCAGCTGCAGCTCGGATTCCATCGCAGGCATCAAGGCAAGCATGAGCGGATAGCCGGCGCGAGTCGCGACAAAGAAAGCCAATCCCACGCCCAGTCCGATCAAGCCCGCGCGCATTCGCGTTCCGATCAACTCGCCGTAATTCGTGCGGATCAACGCGAACCAAAGAGCGTAGAGCACGACGTAGCACGCGCTCATTCGCCAATGCAGTTCAAGCTCGATGTTGAAGGAGCGCAGAAGATCGTCAGCTAGCCCGCCCTCCGGCACGCAGGCTGAAAGGAGCAGCGCGCCGATCACTCCCAATGCCAACGCTCGCCAGATACTGGATTGCCCAAACACCTCACCCAGCCATTGCTGGGAGCGGGCAGCACTTTCAAAGGACTTCATGATCTACCTCGATGATGGACACGCTGTTTCCGTTGGCGATGCCAGACGCCCGCGGAAACACCATGATCCTTTGCCCCTCCCGCCGGAGTGAATTCGGGCCGCAAAAGCCGGTTGGAAGTCGTGCCGCACGGGAATCGCAGGTTACAATAGCACTATGAAAACTCGACGCCACACCCAGCAGCATCACTTCATCTCGCGCCATCTGTGCGCTGCATTGATGCTATCGCTCAGCTTCATCGTGCTCCTTACTGCTAGCTCATTGCGCGCTCAAAGCGCAGAGCCAAAGGCGGCGCCGAGCACTGCGGATCCTGTGAAAGCAGCAGAAGAGAGCGACAAGAGCACGCCAACGATTGAAGAGGAAGACGCTGATTCCGAACCTCGTACCCACCCGGGTTCTCATCCTTCGAGTCCCGGCGGGATGGTGGAATCGGAAGACGTGGACTGGATCCAAGGGGACTGGAATACCCTCGCATCCCTCTCCGATGCGAAAGCCGAATTGGAGGTCTTCCTAGTCGGCCCCCTTGGAGGCTATGGCTTGGTGCGCGCGCGCATCAATGTTCAAAGCAAGACTGGCACTGGGGACACTTCCGATACGGTCGTCGCGCACTTGGCGGTTCTGTTGAATAACAACCGCGACGATGCCCAGCTTGTGCTGCGTCGACAGCTCCTGCTGCAAGTTGGGGTAGAGCAATTCGTCGATCTGCCTTTCATGTGGGAAAGCTCCGACGTAACGGTCGAAGCATCGCTGACGAGCAAGTGGCGTCGTGTGAAGCGCGAGACGCATAGCGGATTTCGCCTTTTCAGATCCTTTCGCGGCTATCCTGTTGGCCCGGGTCGAACGTCGCGCGCCACAGTCTTTCTCTCCAGCAACCCGCCAGCCGAGCTGCAAACTCAACTCAGCGTGGCTACGCCCGAACTGAATCAGCCCTACTCGTTGCCCCGCGATGCTGCGCTGCTTGCTGCGAATATGCAGATCGCGTGGGGACTCGGTCCAGCGACGGATCCTGAGCTTGAAGAGCTGATGATCCGCTACGTGAAGGAGGGAGGCGCGCTGCACCTTCCCCATCCGGATTCCGGCGACTTCCCGGCGGCACTGGTCGAGCGCTTGCTCGGCGCTCCGCTCGATCGAGCGACGCTCCAACAAGCCAACGCAGCCATGTGGCGAGGCTTCATTTGCGACGACATCAAGCGTCAGTACAGAATGGAAGAATACCCCGCATCGGCTCCAGCGGTTGCAAGCAATCGCGCGATCGCCTTTCCGAACGCAGTTGAGATCGCCGACGCGAGCGCGAGCTACGCTCCGCTTCATGTAGCACCCATGCTGCAAGGGCAGATGACTACCGCACTTGAACAGGGGGGAATGCCCCAAGCGCGAGATACCTTCACGATTCTTCCAGTGATGCAGGGCTATCTGATTGTGTGGCAAGGTGACAGCACCGAGCTCGCGAATCGCGTTGCGGACAAGGGGGAGAAGGGCTCGCTGGACAAGCGCTTGATCCAGCAGCTTTCGCTACAAATGCCCTTTTACACAAGCCTGCAGAACCAGGTTGTTGAAGCTACCCGCACGAGTTGGGGAGTAGCGGATGTTTTGGTGCCGCCGCAATGGTTGGTGATTCTCTTGGCCTTCCTTTTCTTTGTGGTGCCGGGTGTGGTGCTCTTCGGATACTTCCGCAAGCGCTATCCTGCGGGGATCTTTTTGCTTTGCGGCGGTTGCTGCATCGCCATGCTGATCGGGCTTTTCGCTGTAGCGAGTTTGATGCGCATATCGTCCGATAGCGCTGCAACGCTCGATATTGTGCTGCTTGATGAAGCGGGCAATGGCATGAACTCGGTGTCGGCGCTGAGCTTGGTTCACTCAGGCGAAGACGACGTTACGCTGCTGCCCACTGGCACTGTTGTCGGTCCAACCGACGAAGAAAACGATACGCTTCAGATCACCAGAGATGGAGCCGTCACTCGCGTTGCCCACTGGATCGACAAGCCTTGGGTCAGCTTTTCCACCAGAGTGATGCGCGAATTGCCTGCCGATAGCTTTGAGAGCGGCTACCGCGTCGAGCTGCAGGAAATCCAGATGGACAGGGCCACTGAAGAGATGGTGGTGCGCGTGCAGAACACGGGCACGAAGCGAATTGAGTTGATGCTCGTGTACATGTATCTGAACGGTCGCTTCACAGCGATTCCAGTTGATGATCTCGCCCCGGGCGAAGAGAAGCTCGTGGATGCCGAATCGATTCGCCACCGGTCCCAGTGGACGATCCGCGAGCAGTACGCGGACCTTTTGCCGGAGCGCATGTTGCCGGTGCTCTTGAACCTGCTCTCCTATGGAGAACGGGAAATGTCGGCGCCGAGCAGTGCACACAAGTATGTGCTGCCACAAGTGGTGATCTTTCCGGGAGAAGAAGTCCCGCAGGTGTTTGCGCTAGACAACGAGAGCGGTGATCGCCACAGCCTGCTGATCGCTCCCTTGACGTGGTCGAAGGAGCTGCTGCAAGACTTGGCGCAGGCGGAGAACGACATGATTCTTCCGCCGCCCCCTGAATCGGCGAAAGATCAAGGTTCGGATTCAGAAGAACGCTAGCAAGCGCACCGGCTCTCGCACAAGCCTAGCGATCTCGTGATCGCAGATCGGTTGAGCGAGCGCTACGTGCGTGCTGGAAACGCAATGTCCCGAATCAGTAGCATCCAAATTACGTGGCTTCTTTGCATTCTCTTCGCGGCGTGCTCGGCATCCAGTCTCCGTGCTTTCACCTTGGATCAGGTGACGGTGACGGTGATTGGTGGTGGCAGCGAGAACATTACGAGCGAGCTGAAGCACTCTACGCCGCGCTTGCTGGATGAGATCAAGACGCAGACTGGCTTAGGCTACACGGGCGACGTGAGCCTCGTCGTGTGTACCACGCGCGAGAGTTTTCGCGGCTACTACGCGCGCTTTGCTGATCATGGTCGCGACGAAGTTTTGGGCGTGGCGATTCCCAGTCAATCCAGCATCGCGCTCAACTTGGCGCTGATTCGCGAAGTCTCATCGCGACCAGAAACCGTCTACAAGCACGAGCTTTGCCACCTTGTTTTGGCTGACAACATCAACTATCCGGGTCTTCTGCGCCCGCTATGGTTCGAGGAAGGCTTGGCGCAGTGGGTGAGCGAGACCGCTTACGAATCAGCCCACTCGGCCGTGCAGCACGCAAAAGGCTTGGGGCGCGATCCCGAGTCTTTGAGCGACATCAGCGCGATGGCATCGGGCGGTGAAGACATGGCGGATGGCTACCGTCACGCTGTCGCTGCGCTTGAGAACATCATTCAGCGCCACGGCGAAGATGGTTTGCGCAAGCTGATTGCTGCACTGAGCGAAGCCAGTGCGCAGCCGCAACCGCCGCGCTTTGAGCAGGTGTATGGCGAGACTTTCGCTGAGAGCTTCGGCGCTTGGGAGCGCGAGTTCGTCGCATCTCGCAAGCGGATGAGCGTGACTCGCATCCTGCTCTTCGCTGGCAGCAACGCTTTCGCGCTGAGCATGCTTATCGCGGTTCTGCTGGCCGTTGTCGCGCTGCGTCGTAAGCGCAAGAAGGAGCGCGCGATGGTCGAGATGTGGGAAGAGCAGGACGCCTACTTCCCGCCTGACCCAAGCTGGGCTGCTGCTGAAGAGCCCGAGCGCGGAGTCGATCAGATTGTCCAAGAGACCTTGGATTCACCGGAGCCTGATCCAATCAAGCCAAGCCACGAGCTTGACGCTGCAACTCCTGACGATGATGGGTGGGAGCTAGGCGAAGATGGCTGGGTGCGCACGGAGCGCTAGACTAGCGTTTCGCCATTTTCTGGCAGCGACCTTTTCTCACACGATCCTTTCAACGCAAAGTCGCGAAGGCGCAAAGGACCGCAAAGAATGATGGGAAGGGCATTGCGTGGCACTGCGCCCGAAGTCTTCCGCCGTGCAAGAACGCCCTCGTTGAGCCGATGAAGTATTCCCGATGAAATCGACGACGCTGGATCGCGTCGCCTTCTCGTTTCTCTAGCAACCTTCCTCCAGGTGAAGATGCTTTGCAGCGAGAGCTGCGCGATGTCAGCGAACATTGCAGCATCCGACAGGCTTTGCGAGCCTTCGCGCTCTTTCGGCCTTTGCGTTGAACTCTGATTCTTCTCGCTCGCATGAGCGCGATAAATGGCGAAACCTTAGTCTAGAGCACTTCACGATTTGGTTTCGTCGAGCATTGAAGACGCGGGTGGGGCAGACAATCATGTCTGCCATCGCATTCAGATGCGATCATTCGTGCGAGAGGATGCAGACATGATTGTCTGCGCCACCCTTTTCCAGAGGCCTCACCGAATACATTAATTCGAGAACTACTCTAGCCGCGCGGCACTCGCTCGCAGGAGTCTCAACAACGCCAAGCGCAGCGGGCTCGGTGATGAGGCCGCTGCGCTTGGGTGCTGGGTTTGAAAAAGCAAAGCCAAAGCTAGAGCGCATGGCTCCTAGCAGCCAGGCGTGAGCGCTGTGGCGAAGCTCATGTCGCGCGTCGCCTAGACGTCGCGAGGTTGCACGGTCTGGCGACCATTCGCTGAGGCGCGAGCGATCGCGCGTTCAAGAATGTCGTAGACCATTTCGCTGACGGCTTCAGGCAAATCGCCTGAAGACATCATCTCTTTGCTCTTGATGTACTCTTTGATCTTGCTGGCTACAACCAGAGATTCGCGTGGTTCTTTCTTGCCCATGTGGATGCCTTTCTTGATCTTTCCCTTTGAAATGCGCCCGACAACACAGGATTCCGAGGGGGGAGAAGCCCGCAGGAGCGTTGCAAGGCGAAAACTGAGATGCACAGCCGCCCACGGCGAACTGCATCTATTCCATTCTCCTGGATTCCCGTAAGAGGGGCGCAACATCTTGGCCATACCCGCTGCGCTCCTGCACCATGCGCGTTGCGGTGACGCTGGTGAATGGATAGAGGCGCGTGTGTGCAACCCAAAGCGGGCCCGAGTCAATTTCCAGCGAGCGAAAGGCTATGCAGCCATCGCGCCACGTTAGGCCGAAGGTGAAAGCCTGATTGTCAGCGTTCACGAGTCGCCAAGTCAGTTTGCGCTCGGTGCCACTGAGGGTCTTTGAATCATACCCGAGGACTCGAATGCCTTGGCTTGCGAAGTGCTCGCTCGCGTTCAGCCCACTCGCTTCGAGATCGCCGTAGCTGCCAAGCTTGTTCACCGTGATCGCTTCAAATCCCTGGAACCACTCCATCAAGGGCACGAGTTCGAGCGGCGGTGTTGTCTGCTCTTTCTCGCCTTGCCAGTCGCGATACAACTCAGTCGGCACGACTTGCGTGCCAGTGCGAGGTGCGCGAAGTGATTCCTGAGCGGTGCCGGGCAGTGAGATGACTAAGACTTCTGCTTTGTTCTTGTCGCTGTCTCCCAGTTCGAAGGAGCTGAAGAGACCTGGCTCCGAGCTCGGGTTGGTGCCAAAGCTGTCTAGAAACACCAGCACAGGAAGGAGCATCGGCACAAGCAGGAGTGCTGCGAAGCGACGATTCGAAAGGCTTGCGAACAACACGAATGCAGCGAGCAATACGAAGAGCAACGCTAATACGTGGGGCCCTTCTCCTTTATCAGCGCTGATGATCATTGAAGCAAGCGCAGCGCCATAGAGTGCAATGCCTCGCCACTGATTCGCGCTGCTCGCATTTGCGCTCTGCGCCTGATTCGCGAGGGGGAGCTTTGCGCTGGCTTCCCGCTCGCGGTTTCGCTGTAAGTATCGCTCGACGCGCGGATCGTCTTCCGAATGCTTCGGCAGATACTCGCCGGGGCGTTCAAGCTGATCCTCGCTTGGATCTGATGCGTTTGCTTTCGGGGTAAAGGCGATGCTCACTGCGTCAGTTGGGAGCGGCGTAAGGTCACCGCTGAACTCAGGCAATGCATCGATGTCGTAGATTTTGTTCGAGCTGCGAAGCTGCGTGATAGAGCCGCACTGCGGGCATGCGACCTGCTTGCCAGCGTAGAACTCGGTGAGAGATTTGCGGTAGCCGCATTCGCATTCCAGATGGACGCTCATGCTCTTGCCTCCTGGATTGAAGCCCGGAAGGGACCGTAGGGTCGTCTGGTGACCATTGTACCGCGTTGTGAGGATGGTGGCGCAAGCGAAAAAGCCTTTCAATGAGGCTCTAGCCCCTAATTTTCGCGCTTTCCGCTCAAAAAATGGGCGCGAGGGATGGTTTGAAGGCATTCCTGCGCCTTGCCCTCAACGCAACACGCCCCCTGGCAGGCAGGAGGCGCGCTTTGATTCTGATGCGTTGCTGGCTACTCGCCGCTGTAGGAATGCCTGCGGTGCGGCGATCGGGCGTCATTGTTTTGCTCGTCATCGGCGTAGTCAACGACAGCGACGACCGGCGTTGACTTGTCGTCAGTGAACGCGCTCAACGCAGCGTGGCAAGTCCAGAAGGAGTCGCGACCAAACTGCAGCTTGCGATTGATCACGCGGTCGTCGACGATATCGATGGTGTAGATGACGCGCTCACCCGTGTCGCTCGTGAAGTCCCACGAGGGGGATTGAAAGCCGCTGTGACGGTCGCCGTAGGTCACGCTCTTCGCGCGCAGTCCTAGAGCTTCGGTGAGATCATCCACATCGCCGAAAGAGGCCACGTCACCACCGCCGAAGGTGAGCTCGTTGATCGTGTACGCTTCCAAGCCCTGCATCCATTCGATGACGAGCTTTTCGCGAGACGTGGGCTGCTGTCCCCTGTTGCCTTCCCAGGTGTCATACATGCGGGTTGGAACGATGGTCAGCCAAGTTTCGGGAGCTTGCCACTCCTCGCTGATCTGAGCTTCGAGCTCCATCGCGCGGCTGCGGTCGTAACCGTCCGAGTAGAAGTCATCTTCGTAGTGACCCAAGCCGTCCAAACGCTCGAATTCCTGCATGGCCTCATCAATGTCGCTCACCATTCTGTCAATCAAGCCAACAGTATCGTAGACGCTGTAGGCAATGAAGCCTGTGGCTGGAATGGCCAGAAGGATCGACTTGAGCAGCACCTTCTTGCGGTTGTAAACCAAGTCAAACACCGCGCCCGCCAGACAAGCGAACATGGCGTAGGTCAGGAAGTTCTCCGAGAGCACAAAGCTGATCGCGAGAAAGGTGGCTGTTATCAAGTAGAAATAGAAGGGATCGAGTGTCGACTTCTTCGCACCGCTCGCAGCTTGTCCTCCAGCGTTGTGCGCGTTGTATGGGGAAAAGGCAGCGTATGGATTAGCGCCGGCGGCATTGCTCGGCTGAGACGCCGAAGATTGCTGGCCGTCATGTCCCGCTGCGCCTCTGATCATCACTGCTGCGCCGCACTTCGGGCAGTTGACGTGCTGATTGGCGTAGGTGTCGGCAAGCTCGGCGCTTTAGCCGCACATGCAATTCAGTTTGACGCTCATCGTTGTGCTCCTGGAAGCAGGTGTCTCAAGTGGTCGAGTTCAGTCAGGTGATGATTGTAGCGTTTGCGCCACTCTTGCACACGCTCGAATTTGCGCAGACTCGTTTCTCTTCACCAAAGTGTGCTCGCCCGCCGATTGAGAGGAGCGAGGATTGACCTCCCTTAAATGAAGGCGAGCAATGGGCGACGAGCAAACCAGCATTGATGCGCAGATGCAGAGCTTCCTTGCGAGCTGCGAGCGCGAGCGCAACGCGAGCGAGCACACGCTGCGCAACTATCGCGCGGACCTGACGCAATTCGGTGTGTGGTTCGATGCGAGCGGCGTAGCAAATCTGAATGCGCTGACGCCGATCAAGCTGCGCTCCTATCTCGCGCATCTGCGCAAAGCCCACAATTACGCTGCGCGTAGCATGGCGCGCAAGACCAGCTCGCTGCGGAGCTTCTTTCGCTTCCTTGAAGAGCGCGAGGAGATGACGAGCAATCCTGCTGCCGCGCTGCGCAACCCGAAGCGCAAACGCACGCTGCCGAAGTTCCTCGACGAGGATCAGGCTATCTCGCTACTCGACGTGCCTTGCGACGATTCATGGGCTGGGCGCCGAGATCGCGCGGTGATCTCGCTGCTCTACGATTGCGGCTTGCGCGTGTCGGAGCTGGCGGGACTTGATCTCAATTCGGTTGAGCGCGAGCGCGGGCTTTTGCAGGTCTTTGGTAAGGGCAGGAAGCAGCGGCGCGTGCCCTTGATTGAAGCATCGGTCGAGGTGATTGATGCGTGGCTTGAGCTGCGCGCTTCTCCACCCAAGCTCGGGCAGGGCAGCGTTGATCAAAGCGCGCTCTTTCTGAATCAAGGTGGATCGCGACTAACAGATCGCAGCGTGCGCCGAGTGCTCAACGCGTGGATCGCGCGCGCGGCGCTCTCGCTGAGCGTTCACCCTCACATGCTGCGGCATAGCTTCGCAACGCACTTGCTGAATGCGGGAGCTGATCTGCGAGATGTGCAAGAGCTGCTTGGTCACGCGCACTTGAGCACGACGCAGATCTACACGCACGTCAGCCATGAGCGCATGCGCGAGGTGTACCAGCAAGCGCATCCGCGCGCGTAGCAGCACGCTCATCCGAGCGAGGGGATTTCGGATCAAACGCAATGGCGCAGAGCACGCGAAGTTTCGCAAAGCCTGGCGGAAGGGGCGTCTTCTGCCGGGCGTTTGAAGTTCTCCAGTTCCGGCAGTGCCTAGAAACTTTCGGATATGAGCGCGACCTTAGCGGCTAAGCGGGTCAGTCCACGAGCCGCTTCATGTTCCCATAATCAAGATCATCCCCGGGCGCTCAGCACAGCAGTGAGGAGTCGTCGCAACTGGCCGCAATGCTTGATCCGTCAGGCTTTGCGAACCTTTGCGTGCTTGGAGCCTTTGCGTTGAATTCCGATTTCTCTCGCTCGCATCTGCGCGAAAATGGCGCAGCGCTAGGCTAAAGGCGAATGCCGACGCGGAGACCGATGCTCAGGCCAGTCATCTTGTAGAGCTGCGCGACGCCTCCGCCACGGAGCTCATGCTGGAAGTATTGAAGCCGAGCGTAAGCGCCGATCGCCACCCAGGGATTGGGCTGCCAATCGTTCTCAAAGCCAATCTCGTAGTACTGCACTTGCATCGTGACGTCGTCGCCGCGGCGCTTTTGCAGCGTGGGGATGCGAGGCAGCCAGCCGGCGCGAACGTAGCCGCGCAGGGTGTACTCGCGTGAGACGAACTCTTCGTAGCCGATGCCCATCACGGGGTAGGGCAGCATCTCGCGCATGCGCTCAGAGTCATTCTCGAGCGGGAATGCGTCAGAGTTGATGCTGAAGCGCACGTTGTCGTAGGCAAAACCGAAAAGCCCATAGAGGCGCTGCGAATCGAAAATATCGAGCGACTCGAAATCCCGGCGATACTGGAACACAAAGTGATGCATCGTCGAGCGCACATCAAGATCCGAGCCTGCGGGAATGGTCGCGTTGCCGAACTTGACGTCGAAGTCAGCGCCGGGCGTGAAGCTGGTCAGATTGAACCATTGGTATTCGAGACTGAATCCGTCTTCCCAGCTCGTGCGCACGTTCAAGCGGCCATCGAGCATCAAGCCAAGGGGCTCCTCGTCGAGCGCATCGCCAGACCAGTGCAGGTCAGGGCCGCCGCCATCAGTTGAGCGGAAGTTGTGGTTGAAGAGCGCGAGCGCCCCGCCGACATCAAAGCCAACTTGCACCGCTTCCGTTTGCTGGCGGCGTTGGCGTTCACGCTCAAGCGCATAGCGTTGACTCACGCCGTCGCTCGGAATGAAAGTGTTCTGGGCAAGAAGACTTGGCGCAAGCAGCAGCACCAGCAGAAGCAGGCACGAGCAGATTCGCCAATTGGAAGTCAGCGTGGTGAACCGTGCTCGAAGAGATCCCATTGTTGCCTTTCGGTCGCGTGAGGTCTGCCGACTGCGTTTCATGCCAAGGGGCGTGTGCAGCGAGCCTGACCATACGCTTGCTCGCCGCGAGCGTCCATCCTGCTATTAGGGCACACAGGGCATGCACATACCCTTATAGAAACGTCTCGCGCATCCAGACGTTGGGAAATGTCGTGTGCCGAACTGATATGGAAAGAGCGAGCCGCTATCGACTCGCTCTTGGTCTTCCATCATGCGAGAGCTTCTCGCTTAGCGCTCGTTGGCGAAGATATCGCCAAGCACCACGCGCGGCGGGCCGGCGGGCGCATCTGCGCTGGCAAAGAGATCGCCGAAGCGACTCGCAGCCGTACCTTCGATCGATCCATCCGCGCCCATGCTGAGCAGCGGATGCTCGCCGGGACGAGGCTGGCCGGGCTCAAGGTAGGTGCCGTCGGGCATGCGATAGGAACCGTCGGCGAACACGCAGTCTTCGATCTGCACGGGGCCGTCTTGATTCTCGCCCACATGCTCGATGATGCTGGCAGCGATCTGCACGTCCATCTCTTTGATCGCCATCAGCGGCTCAGGACCGGCAGTGTGGATATCGGCGAAGCTATCGAAGCCAGCATCGAAAATCTTGTAAGCAAGCTCGTCGGTCATGCCTTCGATGACCTTGAACTTCTCGATCGTCGCACTGCGCCACGCAGCTTCCTGCGTTTCCGTGATGATGTTGAAGGCCCAGCGGCAGAGGCGTGCGCCGAGACGCACGTTCTGGCCGCGCTTGCCAATGGCGAGCGAGAGCTGATCATCCGGCACCACGATGCGCGCAACGCGCTTGTCGTAGTCAAGCGTGATCGAGCTGATGCGCGCTGGCTTGAGCGCGTTCTGGATCAGCAGTTCGGGCGAATCGCTCCAGCGAACGATGTCGATCTTTTCGCCGTTGAGCTCGTCGATGATGCCCTTGATGCGCGAGCCGCGCACGCCCACGCAAGCGCCGACGCAATCGACTTTCTGGTCAGTCGAGTTGACGGCGACCTTGCTGCGGTAGCCGGCTTCGCGCTCGATCGCGCGGATCTCGATGATGCGATCGGAAATCTCGGGCACTTCGATTTCGAAGAGTTTGCGCACGAAGATCGGATTGGCGCGGGAGAGAATCAGCTTCACCTTGTGGCTTTGCTTGCGCACATCAAGCAGCACGGCGCGCACGCGGTCACCCACGTTGAAGCGCTCGTCGAAGATTTGCTCTTTGCGCGGGAAGAAAGCCTCAACGCGGCCACCAATGTTGACCACGATGTTCGGCGATTCGGGACGACCCTCAAGACGTTGCACCACGCCGGAGACGATCTCGCCACGCTTTTGCACGTACTCTTCGAAAATCTGATCGCGCTCGGCCTCGCGCACCTTTTGGATGATGACCTGCTTAGCGGTTTGCGCTGCGATGCGGCCAAGCTCTTGCACGTCCATCTCTTCAGCTTCGTCGCCGTGGACTTCGATCTCGCCGGTCTTGCGATCAATCGTCACCGTGACGGCTTCCGGATCTTCAACCTTGCGGCGCGCGGCGATCATCAGAGCCTGTTCGATGGCGTCGAAGATGACTTCCTTATCGACGTTCTTCTCGCGCGACATGGTGTCGACCAGCTTGAGTACGAGTTCCGGATCCATGGCTATCAACCTTGGGGCAACGCCCGCTTGGGGGAGACAATGTGTGGGAGCAACAAAAATGCGGGCGAGCCTTCTGGCCCGTCCGCATGTCCGGCGAACCGGCCACACTTCAGATTTTCTGCCCTAATGATAGCGGTGGGGGAGCGCTGGTCAAGAGGGAGAAACTCAGCAAAAGCGTGAAGTCTTCTGATGGGAGGGCACTCCCAATACGCGATGCTTCAGTGTAGTTTCAGGCTTTCGGCCCGCTTCACGACAAGATTGGAAGAGAAATGACGCTCCTCGAACACCTCTTGCGCATGACACGCTTCGGCATGTGGGCGGACGCTGGATTGTTGGCGACGCTGAAGTCTTCGGACGCTGCGAAGCTGCCGCAGCGCTGCACGAATCTTTTCGCACATATGCAGGCCGCTCGCGCCATGTGGATGAGTCGCATGGATGGCTCGCCGACCGCTGGGATCGAGTTGTTTCCTGAAGCGAGCGTCGCTGACTGCGAAGCGCTTCTTGCGCGCGCGAACGAGCAATGGGCGAAGCTCGCGCCTACTCTGAATGATGCTGAGATCGAGCGTGTTCTGGAGTTCGCAAACACCAAGGGCGATCGATTCGCGACGCCCCTGCGCGATGCGCTGATTCAGCTCTGCGATCACGGCAGCTATCACCGCGCACAGATCATCACGTCATTGAAAGAGGCGCACTTGGATATCCCAAGCCCGCCTCCCAATTTTCTCGTCTACATCCGCACGCAGGAATAGCCCTCGCTCGCGCTTCGAACATGTCATCGCGCTTGGCTTTCATCGCAGCTCACCGATCGGCTTGCCCCAATTCCGATCGCTGCGCAGCATGCCGAAGACACAGGTGTCTTTGCGCACGCCGACGCCCGCGGGCCAGGATTCGCGCAGAGTTCCTTCGTGGGTGTAGCCGCACTTTTCGAGTAGGCAGCACATGGGGATGTTGTCGCCTCGCGTGTGCGCTTCGATGCGATGCAGGCTCGGGTACTCGCTGAAGAGAAAGCTGGTCAGCCAGATCAGCGCTGAGGTGCCAACGCCTTTGCCTTGATGCTCGGGCGCGATTCGCAAATCGAAAATCATCGCGCCGTCGTCGATGTCCCCGAGATCTTGCGCGCGCAGCAGGCCGAGCTGCTCTTGGTTTTCGTCAAGCACCCAGAAGGTGCGCGCATCCGGCAGAAAGAAGCTCATCGCCTCCACTTGCTCTTCACTCAAGCGCGGCCTGCCGTGAAAGGGCCACTCGTGCGCGCAGAGAAACGCAGCT
>Ga0213866_10001223_pt1 | contig 19385 bp, 18 predicted proteins | sample PICome_11_FD_160079 | JGI IMG/M metagenome (GOLD analysis project Ga0213866, IMG submission 160079) | Coastal seawater microbial communities near Pivers Island, North Carolina, United States - PICO284 | ecosystem: Environmental > Aquatic > Marine > Coastal | place: USA: North Carolina...
TACAAATGAAGTATTTGCAGGTGCTGGGCTAAACCCAGATGGAACCCCAGAGACTCCAGCTGAAAATGAAAATGTTGATGAAACAATAAGTTCGACTCGTAATGCAATGGGTGAAACAATGCAAAATTCAGATGGCTCTGAATCAAATGAAACAAAAGGGGTAAATGAAATGAATCACTTACTAGAAAAAATCCAAGAAACACAGCAAAAATTGCTTGAAATAACACGAAACCAAAGTGTCATGCGAGGATTCATAATGAAAAAAGTACATAACAAAACTGACAGAAAAACGCATTTGGCAGACCTTGGTAAAATTACGATTTTCACTGAAATGGCACTACGAAACCTTGCAGATTATGAAGGTGCTGCGATGTCACTTCAACGGTTCACAAGTGGGGCAATTACTCCAGAGGATTTTGAGAAAGAATTCTCATCAATGACAAGCGGCAATGAAGGAGAAATAGAAAATTTTAATGCTGAAGACATTTCCGCAAAGCTTGCATCAATTGATGCTAAAAATCTTTTAGAACCTGAACGAAGTGAGGCACGGGAAAGTGTATTCAGCAATGCTATAGAAACAGAAGGAATACAACATGTAGCCAAATTTATTGAAGCTCAAATTGCTACTATTAATGTGAGCATCGAACCTATTGAAGAGTACAGCGAAGAGCTCGAAAACTTTACGAAAGATGAGAAGGGTGAAGAATTCTCATGGTCAAAATTCTGGAGTAACACAACAAGTATTAATGACCTTATCAAAGGAACAAAAAAATATATTGAAGCTATCAAAAAAAGCTTTGAAGAATGGAATCAATTAAAAGAAGCTAGGGTAGCTCAAGGTATTGGTAGCGCTCTTTCATGGATACCACTCGGGCAACAAACACAATCTGTACTCGAAAGACAAACAGAGCAATTAAACGATGAGATTCGGGATGGAGAGAAGAAACGACTGGAAACAATGAAGCCATCATTTGGCATGATTATTGGAATGTTAAATAATTCCAAAAAGAACCCTCATCATTTTCGTGCACTACTAGAATATGCAGCAGAGAGGGCATGGCTCTATGATTATGACGGAGCATCTGGAAGAGTATTTGGAATAAACGTTGCAAACTACCTTCCAAGTACATGGAATGAGGGAAACAAAGAAGAGTATCTACGTGACCTTAATAATAAAAATGGCTCAGGACAAAGTTCAGAAAAAAAGAGAGGATACGATCTGGTAGATACAGACGCGGATATTGACCCAATCATTGAAACCCTGCACGATGAACTTACTCGTGGTAACTATTGGGCTTCTTATGGAATATTGGAACGAGCAATGGAAAAAGGAAAAGAGGGAGAAACATCAACATGGATTTGTGTTACTATTTTCCGATATTTGCGTGATAATCCTGATGCCAAGAAGTACTTCCCAATTAATCTACTTGATGCGCTAGGAAATATTGGAATTGGACACCCTGCATGGACTAGTACGTACTTTAAGATAGATAGATCAAGTATTGCTAAATTCCAAAAAGGTACAAAATCATTCCAAGAAGCTGGAACACTTGCTTCTGCAATTAGTGCAATTGAGGAGCACATTGATAGCACAGGATACAAAGCAAAAGACAAGAAAGAATATGATAGATATGTTGCCAAGATACTTGCTACTCAGACTATAAAACTTAATGGACAAGAAATAAGCATCTTTGATGATCGGCACAATAAGTACCGTACTGCACTGGGAAATGCCACAACTAACGTAGATCCAAAATCTGCCGATGAAGACTTCTTTAACTATCAATCCGGGGGATCTGAAATGATTCTTCTAGGGAACCAATCATTCAATAATATGCTAAAGATTGAATCGTATGGTTCGTTCACAGATCAATACAGATCAAATGCACTCTTGGAACAAGTTATCTTTAGGGCAGATAACCTCGAAGAAAAGTTTGGAGCAAATAGTAGCCAACTTATTAATCATGTTTCAGCAACAAAAAGTAGGCTGACGCATTGGTTAAAGACAAACGCCAATGATACTCGATCAGCAGAAAAAATTGCAAATAATACTTTTCAAGAAACAGGTAAGCTTATCTTTATGACACTTATCAAAAGAGGTCTATTAGATCTAAAGCCAGTACTAGCACTTGGTACGACTACCCTTGGCCCAATTATTGTTCGGCAATTACTTGAAGATAAAGAAAAGGCAATTTCTGGAGCAGAAATAATGCGAATTGCTGGTGAGCTAAAGGCAAACCTACAAATGAAATCTGATAGATATGAAGAAATTGAAAATCTTGTGAACTTGTATGGCAATAAAAATAATACTTTGATATCAAACCCCCTAAACCCAAATCAGCAACGTTCAGGTAATCAAAACCCTGCGAGCACAGCTGCATAGCCATTGCATTTCTATTCTCTTTGTAGCATGCTCGGGTCATGAAGATTCGTATTCGACGTGTCGATAAAACATTGGTTCTCCCGCGCCATGAAACAGAAGGCGCTGTAGGGTTTGACTTTGTCACACGAGAAACAACAACCATCGAGCCAGGATGCATTGCCCTTGTACCCGGTAATGTCGTTGTAGAGGTGCCAAAGGGCTATGCCCTCCTCATCGTCCCTCGGTCCTCCCTTCCTCGTAAGAAGGCCCTTGTATGCCCTCACAGTATTGGCGTTATCGACCAAGACTACTGTGGGCCAGACGACGAAATACTCGTTCAAGTACAAAGTATTTCTGAAAGCCCAATTATTGTGGAGCGCGGCGAACGAATTGCACAGGGTATTTTTGTAAAAGTTGAGCAAGCCGAGTGGGAAGAAGTCGATGATCACAACGCTAAAAGCCGTGGAGGATTTGGCTCGACGGGTTCACATATTGAAAACACTCAAAACGTAGTTGCGGCTGCACAATAAAAAAGAGCACCCCCACCGGATGCCCTTTTTCGTTTCGATATCGTATTATTTTGAGATTGGCTTTCTCATGAATGCCGGAACCTCTAGCTCGCTCTCATCAAGGTCTACTTTTGTAGATTTTGCCTCCATAAGTGACGGAGACTGCTGACGAGAAGGATTTTTATTGTATTCCTCACGTGGAGAGTCATGCCTCTGAGACTCTGATGATGATGGCATACCAAATGTTTTCTTTGTAAGGCTCTCACCTGTACCAATATTCATCTTAGGGTACGCCTTCGTTTCAACCTCATCAAAACCTGTAGCAACTACAGTACACTTCACTTCACCTGTAGAGCTTTCGTCGATAACAGCACCAAAGATGATGTTTGCATCTGGGTCTGCTGCTTCTGTAATGATACGAGCAGCTTCATCAACTTCGTACATACTAAGGTCGTTTCCACCTGTGATATTGAAGAGGATTCCCTTCGCACCAGAGATCGAAAGTTCGAGGAGTGGACTATCGATAGCAGCACGCGCAGCTTCTGCAGCACGGCTATCCCCTGTTCCGTAACCAATACCCATCAATGCAGTACCAGCATCTTGCATAATAGATTTCACGTCAGCGAAGTCCACGTTTACAAGTCCATGAACAAGAATCAAACTTGAAATTCCTTCAATGGCATGTTGCAAGACTTCATCAACAACCTGGAATGCCTCTGTAAGAGGTGTTGTCTTATCGATAAGAGATAGAATCTTGTCATTCGGGATAGTAATCAATGTATCAACTTTTCCACGCAAGTTTTCGAGTGCTTCATCAGCAAGCTTCTTACGCTTCAATCCTTCAAAGCTAAATGGCTTTGTAACAACACCAACAGTAAGGATTCCCATGCTACGAGCAACGTCTGCAATAACAGGAGCACTTCCGCTTCCTGTTCCACCTCCGAGACCTGCGGTAATAAACACCATGTCTGCACCATCAATTGCCTTCTTGATCTCTTCCATGCTCTCTTCTGCAGACTTTTTCCCAATATCTGGATTGGCACCTGCGCCAAGTCCACGTGTCACTCCACGTCCAATTGTCAGCTTCTTCGCTGCAGGATTGTGGTACAACGCCTGAACATCTGTATTTACTGCGATAAAATCAACGCCTTGAATACCAGCATCAATCATTCGCTTGATAGCATTACTACCACCTCCACCTGCACCAAGAACACGGATGTCTGCACCAGGTGAAACATCTGGATGTACCTCTTGAGAATGAAAGTTTGATGAAGTGTGGTCACCAGCAGAGCCAGTGCTACCACTACCTTGTGGCTTTGAGCCGTTAAAAAGTGAACGAAGTGTATCTGACATGATAAAGGGGGAAAGACAAAATGAGGGAAAAGACGCCCTAAGGAAGTAAGCTTTTAAACCATGAACTTGCTTGCGAGACTGCGCGCTTCATATGAACACCACCAGCGCTACGCTGAGCACTGTCGCCTTCACGCATACCCCAAACAAGTGTGCCGAGGGCAGTTGCATATGCAGGATCATCGACTTTTTCAACAACTCCTCCGATATCAACTGGGAATCCCATTTGCACAGGAAGCCCGAGGATATCTCGTGCAAGATCAAGAACTCCAGGTGCTTTTACAGCAGCACCAGTAAGGAGCCCACCAGCAGGTAACATTCCTGCTCGACCAATACGCTTCAGCTCTTCATTAACAAGAGAGAAGATCTCGAAGTAGCGAGCTTGCATGATCTCTGCCATGTAACGCTTGCTGACTGTCTGAGTATCGATCTTACTAACTGTAGATAGATCTATCATTTCTCGCTCGGCGATCTCTTCTGGAAGAACAGACCCAAATTCTATTTTGATCTTTTCTGCAGTATCAACTGATGTTCGAAGTCCAATAGCAATATCATTTGTAACGCTCTCTCCACCGATTGGAAGGCATACGCTGTGCAAGATTGTTCCCTCTTCGAAAACAGCAAGGCTTGTACAGCCTGCTCCGATGTCTATCACCACAACACCAAGTTCTTTCTGACGCTTTGTAAGCACTGCTTCAGAAGCACCAATAGTTGAAGGAACTAAATCATCAATATCAACACCTGCTTGGTCGACACACTTTTCGAGGTTTTTAACATGCTGTATATGACCTGTAATAATATGAGCATCTGCCTCGAGGCGGATACCCGTCATGCCCACAGGGTTTTTAATACCACGCTGTTCATCAACTGCGTATGCTTTTGGTTCGATATGAAGGATGCGACGATTTGCAGGGATAGATACAGCCTGAGCAGCATCAAGAACGCGTGCGACATCATCCATTGTAATTTCAGATCCAGAAACAGCGATCACTCCTCTACTATCGAATGCCTCAATATGTGAACCAGACATTCCAACATATACATGGTTGATCGGAACACCTGCCATACGCTCAGCATCTTCAAGAGATGAAATGATGTTATGGATTAACTCCTCCACATCAATAACGTGGCCTTTTCTCATCCCTAAAGAAGGAGAGAGTCCAACACCAATAACGTTTGGAACTGACTGACTATCTTCGCCATCGGCGACTGCAACAACCGTTCGAATTTTGGAACTTCCGATATCGAGGCTGGCAAGTACTCTTTCTTTTGACATGGTGGGTTTTGAAAAGAAAATTGAAATCAATGAGAATTGCTTGCCACAAAAGTTTTGCGAAAAGCACAGCGAAGTCTACGTTGACTTGAAAGATACGCAAGAGGGCATTGAGCAATAAACATGAACACACTGCACATTTGTGATTACATTATGTATTCAATTTTTTTATGTAAACAAAGGGCTAATTAAAAAAAATGAACCACAAAAAACAGTCGTTTTTTTAGATGAGTACCAAATGTATGCACAAACTTCTCTAGAAGAGAGATAATTGTGAACTTTCTTTTTCATTTTCTTCAAATTGATTCTGGTCACCACTCTGTGAAATTCCTTCTGTATCAAAGTATTTCTTGCCAAAATCAGATTCCATCAATCGCATGAGTCTCTTTGTAAGTAATGTGAAATTTTGCTCTTGGAAAAAATCAAGAAGTGGACGTGGATCAACACCAGAAACAGATACTTCTTCTAGTGACAATGGAAGAGAGATATCTGTCACGAGCTCTGCCATGCGCTGACAAAAAAATGCTTGCTCGCGATCTCGCTCTAGTTTTTCTCTGATGCTCGGTCGTATCTTATCAAGATGTTCATAGATACCCTCGAGTGTTTGATACTTCTGTAAAAGTGTCGATGCAGTCTTTGGACCTATGCCATCAACACCCTTAAGGTTATCTGAACTATCTCCTGAAAGCCCCTTAAATGCTGCAACCTGATCTGGACGGATGCCCAACTTTATCTCTATTTCTGCAGGTCCTAAATACTCTGCTTGGTTATAGCCCTTATGAGGAATGGCAATCCGAACCGTATCAGACGCGAGCTGAAAAGCATCCTTATCTCCAGTAACAACTGTTACTCTCATACCCGCTGCCTCCCCTGCCTTGGCATACGAACCAAGGAAGTCATCAGCTTCGTATTTAGCATCACTTACTTCTGGCAATGCAAAGGCATCTACCATAGAAAGAACTGTCGGGATCTGAACATAGAAGTCATCAGGGGTCTCAGACCTCCCTGCTTTGTACTCAACAAACTCTTCGTGACGAAATGTATCTCCAGCTTCGTCAAAACACATCACAATGGCATCTGGTTCCTCATTGGCAAATATAGCCAAAAGCATTGAGGCAACGCCAAACGACACATTTGTCGGTTCCCCTGCCTTGGACTTTAATGTACGTGGAATAGCCCAATAAGCCCTATGCATAAGGTGGTGGCCATCAACGAGAACGAGGTGTTTCATGTCCATCTAGAGTGCCCTATTCGGAGCTCCAGAACAACAGTATAACCATAATACAATTTAGGAGTTTTTCCAGTCATCTGACTTCAAAAAAGTCCCGTTTTACGCTATAATAAGTAGATTTATACAAACCTTATGACTCCTGCTACAGACCAAAAAATTACACAGCGCTACACAGCTGCCTCCCTTGAAAAAAAGGGTGCCAATAAAGTAAGTCTCCAAGAAGAACTTGGATGGCCAGCAGAGGCAAAACGAGCTGTTATCTGCCTTCCAGCTGGAATGAGCGATAACCTTGGCGGAAAGCTCCTCGAAGAAGTACTACCTGGCTTACTAAGCCTCGATGTACAGCTTTTAGTGGTAGGAAAAGGCTCTGCAGATTTTGGAGCACTATTTACAGCACTTTCAAAAGAAAACCCTCATAGGATTGCCATCCTCCCGAACGATGATGTGACAATGCGCAAGATGTACGCAGCATCTGATGTCGTACTTTTCTGTGCAGACCCAACTGGAATGCCAGAGCTTGCAGAGGCACTGAGCTACGGAGTTATCCCTGTATCACCTGCTACAAAAGCACTTGAAAACTACAATCCAATTCAGGAATCTGGAAATGCATTCCTCTACAAAGGTAAAACAGTATGGGACTGCTTCGGAGCTCTTGTTCGTGCAATTGAAACACATAAGTTCCCCTTCGACTGGAGAACAATCCAAAAGCACTGCATGGAGAGCGTAAAAAAATAGTGGTGGGTCGGGTGGGATTTGAACCCACGGCCAAGAGATTAAGAGTCTCCTGCTCTACCACTGAGCTACCGACCCAAGTCAACGCTCATAACAGGCGGAATTCTACGGATTTGTGCCTAGTTCTACAATACTTTTCTTAGGAAAGCAGTGATATTCGCTCTACGCAAAGAGTGTGAAGATCCGCTTCTTTTGCGATTAAGCGCAAAGATTAGCATTCTACAAAGAGTCTAGAATACCTTTCTTGCTTTGATTCCTCCCTCTTTCCCACGCTCAAGCAACGCAACTGGCAAGCCATCCAGCCATCCAACTGTATTTTTTTTACATGATCCTTCAATAATACGTCCGTGTGTTAAGTCTTCAAAGTTATCTTTCGTGAGTTCTATCTTTGACATGTGAGCAAGGACTTCTTTTAGTGGAAGAACCTTTCCCCACACCGCATCATCTGGAACAGATGCATTTTCAACACTGAAATCACCAACCTTTGTACGCCTCAATCCAGAGAGGTACGCACCACATCGTAATGACTGTCCAAGATCGTGTGCAAGAGAGCGAATGTATGTCCCACTACTGCATCCTACTTTAAGCTGAAGGTTTGGATATGAATACGACATCATATCGCAGTAATCAATATCCACCTCTCTCGTTGGCATCTCGACATCCCTGCCCTGTCGCATCTTTCGATATGCACGCTCTCCTCCAATCTTGATTGCACTAGTTGTAGGTGGAACCTGACTAACAACCCCAAGGAAACGATTTCGAATAGTCTCCTGAATATCGATATCTGCAGGATCCTTTATTCCTGGGCGACGTTCAAACTCTTGAAAAGGCCCCTCTCTGTCGTACGTCACACTAACAGTCCCAAAGGTAACATCAGCCACGTACTCCTTTGAGAGATCCGTAAAAAGCTCTACAACCTTTAACGCTTTCGCCCCCACTGCAAGAACAAGAAGCCCCGAAGCCGCTGGATCGAGCGTACCCAAATGACCAATTTTACGTTCTGACAGCGTTTTTCTAACCCTATACACAATATCATGACTTGTTGGGCCAACTGGCTTATCGATAAGGAGAAATCCGTGTCGCATAGAGCAAGAATACAACATGTATTTTAGACGCGCATTCTCTTTCTCCTTTTTCCTTTCTTATTTTTCCATTACACTGGGATCCATGACAATTACGCCAACATGGGACTTGTTCATTATCGTCTTCTTTGGACTGGTTATCACCTATAGCTTCATTATAGGGAAACACGAGGCAATAAAGGTGATTGTCTCCACATATATAGCCATTTTAGCAGTGGAAGGCATTGGAAATATTATCGATAGACTAAGTGGAGAGAGTCTTCCTATGCTCAACATAGTCGGTATTTCATTAGACTCAACTATTCTCACAGGGGTAAAGCTTGTTCTCTTTATCGCACTCATCATTTTTATTGCAGTTCGTGGTGGACTTGAAATTGGATACTCTAAAGACCCAGGAGGATTTATCAATGTCATACTCACTGCCGTATTTGGAATGGCGACTGCAGGCCTTCTTTTGATTACCCTATTCATCTTTGTTGCCGATGTCGCGATACTTGATCCGAATATGGAAAACCTTGCAAACATCGCTCCTCTACTTGAAAAAAGTAAACTCATGCAGGTAATGATTTTGAACCAAGACTTATGGTTCTCTCTTCCTGCATTATTACTCATTGTTGTTGGGTTCCTCAGCAATGAAGCATTAGAAGAATAATGTAGAGAATGAAATGAACAAAGCGTCAAGAAACATTACTACGCAATAAGCATTCTTACCTTGCGCAATAGACAGTCAATAAGTAACAATGGTGAAAACTTCTACTACTTTTTCTTATGACTACAAGACTTAATAATTTATCACTCCGCGCTTCCTATGCAGCTATGGCTTTTGCGGCTACACCTAAAGCGTTTGCTCAGATTTTTGGTGAAGTACCAGACATCGGTGGTGTAGACGGAGGAAGTGAAAGTGCAGTACGACAAGGTATCCTTGATATCCTTACAGTTGTATTGAACTTCATGGCTCTTATCGCTGTGATCTTTATCGTTATCGCTGGTATCCGCCTCGTTGTTTCTCAAGGTGAGGAGCAGGAGAAGGACAAAGCAAAGAAGACCATTCTATACGTTATCATTGGTCTTGTTGTTATCTTGATTGCTCAGGCAATCGTTAGCTTCATTGCAGACGTTCTTATTACCTAATCAGGAATCACGCTGAATATTTAAAACTCTCCAGTTACTCGGAGAGTTTTTTTTATTTCCGCCTTTGTGAAACCCTACCAACCAGCGATGGCTTAGATAGATCTGAATACGAAGACACTTGCTTACGAGACCGAACTTGCGGCTCTGCCTTAAGTCTATCTTTTACGATAATTGCTTCTGGGCGAACCTCAAGAATCTCTGCAACGGGAAGTGCCACTCCCCACCGGAACAATTTCTTAGGGAAGATCCATTCTATATGCATCGTATCTGTATTGAACTGAACATCATGACACTTACCAAAACGAGCTCCCGATTCCGACAGAACCTTCTGCCCGAGCACTGTGCGAGTATCTTCTAAGAGAGGTTGTAAGCGAATTCTATCCTCTATAGGAGAGACCACATCTGCATTGCGTACATATACTCTGGTTCCCCATCGTGAAATATCTAAAGAGGACACAAAAAGGCTAGATCGGGATCGCACGAAAAAGCCCTCAATTCTGCCCGTATCTGGGTGAATAAGTATGCCAGAGAGGAGTCCGAGAATACTGCCATCTGCCCCCTCCTCCACTAATGGGAGCCCCATACATGACGAAAAACGTAAATGCATGGATCAATAGTAACACATTATCCTAAATACCCTTATATCGGCCAATGAGAAGGATATTGAATGCTGATTTCATACAGAAAATCTGCTACAATAGTAATACTATGAAGCTATTTGCAGGATCTTCTCACCCACAGCTAGCAGAGCATATCGCCAAAGAACTTGGCGTTGAACTGGGTAATATTATGCTTAAAAACTTCAGCTCTGGTGAAAGGTACGTAAAGTATGAGCAATCTGTACGAGGCCAAGATGTATGGATTGTGCAAACGGCAGGAACAGGATCTGTAAATGAAGACCTCATGGAGCTTTTCCTTATGTGCCAAGCCGCCAAGCTCTCATTTGCAAAAAAAGTACATGTGGTTATCCCCTACTTTCCATACGCAAGACAAGACCGTGTAGCAGAACCGCGTGAACCAATCTCCTCTAAGCTTGTGGCACAACTCCTAGAACAAGCAGGTGCAGACCATGTCATGACTCTGAACTTACACTCAGATCAGATACAGGGATTCTTTTCTGTCCCCGTGGATGCACTAGAAGCACGCACAGTATTTGCAAAATACATTAACCAAAAGAAGCTAGCTAACGCTGTTGTTGTTTCACCAGATGAAGGAGGTGCGAAGCGTGCAAAGAAATTTGCAGATCTTATCGATGCAGATCTTGCAATCATCCATAAAACACGTCCAAGTCATCAGGAAGTAGGTACTATGGAACTCGTTGGAAACATCCAAGGAAAGACCTGTATTATATTTGATGACATGATTGATACCGCAGGAAGTCTTTGTGCAGCAAAAGAAGCTCTTGTATCTGCTGGTGCCAATCCAGACGTTTATGCGATTGCCACTCATCCTATTTTCTCAGGTGCAGCAATAGAAAGACTTGAAAAGGCTGCATTCAAAGAAGTGATTGTTTCAAATAGCATCCCTACAAATGCAAATGCATTCGAAGGCCTTGTTGTTCTTCCTATTGGCCCACTTCTAGCAGAGGTCATTCAGAGTGTAGACAAAGGCGAAAGTGTCACGAAGATATACGATAAGTAAGAAGAAAATCCTTTTCTTCTTTTTATATTTACCTTGTATACTGTGAAAAATCTTCCCCCATTTTTATGAATACAAGTTTTAAATCGTTGGCGTCAACTGCTCTTGTGGGCGTCTTGTTCTTTGCAGCTACTCCTCTTTCTGCTGCAGCGACAGCTACAACTACTGCATCACAAATTACTGCTGCTCGATGCCAGAAACTCGCTGGTCGTGAAAAGTCTCGATGTATGTATGTACTAGAGCACAGTGGACGACTTCGCGTAAGCGCTCCGGCAAAGATTACTACTCGCAGTAACACATTACGTGAAAGACGTATTATCACTAATAACACATCAAGCTCAAATATTCGTGAGATTGGTAGCAATAATCTTGCAACTATTAAACGTCACAGTGAAGAAGGTGGAAACTGGCGTCGTCTCATCAACACTCGCGATGAAGCTGCTCGTGCAGCATGTAAATACGAAGTCGGTACTGCAAAAAACATGTGCGTTCGAACTAAGTTACGTGCAATGGATAGAACAAGCGCACAGTAATTTCATTTGTAAAAAACAAAAAAAGAGGGCCATTGGCCCTCTTTTTATATATCACTACCAGTCCATCGATTCCTCTGTATCCAGATCATCTGGTGTATCGTCACAACGACACTCGCAGTACGGCTTTCCGCAATCATCACAGTTTTCGCAGTCGCATCCGCAAGAACAGTCATTTTCCATAAGAAAAAATGAAAGAAATAGAATACCCCCAATTATCACCATTTTGCTTTGCAAATCAATATCAAAAAAATGGCTTATACAAGCCATTATTTAGTGGTGGGCGACGCAAGACTTGAACTTGCGACCTCTACATTATCAGTGTAGCGCTCTAACCAGCTGAGCTAGTCGCCCAATGTTGTGAAAGTTGCTCTTATAACGGACATCGCGCATGCGACCTATTATATTACGGACTGCAAGCAGTCCTAGGCCAGCTGAGCTAGTCGCCCATAAAGCCCACATAGGTTACGAAGAATACGGCCCGTGGTCAATGAAATCCCCTATTTCTAATGAGAAATCCACTCTACAAATCCATCAAATGACGGCTCATAAGGGAAGTCTGATTTGCCGTTAATCTCTATTTCACTGACAATTTTGGTATGGACGTCCAATGTGAACGTTACAGAACGGTCCTCTTTTGGCGAGCTAAAGAATATTCCTGATACACGTGCCTTATTCTCAGTATAAGCTGCAATGCCTGTATCAACCGTAAAGAGTGCTCCAGACTTCTGAAGCATGTCATAAGCAATTGCCTCTACCTCCTGAGGCGGGTATACCACCTCTGGAGCTAATAGTTTTTCTTCGGCATTTAATGAAGATACTGGAGCAGTATCCTGCTTTTTAACAGTCTTTACTGGCAAAGACCTGATGTCTGCCTGCGAAACAAACTGCAAGTAAACTACAGCATCTTTCATGGCATCTGTTTTATGATCGATTGAGTTAATAAGAGATACTAATACAGCCGACATGTGCATCGCACGACGTGGATAGCCTTTTTCTTCAAGACGATCGACCAGCGGAAGAAGTGTATCAAGCAAGTGATCGACAAATGGAGACTCATCATCAAGATTACTCACAATACCTTCAAGCGTCACACTATAACGATCCATAACAAAATCTGAAACATTCTCTGGAGAAAACAGACTGAATGGGAATAGGAATACATGAACAAGCTGAGACTCCACTGATACAGTAGGCCCAACAAGTGTCCACGCTACATCTCTAAACTCTGGGTGAAACGATACGAGCTCCCACATGCTTTCTTTATCTGCAACTCGCATCAAAAGCTCCATTTGCATAGATGTACTCATATCTAGTTGCCCTATAATTGTCGCTACTACTTCTCGACCACGATGAGAAGATAATACTGCTTGAACCTCTTCATCTTGAATCACCTCTTGGAAAGAGACGACGTCATCACGTTCTACGAGCGAGCGAATAAAGCCAAGGATATGCTCTTCGCGTTGCTTCTGGTCATCTGCGCGTGACACTGGTAGTAATAATGTATCAAATGAGATTGTCTCTACTGGAAAATTACTCCGTAGATCTGGCAATAATGACACGACATTTTTCTCTTCAATTCTCAGCTCACGAATATGCTCTTCCTGAAAATGCGTTGGTAATGGTGAAAGCTTTCGTGCGTTCATCCAATCACTAAAACCTGCTGTTATTGGACTAATGCCTTTCGTAGAACCAGTCCACTGCATTCCAATAGGGACAATCATTCGCTGGTCTCCAGAGCTGATAAATACAGGTGATGTTAATGCTGCAATTGTCACAGTGTCATCTGATGCAAGTACATACATACCTCCATCAAATATGGACGCCTGAATAGACCCAATATGTACAGATTGTTCAGAATGAGAAGCAATCCTCAAAGCACCAGAGCGAAGAGTAATTGGTGTACTAAAATCAACATCCCCCTCAATAACACGGCCGTATGTACCATTTGGAAACTGCACCTTCTCATCATCAGAAAAAGAAGTAGTCACACTAGAAATCATATGAGAGATCCCCTCACTTGTATCAGCGACACTCAGAGATACAACAAGAAGCATCAACGGAAGTGCTACAAAATGCCTATGGCGATGTGTGTGTGTATTCAAAGTGTTTAAATCCTCTTATTATAGCAAAATATTGCCTTTTCCTCCATGCTCAAAGTATATATAAGACTACAATATAATTTATTTGCAATACGCTACACTATAGACATGAAGATCATTGGAATCGACCCTGGACTGGCAACTATTGGTATAGGACTCATTGAAAGCGAATCTAGCCAATCAATAACGCCTATTGAATGGCTTACCATAGAAACAAAAGCAGGCTTGCCTATGGCAGATAGGCTCCGAGAGATAGCAGATGACCTATCTGCATACCTCAAAGAAAACCAGCCAGAGCTTGCTGTTATTGAAAAGCTCTACTTTTCAGTAAATGAAAAAACAGCACTTGATGTTGCGCAAGCAAGAGGCGTTATCCTTGCGACAGTCGCAGCAACTGGCATCCCTATAATCGAGCCAACTCCACCTCAACTAAAAAGCTGCATTACAGGAGATGGACAAGCTGACAAAAAGCAAATGCAAGAGATGGTTAAAATTATTATGAACCTCGAAGAGATTCCCCAGCCTGATGATGCCGCAGATGCATTAGCACTTGCAGCATTCGGAGCGTACCAAGGAAAAAATGCTACTGTACTGGCGTAGCACTCACCTCTTTTTCCATCTCCCACAATCTTGCTCCATGCACATTGGATGGAACGTGTGTTGTACTAATGAGTACTTGATGATCATCAAGTGAGCTAAGAAGTGCTGTTTGATGATGATCATCTAACTCTGAAAAGACATCATCCAAAAGAACGACCGGCTTTTCTCCACGTTGAAGTTCTAGATAGGATACCTCTAAAAATAGAAGGGCTAATATAGCAGTACGTTGCTGCCCACGCGATGCAAACGTAGAAATGTCTCTACCATCTACCACAACTTTCCAATCATCTCTGTGCGGCCCTACAGTCGTTGACTGTAAAATAATATCCCTACTCTGAAAGTGGGAGAGTAAATCCATCATCTCAGACTGTGCAGACTCAAAATCTCTAGCTTGTCCTTTCCTCTCATACACAATACGAGCCCCCTCCCAGTCTTCTCCAAGGGCTTTAAGCTCCTGACCAAAGGTGCACTGTAGCATTTCACATAGCTCTAAACGTCGAAGCATAACCACCGCGCCTGTTTCTGCAGTCTTTTCATCCCAGATAGCCAAGTCTGTTTTTCGTGCAACTCCATCTGATATTTTTCGGAGCAATGCATTCCTCTGTTTTAGTATCTTTTGATACTGAACTAACGTCTGCAAGTACTGTGGAGATACCTGGCATAGTAACTGGTCTAAAAAATGACGACGATTACCAGGAGAACCATTAAAGAGTTCGAGATCTCGTGGAAGAAAAATCACTGTCGGAAGTACACCGACCATTTCCCCTGCACCAACTTTTACATCATTCACAAAGCACGCTTTCTGTTTTCGTGGAGAGATCTGACTCACAATCTCTAATTGCTTCTGTTCTTTTTCATCAGAACAAACCTGTGCCTTCACGCGATAATAATCTTCACCCCAAGCGATAATGTCTGCTTCCTCTGCTTTTTGACAAGACTTTGTAAGAGAAAGCAAAGAAATAGCCTCTAAGATATTCGTTTTTCCAATGCCATTTGGACCAATAAACACATGTGTATTCGCATCATCAAACTCAAATGTACGCGCACTGTAGCTACGAAATTTCTCTAGGGATAAACGTTCTAATCGCATAGGTACTACAGAAGGGATACACCATCATCATACAATGACATCGCAAGCTTCAAATATGCTTTGCGTTTAAGGTATTTTGGGATTTTATCTTTCGTAACCCATACATAATCATCTATTTCCTCTTGATCTACTGTAACATCCACCCCCATATCCAACTCACCAAAAAAATATTCAACTGTTTGTCCACACACATTATCTGGACGAAAACGTCTGTAGCTTTTTGGAAAATCGTACTTATACACCTTGCCGCTATTCCCAATAATACGAGGGGAAATACCTGTCTCCTCCTGAATTTCTCGTAAAGCTGCCTGCTCGATAGACTCACCTTCTTCAACACCACCTTGTGGTAATTGCCATGCATCCTTTTTGCGAGGCTTATGAACAAGAAGCATCTCTATATGATCTTTATTTCTGCGGAACACAGCAACCGATGCACAACTTCGATACACATCTTTCATACCTGCACTATACAATATCTACAGGCAGGGTCGAGGGAGAACTTCGACGAACAAGAACAAACAGACCAACGATTGTGACGCACATACCAAGAACCTGATACACAGTAGGGATTTCACGCAAAAAGACGATCGCAAAAATCATACTAAAAACTGGATACGCAAGTACAATAGAAACTGCTTTGGCGAGTGCTAGCGTCTTTAATCCTTCATACCAACACAGTTTTGATACAACAAGAACCACTATTCCATAAAATACAACAAGGAGTGCATGCTCTTTAAGTAGCATGAATGTCTCCCTTGTTACATCGTCATACAAGAAAGCAAGAACTGAGAAAACTGTACCACCAACAATATGACGAACAGCTAATACATAGGAAGATGATGCAACCTCTAGCGCCTTCTTCGCACACATGTTTCCAACTGGATAAAACATCGTACCCAGTACAATTAAAATATCTCCAGGATTCAACTGGAATGATCCGTTATAGAGAACAACCATCGTTCCCATCAGAACTCCAAGTGCCCCAATAATCTGGCGTAAAGAAATATGCTCTCCTACTAACACTCGAAAGAACAAAAATGAAAACAGCATCTCAGACTGAAGAAGAAGCGCTGTGTTGATCCCGGATGTGTAACGAGTACCTGCGAATATAAACAATAGAGCTAGTACTGAATTGCATAATGTCACCCCTCCGATAAAACCCCATGTCCTCCATGGCAAATGTTGCCTAAGACGCTTACGCATAATAAGAAGCCCAATATGAAGGATTGCACCTATGAATGTACTTACTCCTGCAAAGAACATCATAGGAAATATCTTCGATGCCTGATTTATGAAGATAGGAAAACCCCCTTCAATCATGCTACTAGTTAATACAAAAGAAACAGCCCTACGTTCTTGCTTACTGGACTCCATTCCTACTTAGAGTGACGCTCTTCCTTCATACGAACGTCCTCACGTGAGCGACAAATCTTACAGTACTTCTTAATACCGTCAGCGTGGTCCTTCCATCCTTTTCCAGACTTGTCTTGTTTGTGGAAACGCAAAGTGCCCAGTCTGTTTCCAGACTTCTTGCAGAACATTGCGAATACTGTACGTTTTCCTCTTGGCATAATGGACACAGGATACGGATCTAAAGCTAAATAGCAAGAAAAACTCTAAAAAGAAGCTATTCTCCTCCTTGAAGGTAATTGAATACGGAATTTGCGGCTACAGAGCCTTCTCCTGCTGCTGTTGCGAATTGAGCAAAGTGATTACTACCGCTACTAACGTCTCCTGCAGCAAATACACCAGAAATACTGGTTTTCATCGCAGCATCGACCAAAATATGACCTCTGTCATCCAATGTGCAACCAAGGCTCTTTGGGAGTGAAACGGCAGGAATAGAGCCAATTTCAATAAATACACCATCAACAGCCAATGTATCTGATCCATCCCATGGCGTATCAAGCTTAAGTCCCGTCACTTTTTGATCTCCTATTACCTCAATTGCATTCGTATTGAGCACAAATTCCACATTATCCTTCTTATTCACCTCGTCTACCCAGTAAGGCTCTGCCTTAAAGCTATCTCTTCGGTGAACCAAGTACACCTTATTGGCCACTTGTGCAGCAATAGCAGCACCTTCAACCGCACTATCTCCGCCTCCAAGGACAGCAACGTCTTTACCTCTATAAAAGAATGCATCGCATGTCGCACAGTACGTCACTCCTTTTCCAGAAAACTCCTCTTCACCTGGAATGCCCAGATGACGCTTGTTGCTTCCTGTTGCAAAAATTACTGCTTTTGCCTCAATGGTTTCTCCATTTTGGAGCGTTAACACAAAGCCATCATTAGTTTTAACCACGCTATCGACACGACCAACAGTATGTGACACGTTATCAAAGCTCAGAGCATGATTCTTAAAGTTCTCCATAAGCTCTGGTCCTTTGATCTCGATGTTTCCTGGCCAGTTCCCAACCTCGGCAGCACTCATACCCATTCCACCTTCTACCTCTCCAATAAGTACGGTATCAAGCTTATAACGAGCACAGTAAACCGCAGCGGTATACGCCGCACATCCAAGGCCAACAATCACAACATCTTTCATGGAACAAAGGGTAATGGAGATTAAAAGCTAAAGCCAGCCTCGTACTGTCATAGCATCAAACATTCGCTTGATACCGACAGCAAATGCCGCCTCTCTATATGTAAGGTTTTCACGCCGTGCTTCGCGTCGAACTGCTTTATATGCATCAAGCATAACCTTTTTAAGTCTGTCATCTACTGTATCTTCTGTCCATTGCTCCCCACTTCGTCCCTGTGACCACTCAAAGTAACTTACTGTTACTCCCCCAGCATTTGCCAGAACATCTGGAATGATCCTCTTTCCCTTCTTATCAAGAATGACATCTGCCTCTGGTGTTGTTGGGCCATTTGCAAGCTCCAAAATATACTGTGCCTTAATGCGATCTGCATTATCAGCAGTAATCACATTATCTAGTGCAGCAGGAATCAAGATATCGCAGTCAAGTTCTAGTAACTGTTCATTTGTTACCTTTTCGACGTTATCCATATTCATACGACTGATATCACAAACCGAACCTTCACAGTACTCCCCTGTTACAGAGCCAGTTTTCTCTTTGTACTTTGAGATACGAATAGGATCTATTCCTTCTGGGCTGTAAATTCCTCCTTGTGAATCTGATACTGCAACAACAATGTACCCTGCATTGTGCAAGAACTTCGCCATGTGCGCACCCGCATTTCCAAAACCTTGAATAGCAACTCTCATATCTGAAGGGTCAAGCGCTAAGCGATCGACCATTTCCTGAAGAATAAAAAATCCTCCACGTGCAGTTGCGCTATCACGTCCAAGTGAACCACCAAATGACAGTGGCTTCCCTGTAATCATTGCTGGGCTATACGACCGTGTGAGTATTTCATACTCATCACGCATCCACGCCATAATATCTGGGTTCGTATTCACATCTGGTGCAGGGCAATCAATATCTGCACCTAAGTTTTCCTGAAAAGCTCTGACATACTCCCTCGCCACTTTTTGAACCTCTGCTTTAGTGAGCTCTTTTGGGTTCACCTGCACCCCACCCTTTGCACCGCCAAATGGAATATTGACCACAGCAGTCTTAATCGCCATGAGTGCTGCCAATGCTTTCACCTCATCTTCATCTGCTTCTTGGTGAAAACGAATACCCCCCTTATAAGGCCCACGAGCATTATTGAACTGCACTCGAAAAGCATTCATGGTTTTGGGCTTTCCATCATCTCCCTGTATTGTAATTTCCTTTTTATGAATA
>Ga0213866_10001224_pt1 | contig 19377 bp, 16 predicted proteins | sample PICome_11_FD_160079 | JGI IMG/M metagenome (GOLD analysis project Ga0213866, IMG submission 160079) | Coastal seawater microbial communities near Pivers Island, North Carolina, United States - PICO284 | ecosystem: Environmental > Aquatic > Marine > Coastal | place: USA: North Carolina...
GCTCCACTAGCTCCATGGTGAACGATTGATTGGCGACCACCACCCGACTCTGCTGTTCGGGTCTGGAGCGCCCTCTCAGCAGCACGCCGTCATAGAAGCGCAATTCAATCTGGTGGCGACCACTGCTGAGGGCGTGGTATTGGTCGCTAATACCCGTCTCAGGGTTGAATGACAGCAGTGTCTCGTCGCCATTATCAAGCACAATCCCTATTTTGGGGTGGCTAAAGTCAGCTAATTGATCAGGGTCGTAATCGAACTGCAATTGGGGCAGTGATGCCACATTATCAATATTGATCTGGGTATCGCCGATCACCGCCTCTAGTGCTAAAGGAATACTTTGCTGTGACTGGTTGAGGGTAATATTCAGCGTTTTGGCTGCATATTGAACATTTCCGGCTGTGGCCAGGAACTCTATATTGTAATTTCCCGGCACCACTGTAATGGCTTGGTTAGAGGTCACCGTAAAATTCTGAGTATCCAAAAAGATTGGCCAGGCAATGTCCCAATACTCCCAACTGAGCGCATCTCTTAATCTTAGGGTTGCCATAATTGGTACTGCTGCACCCAGTGGCTCCACTGCTTGCAGGCTAGATGGCGTCGCACCCAGTGCCTGTTTGTAGTTGTTGGTATCTGGCCCCTGATACTGTACTTCTAACAACTCGCCGCCACCCCGCTCAAAGAACTCTACCCGCACCTGATAATCACCCGCGGCCAGCCACAGGGAACCACCCTCTTCTTTGACACCGTGCAGACCATCATTGTCCACCACCTCGGAGCCATCAATATACAGTTTGCTGCCATCATCGGAACTGGTGTAGAAGAGGTAGTCGCCTGGCTTTTCAATATTGAGTTGACCGACAAATACTGCGGCAAAATTGTCTTTCAGCGGTCGCTGGTTAAGGCTGATACCAGCGCTGTAACCTGTGCTGATGGGCGTCAAGTTGGCGAAATCCGGTAGCAAATCCCACTGACCCTGATAATAGGAGTAGTGGAACAGCCCTTTGGAACTGTCTGCAACTGGTGTCTCCCCAGCTAAACTCGCTGAGGGGGCCACCGCCGCCACTGTCTGGGGGTAGGCGGATAGCGTGAAGGTGGAGCCAACCCTGGATAAGTGGTCTTCAAGGTAGACGATATTGGAGTATCCACTACACTGCTTTTTAAACCAATCCCAAGGGGAAAACAGTCTCAACCACCAATCCCTGTCTTTACAGGCCAAAATTCTGAACTGCAATTCCTGCAGATCCCAGTCTTTATGTCGATGATGGTAAGTCTTGACTGAATCTTTAATATCTCCCAGATAATCCCAGGAACCGCCGGTGTAAGCAAAGATCGAATAGATCTGAGCATTTTGCATTGTATTCCAGCTCAACTGAATTTCGCTCTGAGTCAATGTGACGGACAGGCTCGGAGGATCCGGTATAACTTCAATCGCTGGGACGGCGGGATCTGAAGGCGCCGGCGGTGAAGGGCTCATAGCCAGTGCGCCGCCAATGCTAAAAGCAAAACACAACACTGCGATGAGAATTAGATTTTTTAGACCATCAAGATTATGGATACAATTTATTGGAAGTTTAGTAGTTATCATTCCTTTGATCCCTCTGTAATTTTTCCAGTTGAATTTTTCTGTCTGGCTTTTGTCGTACTCCTTTGAACAGCCATATTGCGACCGACCTGGTACCTGTTGAGCTCAGCTGTGGACTCGCTTAATTGAGTAACTTGCAGATACAATTACTTCTAACACTAGCAGGTTTTTAAGATAAATCTTGTAGTTCGTATCGAATTGACAGCAATCTATTTGTTATTAAATAAATCTGTGGTGGGACTATGTGGTGGGACTTAAAACCAATGGTTTTTGCAAAGTGCGATCGATGCAATGGGGGTGGGATAATCGTCTAGTTGGGAGAAAATTGATCGAAATCACGTGCTTTGGTAACCACCTTTAAAAGTACCGCCTAAATAGAGCGCCACCTAAAAAAGCACCTCCAGAAAAAATGCCTCTAGAAAATCTAGCGAAAAACTGCATAGAATACACTATGTCCAAAGACAATAACTCGCCACAGACCGGCACCGATTATCAGCCAGTTGCCAGAGATGGCGATGGGCAGGGCGCCAAGCTATCCGCAGCTGCCATAACGCTCACTGCGGTAATACTGGCCACGGTTGCCCTGTTGCTCTATCAATGGCTGGCGAGAGCGGTTATTTTTGATACTGAGCCGGCAGATGCCAGCTTGAAGGTCAAAGGCCTAGCATTAGGATCATAGTGTGAACTGATAAAAGTAATATACAATTGACATACAAATTTGTACTACTATAGTAGTGGTATAATTTCTTAAACGAGTTAGCTTATGCCAAACGTAAAAAGAACATTCACCCTTCCCAATGATGTCAGCAGTCAACTTGATGAGGCTATTCCAAACAAGGAGCGCTCTAGGTTCGTTTCTACCTCTTTGAGAGAGGCTCTACGCGAACGGAAAAAAAGTGAGCTACTGGGTTTATTGTCAAGTATGCCGAGAAAGGCAAACCCAGAAGGGCTTAAATCTGAAGACGTATTGAGAGAAATTCGCTCTGGCAGGACGCAAGAGATAATAGCTAACTCATAATATGAAAGAAAAGACAATCATTCTTGACGCTAGTGTAGCGGTTAAAATCTTACATGAAGAACAAGACACAAACATAGCTCAGGACTTCTTAGAGGCGTGCACGACTAACGATACACACGTACTTGTTCCTGAGCATTTTTTGTACGAGCTTATCAATGTATGTCAAAAACTAGGCATTGAAGTGGCAAACGCTTTAAAATTTTTTGGCGCTATGAAAGGCAGCATATTGACGGTTGTAACACCTGATAATGCTATGTGGTTGTTAGCTGAGAAAATAGCTAGAGAAGGGCATCAAAAAAGTGGTTTTCCATCTATGTATGACAGCATCTACCATGCTTTGGCTATTGAGAGTAAGGGAATTTTTGTAACTGCGGATAGAAGGCATTTTGCAAAGACTGAAAACCTTGCTCATATAAGCCTCTTGAGTGCCTGGGAGAGCGTTTTTCATATTGATTAGTAAGGAGGGTCTGATGAAATTTCATTTTGAACCCAACCTAAATCAGCAGCTTGCAGCGATAAAATCTGTTGCTGGTATTTCAGGGATTTTTCAAGGTGCGTCGTATGTGCGCCCAGAAGATAGAATTTGGCAGGGGAACGCTTCCAGCAATATTCTCAATCTGCCAAGCGTCTTACCTACAATACAGTGGTCTCGTGATAGTTTACATTAGATAATCTGGCAGCAAACCGCATACAATGCACTATGACCAAAGATATCAACCCGCCACGGATCACCGCCACTGGGGATGCCTCAGATAGATATAGCGGTTTTAAACCCTCAGCAGCAGGGCTATTGCTAGCGATGGTGGTAGCTGCCACGGTTGGCCTCCTGCTCTATCAGTGGTTGGCTAGGGCAGTTATTTTTGATGTTCAGCCGGCCGAAGCCAGCTTGAAGGTCAAAGGTCTAGCCTTTGGTATTGGCAAGAATTATCTGCTGCTGCCAGACAACTACCAGATTGAGGTAAGGGCCGAGGGCTATTATGCCCTTGAAGACAACATTATTGTCAGTGATCAGCCCAATCAAACCTTCGATTTTCAACTGCAGCCACTGCCGGGCAATCTGCGTATTAGCTCTGATTTGGACAATATCTCGGTGAGCATCGACGATCAACCCCGGGGCACCGTACCTGGATTAATTGAGGGTCTGAGCCGCGGTCCCCACCTGCTGACCCTGAGTAAATATCGCCACTTTCCGGAGAGTCAGCAGGTAGATATCCGCGGGTTGGGGGAAACTCAGGAACTGCAGATCAGCCTGCGCCCCGCCTGGGGTCAGATGTCTTTTGACTCCCAACCTCAGCAGGCAGATTTCTATGTGGATGACCAGTTGGTGGGAACCACGCCATTGACCACCGAGATACTGGAGACCGGCAGTACTATCAGATTGGAGTTGGCCGGCTATGAGACCCACAGTGAAGTGGTGCGGACTGAGGCCGGCAGCAGCGCTGAGTATCCACCGATTGCGCTGCAGGTCGCCAACGGACAGTTGCATGTAGAGTCCACACCCAGCGGCGCCAATCTGCTGATAGGCGGTGAGTTTGTCGGCCTGACTCCCCTGACCGTTGAACTGGCACCCTTTCAAATTCATCAGTTGGAACTGTTTAAACCCGGTTATCTCGAGGCCAGCCGCGAGGTGTCCGTGCAGCCGCAACAGCGCAGCGAGCTAGCGCTATCACTGGCACCCAATATTGGCACCATTGAACTGACTGTTTCGCCGGCGGATGCCGATGTGACGGTGGACGGTGAACCCCGAGGACAGGGCGGCGGCAGCTTTGCCCTCAGCGCGGTTCCCCACCGCATTACCGTTAGCAAACCCGGCTATCAGTCCAAGTCCTTAGACTTCACTCCCAAGCCAAACCAAAAACAGGCGGTATCCATCGCTCTATTGACCAAAGAGGAGGCCTACTGGAAGACCAAGCCCAGCAGTGTTAAGACTGCGGTTGGCTCGACCCTAAAACTGTTCCGCCCGCAACAGACCTTTACCATGGGTGCACCGCGCCGCCAGCCGGGGCGCCGCGCCAATGAAGTGCAGCGGCAGGTGCGCCTGGAGAGACCTTTTTATCTGGGCACTACTGAGGTCAGCAATGGTGAATTGCGCCGCTGGCGAGACCACAGTTCCTCCTCAATCAGAGGAAACAGCCTGAATATGGACTCACAGCCGGCGGTGAATATCAGCTGGCAGCAGGCCGCTTTGTTCTGCAACTGGCTTAGTCAGCAACAGGGTCTGCCGCCTTTCTATCAGGTGGTTGATGATCGGGTGGTGGGCTTTAACTGGCAGTCCCACGGCTATCGCCTGCCCACTGAGGCGGAGTGGGCCTGGGCGGCCAAAATTGCGCCCGAGGCGGGATCCACAGTGCCCGCGGATCAAAACAAACTATTCCCCTGGCAGTCCAATCTGTACCCCCCTACTGAGGTGACCGACAACTATGGAGATCAGCGAGGTCTGGGGATAGTATCCTTTACTATGAGTGGCTATGATGATGGCTACGGGGTAGCCGCACCTGTTGGCAGTTATCAACCCAATAGCAAAGGTCTCTACAATATGAGTGGCAATGTCTCTGAGTGGGTCAATGATTACTACGATCCCCACCCCAACTCAAACCAGATCCTTGTGGATCCCAGGGGACCCCAACAGGGCAACCGCTATGTGGCGCGCGGTGCCAGTTGGGCCAAGGGTTCGCGCAGTGAACTGCGCCTCAGTTACCGCGATGCCGGCACTGAGGGTCGCTTGGATCTGGGCTTTCGAATCGCGCGCTATGTGGACAGTCCAGAGGCTCAACCGTGAGGTCTAGGCGTGAGAGGATAGCCGTGAGGTATATAACTGCACCACTGATGATGCTGGCTCTGTTTGCGCCAGTGACAGCGGCAGAGGCTGATAAAACGGCAGATAAAAAGTTGTCTCAACAGGAGGAATCCACGATGGTTGGGTCTGGCACCGAACAGGAGCCCACTGAATTATCTGCCGCTACTTCAGAGCAGGACTTTGTGCCGAAACAGGAAATCTCTGAGGATTATCCCATTGCCCTGCCCGCCGATATTTAAACCCCTTGAGGTGATCTATGACTGACAGTATTTCCAAGCACAGCCACAATAACAGACGCACGTCTAATGAAATGTTCTTTCAGCTGATTGCCCTGCTATTGGCATTTATTGTTGTGCACGCTGTGTTTGTCACCGTAGTTCGACCCAATGCTGAGACCACTTTGAGGCAACATGCCGAGATGGCGGCCGCCGGCGAGGATTATGTGGTCCCCAGATCGCTGTTTATCGTTATCAAAGATCTCGAACAGGAGGCCTGTTTTATTTTGATGATCTGGGCACTGGCGATTATGGGCTACAAGAGCCGGTATATCACCGCAGCGCGAGGGATGCTAAGTATGCCTCTAGTCTCCATACCCGAGGGATCTACCGTACTGCCCGAGGACAGCCCTGCACTGTCCCGCCCACTGCAGGCACTTCCCGAAGCGCAGCGCGCTCAGTTGCTACCCCGAGCACTGGAGGCGGCCCTGAGCAGATTTCAAGTCACTGAGAGTGTGCAGTTCGCCACCGAGGCGGTGGATTCAGTGTGCGATACCGAAAATGATCGCCTGGATTCAGAGCTGTCTATGGTGCGCTATATCACTTGGGCGATTCCATCCATCGGCTTTATTGGCACAGTGCGCGGGATCGGCGCAGCGCTCAGTCAGGCCCATGAGGCGATGCAGGGCGATATCGCCGGCGTCACCAGCAGTCTGGGTATCGCCTTTAACTCAACCTTTGTCGCGCTGCTGATCAGTATGGTGGTGATGTTTTTTATGCACCAGTTACAGCTGGCTCAGGAGCGCGTAGTGCTGGATTCTCAGGCCTACTGCGAGAATAGGCTACTGCGCTTTCTGAAAATCCAGAGCTGATCAGGTTGAAGGCAACTGCGCTGAACAGGCCATGAGCACGCGATGACTAGCTTCAATCCTTTCAATCTTTGGGTGTGGGCAGACTGTGGCTAGGCGTCGCAATATGGCCCTGAGCTTATCCTTCTTGGATATTATGGCCTGCGGGTTTGGCGCTGTAACCCTGCTGTTTCTTATTCTGCGCCACAACAGTACTGAGATCCCGGTTGTCGACCAAAATCTAGCCACCGAGGCGGCATTGCTACAGCGGGATATCAATCAGGCACAGCAACAAAAAACTCAGCTACTCAACAGTCTGGAGGCATTGCAACTGCAACTGGTAGAGACTGAGGGTCTGGCAGAGACAGTGATCACCCAACTGCAGGAGCAGGAGCGAAGTATCCAAGAGGATCCACAGGAGCTGGATAAATTGCGCCAGCAGGTGCAACAGCTGGAGCAACAGACCGCGCAGATGGAGGAGATTGAATTTGGCGACAAGGTGCGGGAGTTTCTTGGCGATGGCAATCGGCAGTACTTAACTGGCCTTAAACTGGGCGGTGAAAGGGTGCTGATTCTGGTGGACGGCTCCGCCAGTATGCTCGCCGACACCGTAGTCAATGTGGTGCGCCGCCGCAATATGGACGAGGCGCAAAAAAAGCGCTCTGCCAAGTGGCAGTGGACTCTGCGCACCCTGGAGTGGCTGCTGGCACAACTGCCTCCCAGCAGTCGCTTTCAGGTCTATCTATTTAATACCAGCAGTTGGACGGCGGTGGAAAACACCGAGGGCCAGTGGTTGGATGCGGCCGACTCATTGGCCCTTGAACAGGCTGTGGCGGGCATCGCGCAATATGCTCCGCAGTCGGGCACCAGTTTGGTCAATGCCTTCTCGGCTATCGGCGACTTTGAATCGCAACCGGACAATATTTTTCTGCTCACCGACGGACTGCCCACCCAGGGCGAGAACCCGCCGAAAAAATATAGCGTCAGTGGCGAGCAGCGGCGCAAACACTTAAGTGCCGCGATTGCCGCACTGCCTCGCGGGATTCCAGTGAACACCATTTTATTCCCCATGGAGGGCGATCCCGAGGCGGCGGCGCTCTACTGGCAACTGGCGCTAAACACCAGAGGGGCGTTTATTGCGCCCTCGAGGGACTGGCCATGAAATCCCAGCGCAGACAGCGAAGAGCGCTATCAGAGGCCAGCCTGTCCTTTCTGGATGTGATCAGCTGTGGTTTTGGTGCCATTGTGCTGTTGCTCATAATTGCCCGCACTGGCGACCCTGCGGTACCCGAGGAGACTGAGAGCCAACTGCTGGACTCGGTAACTTCCCTGCAACAGCGCCTGTTTGAAATTCGCGGCGAGTCCGCCACCCTCGAGCAACAGCTCAAATCTCGCAAACAACAGCTCTCGGAGCTCGAGGAGCGGGTCGCCCGCCTGCGCGAGAAACTGGCCTCAGTCGATCGTCAATCTCAGCAAGTCTCACTCTCTCAAGCGCGGGAAAGAGAGCAACTGCAGTTGGTTCTCCAGGTTTTGACCGAGGAGATGCAAAGGCTGGCGCCGACATCGGAATTAAAAAATCAACTGATTGGCGGTATACCCGTCGACAGTGACTATATTATCTTTGTGATTGATAGTTCCGGGAGTATGCAGAGTGCTGCTTGGAATAAGCTTAAACGGGAAATGCTGAATATCCTCGATATCTACCCCCAGGTGCAAGGTATTCAGGTACTCAACGATATGGGCAACTATATGTTTGCCAACTATCGGGGTCGCTGGATGGCCGATACTCCGGAGATGCGCGAACAAATTATCACTCGACTCAATAGCTGGGCGCCGTTTAGTAATTCCAGTCCAGTTGAAGGTATAAGCGCCGCCATTAAGACCTTTTACCGCCCAGCGCGTAAAATTAGTATCTATACCCTGGGGGATGATTTCCAGGGGAGTTCCATTCGCCGCGTGGTCAAGGCGGTTGACGGACTCAACCGCGCCAATCGCGGTGAGAGGCTAGTGCGTATCCACACCATTGGCTTTCCGGTTCACTTCCCGCCGGGAGGCACGCCCAGCAGCTCGGCGATAAGGTTTGCTGCGCTGATGCGCGAATTGAGTTATAACAATGGTGGCACTTTTATCGGCTTAAATAGTCTTAGACCAGAGTAAAGGTAAACACTAATGGTGAACATCACTTCAATATCAACAGCGTCCCTACCCCAACTCGGGCCCTTAATGGCGCTGTTGCTGATGCTCGCCGGTTGCAGTTCTTCGACCTCAATACAGCTAGACACCAACTTTCCCCCGGTACTAGCAGAGCCCCGCCCGATCAGTGCCGCCATTGTGTTCGAAGCGCGTTTTTCCAACTACAGTGCCGAGCCCAATCAATACACCAGTATGGCGATTGGCAACGCTCAGGTAGAACTGTTTAAAAACGCCTTCACCGGACTATTTGATCCAGTGGAGTTTGTCAGCGCAGAGGAGGAAATTCAGGGGCAACCCTCACTGGTTATTCGGCCATCGGTTTGGGAGGTGCAGATGTCAACGCCCTCGGAAAACTATCTCAATGTCTTTGAGGTATGGATCAAGTACAACCTTGAGATCAAAACCGCCGATGGAGAGGTCCTGACCACTTGGTTTATGCCCACCTATGGCAAGACCCCTGAATCATCCATGGGATCAAAATCAGCCGCCATTGAAAAGGCCACCATTACTGCCATTCGCGATGCCGGCGCCAAGTTGCATCTCGACTTCTATCAGATTCCAGCGCTGAAAAATTGGCTCGCTCGAGATCCACAGCCATACAGGCAAGTTACAGCTGATGCGCCGGGAGGTGTCAATTGAAACCCATTATGCAGTGCGCCAATTTACTGGTAATCCCACTTTGGCTATTGGTGTTGCTGGCGGGCTGTGGCGCCACCACCACCATCGATCAGTACCGTCCCAGCGAACAGCCCATCGTGATTACTGAGGGCGAGCGGATTGTGCTGCTGGGACGCCGCGATGCGGCCGACTATGAGACCGACTTGGCCTACATAGACTGTGTCAGCGAAAAAATACAGACCGCAGGGATCGATGTGGTGGATGGACAAGTCTTTATGGATGCCATCTATCCCTGGTTTGAGCCACGCACCGCCCCCAAGGGTCTCGTGCACCTCAGACAGCTTTTGCAACAGCCCCAGATCAGGCAACAGATTGATCGCCAAGGGCTGCGCTATCTGGTGTGGCTGGATGGCTCCACGGAGAGCCAAGATACAACTGGCTCTATCAGCTGTGCCGTGGGACCCGGTGTGGGCGGCTGTTTTGGCTTTGCCAAATGGGACAAGTTGTCGACCTATGAAGCGGTTGTCTGGGATCTGCATTCACTGCAGGAACAGGGCAGACTGCGGGTTGACTCCGAGGGCTCCTCCTACCTGATCGGTGTGGTGGCACCTATACCTCTGCTGACACCGGTCAAGAGCGATGCCTGCAATGGTATGGGCAATCAACTAAAATCTTTTTTCTCGACGCAATAAATAGTCGACCCTGAAAATTGCACTTATGAGTTGAATCCAGGTACTGAAAAATCATGGGATAGCACAATTTTTAGGTAAAATATTGTCTGCAACGCAGACGTTCGGATCTGAAAAATGCGAATTTTTTGTTTTAGGCTTTTATTCCAAGCAAGGCACATGAGAAGCTGGAGCACAGCGTACATCGGGTACATGAGCACCAAAAGTCGCAGTGCAACACAGCCTAGGGAAAAAAAGACCTTTTTTCAGGGACGACTAGATACATTCACTATGCATAGAACCACACCGAATAAAACCCGCAGACTGTTAACCACCGCGATCGCTCTGTGGCCATTGGCGCTGGCGCAATACAGCGTGGCTTTAAGTGGCGATAAAATCTACCGGGAAGTCACCAAAACCACACCCATCTATCAGGATGAGAAACTCAGCGCCTATATCCGGCAACTGGGCAATCAGGTTGTCGCCCAGTCGGAGATGGCCGGCGAAAACTTTACCTTTACCCTGTTGGACTCACCCGACCTCAATGCCTTTGCCACCCAGGGCAACTATGTCTATATCAACCGCGGGCTACTCAACTATGTCAGCAATGAGGCGCAACTGGTCTCGGTGCTGGCCCATGCAGTTGCCCATATCACCCACAATCATATTGGCGAGCTGCGGACCTCGGCAGTGGGTACCCAGATACTGTCGACCATTGCCGCGGTGCTGTCTGGCAGCGGCGAGGTCTATGAGGCCGGCATGGCCTATGGCGAATCATTGGTCAGAGGCCGCGGGCGCACCAACGAACTAGAGGCCGACGAGGTGGGCGCCGAGTATATGGCCAAGCTGGGCTATGATCCCGATGAGATGCTGCAGATGTTATCAATCATGAAGGATTATGAATCGCTGATGAAACAGCGCGCCATAGCTCAGGGTTCGGGAAAGCAGACCTACCATGGCATATTTTCCACCCATCCGCGCAATGATAGCCGCCTGCGCACTGTGGTCACCAAGGCCAGAAAACTGCAACCTGAGACCAGCAGGGACAATGGTGCGGCCACCTACAGAGAGCACACCCAGGGCTTGGTCTGGGGTGAAAATTTTGCCGCCAAATCCCAGCCTCCTGAGCGCTTTTTCAATCGGCAGTTGCGGTTGCGGCTGGATTTTCCCGAAGGCTGGGAGCAGACCGTCAATGGTATCAACTACCTCGTCAGGGGACAGGCCGCGGATGAGCGTGCATCACTGACTCTGCAGTCTCTGTCGCGCACCCTACAAACCCCCGAGGAGTACCTCTACAACCAACTCAAATTGCCACAACTGCGGAATGGTACCGCCATCAGTCCCGCTGGCTTGCAGGGCTATAGTGGCATACTGCCCGGCAGTGGCGACAGCCCAGATCAGCGTATCGCCTTAATCTATTACAAGATGAATGCCTACCTATTGACTGGCGCAGTTGAGAGACCCGCGGACTTTGCCGAGATAGACAAGCTGTTTGTTAAATCTATCCAAACTTTTAGGCCGATTTCCAACCGTGAGATTGCTGGGCAAAATCCCAAGCGCATTCACTATATTCAAGCCGATTCCACCACCACCTTTGCCAAACTGGCCAAGACGCTAAAACTGTCCGCTGCGGATAGCGACAATCTGCGACTAATTAATGGCTTTTACCCCAGTGGCGAACCTCAAGCCGGGCAGTGGATCAAAATCTTTAAGCACTGAGTCACCCATGAGATACAGTGTTGCCAAAATTTGCCTTTCCACAGCCTCCGTAGTGCTTATGATAGCAGGCCTATACTGGTGGTTGAGCGAGCCTCGGCAACAGACAGTGAGAAATATAGAACAGGGTTATCTGCCCGACCGGGAGCAGTTACAGGCACTGGTCAATCAGCGTCTGGACCCCGCACAACAGCAGCCAGGTGCCAGCGGCATGGATGCCGAAGATATTATCGATCAGCAGGGGATGGAGGCCAAGCTTGCCGGGCTAACGAAAACCGTTACCCTCTCCAGAGAACCCAGTTCTGAGGAGCTGGAGGCATACTTTCAAAGCCATCGTGAGAATTACCGCGAAGCCTCTAAATTTGTCTTTACACAATTGATTTTTCCCTTTACCCAATACGGTGGCCTGGCAATCACAAAAGCGCGAGACGCAAAAACCCTAATTGAAACTAAGGCCAGCGACCTATCAAACCTTAAGGAAATACCTCAGGAAGCCTACCTGTCATCTCTTCAGTTAGATGAACGCTATGGTCAGGGTTTTGGCGACAAGCTGGTCAGACTGATTATTGATAGCCAAAGTGGGGGCTTACCCTGCTGGAGTGAGGCTATAACCTCAAAGGTAGGGGCTCATATCCTGTGTTTTAAGCAGGTCAGTCTTGGGGTTATTCCTGCGCTAGAAACCGTCAGATCTCAGGTAATCAATGACTGGCGCTATTGGGTTAAGGAGACGCAATAGCTTTGATATGACCATCACTAGGAGAAAATATTCTCATAGGCTTGCAATAAAACCCAGCGAACTCAAGTCAAAAAAACCGACAATCACTGTCCGCCACGCACTAATCGTACCGCATAGTAAGTGGCGCTGCGGTTGCCATCGCTGAAGCTACGGCCATAGTGGAAACCGACAAAAGCTGCGGCGTAATTAAGTCTGGCATCAGGGGAAGATGACCAGTAATTGCCGGATGGGGTATTGGGAAATACCGTGGTGTTTATAGCTGGAGTATGACGGTCATAAGCGGCGATAGAAAGCAACTCATTCACATTGGGTAGTCGCCAGTCGTTATAGCCAGCAAAGCTATTGCTATCACCCTGTGGCAAGGCTCCCTGCCACTTGTAGGTACTGGCACTGCCGTTACAGGTGCTACCATCCCAAGTCTGCCCCAAGCTGCAACGTTGCCACATCAGACCAGTAGCAATATCAGTCACCGTGCCATCGCCGTGTAGGGTATAACGGTGATCGGGGGTATTATTGGGAATATGTTCAATTACAGTTTGTGCCTGTAATATGCCTGCAAACAATGCACCATATAAAAACAAAAATAGGTTGTTTAACATAAGAGATCTCTTTTTTTGCTTAAGTAAAGATTAGACTGCATAAAACAAAAATCACTGTCCGCCACGCACTAACCGTACCCCATTGCGAGTGGGGCGGGAGTTGTAGTAGATGCTAGGGCAACAGCCGAAGCTGGCAACCCATGCACTGTTACTATCACCGGCGAAGGGGGAGGACGACCAGTATCCGCTTGATCTAGTATTGGGAAAGTAATTGCTATCGATAGCCGGACTGTAAACCCCTAAATGGACAATGGTTTTTAACTCTACAAGGGTTGGCGCGCGCCAATCGGCAAAGCCACAGAAGCTAGAACCGTTGCTACCATCTAATAGCGTATCCCATTCGCTGTAGTAATCACCCCAGCCACTGCCATAACTCAGTGCAGTTTTACCGCCCCAGCGGTAGGTGTTGTCTTTATCATGAATACCGCCATCATCGGTTTTGACTTCCCAGATCAGACCCGTGTGGTTATCCCTAACACAGGCCCAAGGGTCGCTGGCATAATTGCCACTTCCAGTATAATCACTGCCATCGGCATTGAGGCGGGTAAAATCAAACCCGGCAACGCCGCCACCTATCTTGGTTAGGGTACCAGCTGTAGCCTGGGCATCACGACCATGACTGCAGTCCTGTTGCGAGATGGTCTCGCCACTACAGTCAGCATTGTTACCCGAAGGAGAGCTACCCCCCCAATCTATCCCAGTATCATTGAGTGGATGTGACTGAATTTGTCTAACCGTGACCTTGCCACTGGCATACTGGTAAACCGATGGATTGATGCCATCATCAATGATGGCATAGAGGTAGTAGTCAGTCTCCGCCAGTGCCGAGACATCCCATGTGTAACTGTTATCTGTGCCCTCAAGCAGGTTGTCGACAATCAATGTGCCATTGAAACCACTGTTGTCGTCATCATAATAGAGGGCAATAGTGGCCTGATTATCCGCATCGCTGGCTGTCCAACTGACCACATAACTGTTAACGGCCGTCACATCTGCCGAGGGATTCAAAATAGTGATACTGGGTGATTTATTAATGGTAATCTTGCCGTCGCTGTAATCATAGGCAGGTGACGACACCCCATCATCAATCTTGGCGTAAAGATAGTAATCACCACTGGTCACCGATGAGCTGTCCCACACATAGCTGGTGTCAATGCCCTCAATCATACTGCTGGTAATGAGTTGGCCATCATAACCACTGTTATCGGTGTCGTAGTAAAGACTGATGGCAGCGCCACTTTTTAGGAGGCTAGTAGCAGTCCACTGAATGGTATAGCTCGCATTGATTTGCGTATCTTGTGCCGGCGTGATCAATAGGATACTGGGCATTAAAGCGCTGACATTTACCACTTTGGACTGGTTGCAGCGATCTTCGGTATCCCACAGCGCCCACAACAACAAAGGTGACTTATTTTTGCAGGCAAATAGTTTTAGCGACAGATTATTTAAATCCCAGCCGCGGCTTTGATAATCTATGCGATGGGATAGATCGTAATTGCGACGGAATAGGCCGCTGTTGTCAATAGTGGCAACCTGCTGCCAGCCACTGTCGGACGCATTGGCATGGATAATATAGGATTCTGCATGGGTCACGGCCGACCATGACAGGTCTAGACCATTGCTAGACGCTTGCAATGACAGGCTTGGCTTGGCAGGCCTGGGGTCTAATGGAGCAATCCACTCTTCCCAGGGTGAGAGGTATTGTCGTTCTTCAGATGGCGGCGGCGGCGCTGGCGCCATCGCCACTGCTGTGGCAACTTTGGTCAAGGCATAGAGCAAGAGACCAATTGATATCACGTTGAGCACATTGGGTGCATTGAGCATACTGAAAAATGCTGATCGAAGGCTAATGATTTTTGTCATCATTTTTTTCCAGAGTGTTTGTATCTGTGGTGTTTATATCTAAGCGCAATTGTCTCTAAGCACAGTTGTCTCTATGCATGGTTATCACGCGGGCTGAGAATGTTTGCGCTGTTCAAACAACATAGACTGTAAATATAGAACACTTTGCAACGATGAGCCTTGGACTTGGGTAAATCTATTTATTGTTATATTTTTTCTGTAGTTACATTTATTTACAGTGTTATTTATTCACAGTTACGCTTGTTAATAGTTAAATTTTGGTACAACAGCCATAAGCGCTATTATCGGCATGGTAGTAAAGGCCAGTCGCGGCAGCACCATTGATATGGCTACTGTCAGTCCATTCAATGGTATAACTGGTATCAATTTGGATATCTTGTGCTGCGGGTTAGATTATGGTTTGCAGCATGTCCCAGTAGATTTGAACGACATTATTTTCTCTCAACTACCTGCCTTTAGCTTGTTATCGGTTTGACGCAGTGGTGAATTAATATCTACCCTCCGCCATCTATCACTACCAAGCACCGTACCGGTCTTGATTGGTATTTTTAGTTACCAGACCACTCAATACGATCCACCCAACCGGCATCCTGGGATGTGTGAACACTATGATCTTTGCTATATTTCCACTGCACCGTATGAGTGCCTGAGAGTATATTAAAGGACTGTGCCTCCCAACCTACCTCTCCTGACCTTGAGGCCTGCTGGCTACCATCTATATAGAATCTTAAAAAATCACAGCAGACCTCTGAGGAAACTTTCCACTGGAAGGTCAACGTCCCCGGACCGGTAAGGGTTGTTTGCAACACCGTTTCCTGATTATGAGTGATTTTTCCCGATTTAGCAGAATCTTTACCATCATAGGATGTAGCGGTCTGTCCGATCCAATTGCCACTGCCACTAGTCGTCCATGTTAGCTGGCTGTTATCTAAGGCGGCATCCAGAGGCACATGGTCACGCACTAACCTCACCCCAAATGTACCGCTGCGGATGTAAGTGGCGTCAAAGCCACCGTCGAAATTGATATACCATGATACGCTGTTACTGTTAATAAGACCGGGGGAGGACGACCAATAGTAGGCGACAGGGGTGTTGGGAAACACAGTAGTGTTGATCGCAGGCCCACGACGTTCACTAGCAGCGATAGAACCCAACTCGTATTTGTTGGGCAGTCGCCAATCACTATACCCGGCAAAATTATTGCTTACACCCTGCTGCAAAGCTAGCTGCCAAGTATAGGTACTGATGCTGCCAGTACAGGTGCTACCATTCCAGGTCTGACCGAGGCTACAGCGTTGCCATAGTAACCCTGTAACAGTATCGGTCGCAGTGCCGTCGCTGTGCAGGGTATAGCGGCTGTCTGGAGTGTTACTGGGTATATAGTTATTAATGGTCTGGGCCTGCAACACCACAGCAAATAATGTACAGCAGGCTGACAAAGGCAGGCTTACTTTTAACATCAGGTTTCTCCTATTGATATATTTTACTGTGGCTACCATGCTCGTCTTCTAAGCTATTGATTAACTGAGTTATGGGTTAATAATTTATCTCTATTGCGGGTTTAGTGTTCCTATAAAACACCCAAAATCAGCGTCCGCCACGCACTAACCGCACCGGACCGCTGTAGTTGCCGCGGTGCTGGATGCCATCACCGCCATTGCCGAAATAAACAATCCATGCGTAGTCACTATTGTCGACATAGGGGAAAGACGACCAGTGATATCCGCTTGATTGGGTATTGGGGAAATAGTTGCTATCGATAAGCACCTGGTTCTGGCTACCTGTCTCTTTAATACCTATATGAACAATTGTCACTAATTCTCTATGATTAGGCACCCGCCAGTCGTTAAAGCCGCACAGAGATTGGCTGTTGCTGCCATCCACTAAGGTATTCCAGTCATCGTAGAAAGGACCCCAACCGTCATCTCTAGCTTGTTGAGTTACTAAGGCGGTTTTGCCGCCCCAGCGGTAGGTGTTGTCCTTATCATGAATACTGCCATCATCGGTTTTTACCTCCCAAGTCAGACCAGTGTGATTATCTCTCACACAGGCCCAGGGGTCGCTGGCATAGTTACCACTTCCAGCGTATTCACTGCCATCAGCATTGAGGCGGGTAAAATCATACCCAACGGCACCTCCTCCCATCTTAGTCAGGGCACCAGCTCTGGCCTGGGCATCGCGGCCAAAACTGCAGTCCTGTTGCGATATGGTTTCACCACTGCAGTCAGTATTCTCGCCCGAGGGATAATTGGCCCCCCAGTCTATCCCGGTATCGTTGAGTGGGTGTGAACCCGGAAATGTGTCACCAATGGTGATTGTCCCGCTAGCGTAGTGGTAAAGGGGTTGATTAATGCCATCATCAATTTTGGCATACAAGAAGTAATCACCCGTGGGCACCGATGAACTGTCCCAGGCATAAAAGGCATGAGTACCTTCAACCAAGCTGGCGGTGATCAACATGCCATCGTTACCACTGTTATTGGTATCGTAGTACAAGCTAATACTGGCCTGGTTATCTGCATCGCTAGCTGTCCATTCAATGGTATAACTGGCGTAGATAATCACATTGGAGTCTGGTTGTGTGATAGTAATGCTCGGCGCAGTGTTTAACTCAGTTAGCGGCTCAAAGCGATAGCGGCTGCCGCCGGGCGCACCGCTACCACCCTTGTTACTATCGCCCCAAGTGGTGATAGAACCATCGGCTTTTATTGCGGCAAAGGCTCCCTCATACGTAGAATAAATCTTCACATAACCAATGTCATTGGGCGCACCACTACCGCCACGACCACTGTTGCCCCAAGCAGTAATGGAACCATCGGCTTTTATTGCGGCAAAGGCAGCGCCAGTGGAATAAACTTTCACATAACCACTACCGCTGGGCGCACCGCTGCCGCCAGCATTGCTATTCCCCCATGTGGTGATGGAGCCGTCGGCTTTTATTGCGGCAAAGGCTCCCTCATACGTAGAATAAATCTTCACATAACCACTATCAGTGGGGGCACCACTGCCACCATAACTACTACCTCCCCAAGCAGTAATGGAACCATTGGCTTTTAGTGCGGCAAAGGCATTGCGATTCGAATAAATCTTCACATAACCATCGTCAGCAGGGGCGCCACTACCGCCATTAGCACTATCACCCCAAGCAGTAATGGAACCATCGGCTTTTAATGCGGCAAAAGCATAGGTGGTCGAATAGATCTTCACATAACCGCTGTCGCTGGGCGCGCCGCTGCCACCATAACTACTATAACCCCAAGCAGTAATGGAACCATCCGCTTTTAGTGCGGCAAAGGCAAAACCAGTGGAATAAACTTTCACATAACCACTACCGCTGGGCGCACCGCTGCCACCATAATCACTATGCCCCCAAGCAGTAATGGAACCATCGGCCTTTACTGCGGCAAAGGCTCCCAAAGTGGAGTAAATCTTCACATAACCACTGTCGGCAGGCGCGCCGCTGCCACCAATATTACTATCGCCCCAAGCAGTAATGGAACCATCGGCTTTTACTGCGGCAAAGGCTCCCGAAGAGGCGTAAATCTTTGTATAGCCGCTGTCGCTGGGCGCACCGCTGCCGCCATTAGTACTATCACCCCAAGCAGTGATGGAACCATCGGCTTTTAGTGCGGCAAAGGCGTGGAAATTCGAATAAATCTTTATATAGCCGCTGTCGGTGGGCGCGCCACTGCCGCCGAAAGTACTGCCGCCCCAGGCGCTGATAGAGCCATCGGCTGTTAATGTGGCAAAGGCGTGATTATTAGAATGATTTGGGGCGTTATAAAAGCCACCATAGTTGTTTACAGCATTGCTGAAATCTATATAAAAGTCTGCCGTGATCACACCAGTGCCGTAGGCATATACGGGCTGATTAATACCATCATCGATTTTGGCGTAGATATAGTAATCACCATTGGCTAGGGATGAGGTATCCCAACTGTAGCTGTTGTGAGTGCCCTCTGAGAGACCGTCAACAATCAGTGTGCCATCATTGCCACTATTATTATTATCATAGTAGAGGCTAATACTGGCCTGATCGTCCGCATCGCTGGCTGTCCAACTGATAGTGACATTTTGACCTGCAAGGGCATTGGAAGCCGGAGCTGTGACGGTAATACTCGGCGGTCTGTTAACGGTAATTTTACCAGCACCATATTCGTAGACTGGCAGATTCAAGCCATCATCAATTTTGGCATAGACGTAGTAGTCACCGCTGGTTAGGGATGAGGTATCCCAGTTGTAGCTAGTATGGGTACCTTCAACCAAGCTATCGGTAATCAAAGTGCCATCATTGCCGCTGTTGTCACTATCATAATAAAGGCTAATGCTGGACTGATTATCCGGGTCGCTGGCCGTCCAACTAATGGTGTAACTGTTATTCACCGATGTATCCGCCGCCGGTGCAGTAATGGTTAAACTGGGCGCAGTGTTTAACTCGGTTAGCGGCTCAAAGCTATAGCGGCTGCCACTGGGGGCGCCGCTGCCACCATTGTTACCATTGCCCCACGTGGTGATAGAGCCGTC
>Ga0213866_10001225_pt1 | contig 19375 bp, 5 predicted proteins | sample PICome_11_FD_160079 | JGI IMG/M metagenome (GOLD analysis project Ga0213866, IMG submission 160079) | Coastal seawater microbial communities near Pivers Island, North Carolina, United States - PICO284 | ecosystem: Environmental > Aquatic > Marine > Coastal | place: USA: North Carolina...
CTTCTACTACATTGTAATTAGAAACTCTTGGTCTAATATCGATAATATTAGTATTTCTAATAGTATCTACTCTAGGTATTTCATTTGAAAAATTAAATGCTTGATATGAATTTGCAGTAGTAATATCACCATTATCTGAAGATTCGTAGAATCCATTAGAGAAATAAATTTTTATCTTTCTTAATGGAGAAACTTCCGATGATTTCTTACTCAAATAACCATAATTATAGAATGATCCATTTTGACCGTTCTGGTATGAAAACTTTGATGAAATATTTAAACTTGGGCTGGTAAGTGAGGAAATAACAGCTTGAACTCCAGATTCCTTGAATTCAACTATCTCTCCCTCAGAAAAGTTTGAACTCGATTTTATAATAAATGAGATTTGTGAGTCTGAGGTTCTTTCTGCAACTATACCAGATGCTCCAGAAGTTCTTCCAACAAATTTTTCTCCAATAATTAAATCTGTTGTTTTTGAAGTAGGACTGTTTATAGATGATAAATTTGCCTTCGGTGCAGAAGGGTCATTCGTATCTGTCGATTCAAAAACTCCAAGAATGCTAACAATATCTGGAACATTTAATGATATTTTATCATCTTGAACTCTCGTTCCATATGGATAGTTTCCATATACTAATCCATCATTTAATGTTGTGCTTCCGATTCCAGAAGCAGATTTTTTCGATGCATTGACGATTAAAGTATTAACTCTATTTTTGTTCTTGATCTTGGATGTTGGTTGTCTTTTTCTCAGAGTTGTGTGTAAAGTTGCCCCACTGTCATCAGATCCAAGTCCAAAAATTTGTAAAGTATCAAAATTAGCAGAAAAACTAAGTTTATCTGCTCTTAAAATTTCATATGTACCGTCAGATCTAACTAAAGTATATCTTTCTTCGTCAAATGGTAAAAATGTTTCATTAGTTCCAGCAGATACTGTCGATGAAAGCTCTCCATTTACAATATCTACATTGTCTTGTTTTCTAATTGTTATTGATGATGTTGATAAATCAACAGATTCTACTACTGGTTTTGGTAATAGAGTATAAAGTGAATTATCAGAAGAAGAGTCAAATCTAGTGGTTAATACTTTAAAGTCTGTAGCATTAAATGTGCTGGTAGGAAGAGTACCATTAGCAAATCCAGTAACAGTTGTTACTCCAGAAATAGTGACCTGATCTGTTCCTACACTAACAATTGATGCAACAACTGGATCAGTATAATCTGGATCGCTATATCTAACTAAGGTTCCTACTTTTAAATCATTATTTGGGAAGTTATCATTTGTTGATGTTACTGTGCTGATTCCACCACTACTTGCAGTAATCACTGCGTTTCCAACATTTAAAGATATTGATGGAATAATGTCTGCTGTAAAAGTTTTACCAGATCCAACAATTCCGTAAACAGATTTTACATCTGATATTCCATATGATGTGACTGCTATTGAAACTTTACTATCTTCAATGCCGTTAATAGTAAAAGATTCATTTTGCACAAATTCTCCGTGCTTTTCGTAAACAGAAAAAGTTGCTTTATCGGTAACAGAATCTTTAAGGAAAGCAGTTGCTCCACTTCGGTTTCCTTTTATGTAACTAGGGGTTGTTAATGTAATTGGTTCATTTAACGTAATCTCAGAGGTCGTTTGAATATCATATAGTGATATTTGCCAACGATTCAAATTAGCATTACTTGTATCGTAAGATCCAGACTCTAAAGCAAAATCATATACTCTTGCCAATCCAACTTCTTTTCCTGCAGTAGCAGTTTGATCTGATCCTACTCTCTCGTTCCTTAAACTTAAATTATATGTATTTCCAATTCCTGTAGTTGGGGCACCATATACTCTGTTTAGCGTAAAGGATGATCCAGTATTAAAAGCAATTGATTGATTAGTTGCTGTTTTTGTTGTTCTTGGTTTTGGTACGTCTAGATAACTTGAACTTATTGTTTCAACTTCAAATCCACGAACAAATGCCTTTCCTGGAGATATTCTGTATAAAGCAAGATCATCATTAGGAACAGACCCTGCAGGAGTTAACTGATTATCGTTGAATATTCCTCTATTTCCTTCTCTATCATTTAAGGACTCATTTACAAATACATCAAATGCTTTTGTAGTATAGTTGCCAGATTCCGAGAAAGTTCTTCTTGCAAACTCTTCTGCAATAACATTATATTCTGTATTTACTTTTTGAGATCTTAAAGATCCATTTTCAACTACAGCAAGTTCAACAAAGTTATTATCGTCGTAGTTATCTAATGCTTTTTTAGTAAGACTGGCAGATATTTTTAGTCTATCTGCACCTGGTGCAGCGTAATTATTATATCCCTGAGAATTGTCATTTAGTGTATCATCTATATCTGAGTTGACAATCTCCTCAACTATATTTAATCCGACTCTATAACTTGGAGTATTTGTATATTGATCTAATAAAAGAACTTCTGACTCTACAGATACAAATCTGCCCCTAATAAAATAAACTCCATTAGTTATTTGGAAAGATGACCCTGTTGCTGTTGCTTCTGTTTCCAGAGTTGATGCAAATGGTTCTCCTGCAGGAATTACAGTAGATCCCAAAACTTCTGTTAAAATATCTTCAGAACAAGTTAATAATTCTCCTTCAGTAAAAGTTTCTGTTGTATTATTAACCTGATCAGTATTTAAATACTGAAGATAAAGGGTCGTATTTCCCCTTTCCGAATCCGTAGATAATAATATTCTATCAACTGTAGCAGTGACACCAGAAGTCAATCCTGTTATTTTTTTACCAACCAGAAGATTTGCATATAAATCTACTGGTACTCCAAGATATGTATTTTGTAATTGAACCGAAAGATAAAAAGCATTATATGAGGTATTGCCAGGGATAACTTTAGCACCTTCTTTAAAAAAGTGCTGCCCAAACCTTTCGATTTGATTTTGCAGTATAGATTGAAGAGTTGTTAGTTCTCTAGCCTGAACAGGGTAACCTGGTTTAAAAAGAACCTGGTAATATCCTTTGTCTTTCGCTCCAGTATCTAAAGTATTAAAATCGTCAAAATATGGAGCAACGTTGAGATTGGTAACCTGTGACATAGTTTTTTAGAACTGCAATATTACTTTAATGTCTTCTTTTTGATTTGTTGATCTGGTAATAGAAGGTCTATTGTCAACATAGATAATATTACCAGAATGCTGTTTGACCTCTGGATTTGCCAAACCATCAGTAAAAGATTGACCTAGGTAGTAAGTTCTATTATTTATTGAAGTAGATAGACCGGTAAATGTTGTATCTATTCCCAGAGTAACTGAACCGCCAATAATATTAACGCTACCTCCACTAGAGGGTGTTGCTGTAAATTGATTCAAATTATATCCGTAAACTGGATTGGTTACTCCTATTCCAGCACCTGGAGTAGTTGTAAATCCAGCAAGAGTTCTGTCTTGCCAGTATTTTAAAACTCCAGTGACAGCATCATAACTTACAACTTTTCCTGCAGCAGTTACTCCAGTTCCAATTGTTTGCGTGATTATACTGTCTGGAGTGAATGTAGCACTGCTAACTCCAGCACCAGTTAATCTTATTCCATAAACAGCACTAGCTTTATCAATATTTAAGTTTTGAGTTGAATCAAATGCCTTTGGATTTTCAATGATTCCAATTCTTGCTATTTGATTTCCAGTAATGAAATCTGGGTTTTCAACATCATTTTCAATTCTGGAATACATAAGAACGTTTCTTGCGCCAAGTTCTCTGTAAATATCACTACCATGACCACCTTGTGGTGGAATTATTATATTAAATTGAGGGATTGTTGTTCCTCTAGGAACTCCACCTGCTTCTAAATCAACATTACCAAAAGTGTATCCAGATCCTTGATTTGATACCGTAACAGACTCAACTTCCTGATCAGCATTAATAATAACTGTACATTCTGCACCAGAACCATCACCTTTTATGGGAACTCTGGTATATGCTCTGTTTGCTGTACCAACACCAACTCCTCTATTAGTTACAGTGACAATTTTAATAGATCCATCTACTGCATTATCCCGTACAGGAGCATTATCGGTTGAAGTTTCCCAATTTGCTGGAACAGGGATAAAATCAGTGGACTCAAATTTAGAAATTTCTGATGTTTTGATTGTATAAAGATATTTCCAAATATATCCATCACCACTAGTACCAGCAGCCTTTGGTTCTAAATCGGTAAAGGTTGGTTCATCTAAAGAAGGTTGTCCAGATGGTGTTTCTGGAGTTGTTCCATTTTGTAGGCAAATATAAACTCTATAATCACTATTAACTACAAAATAATTTGCAGAATATAAACTTGTTGCCCCAGACCTAGAAGTATTTGAAATACTATAGTCATGACGATACATATCGTATGTTATCCCAGAACTCCAAAAACGTTTTGGAACAACTAATCTAGTATCGGAACTTTCAATTTTTTTCAAAGCAATCATTGTGTCCCAATAATTGTCTTCCTCGTCAAAATTATCAAGCGGACTTGGGGGATCAGTATCCCAAGTAGACTGAATAACAGATGGATTTGGTAAACCAATAAATGAATAATAAGAATTTGTTGAAGTTGTGGCACCTGCAACAAAATTCTTAGCATTCAATATTCTGATCTGATCAGTTATAATAGCTGCCATTTTTGACGAGTTTTTATTTATTTATGTGGTCGGAATATAATTAATGTATCTAAGTGGTTTTGTTCTGCTTACATATCCACCAGTTACAATACCAGTTACACCATTGTTTGTGTATGCATCGTATGTATTAGTTCCACCTCTTGTGTTAAATCTAAGTTTACCCCAACTATACTTTCCATAGAAAGTACTTGTTCCAATTCCAGATAATGAATTATAATCTGACACACTAACAGTGACTTTAGCAACATATGTAACTCCAAATCCAATAGCATCTGTTTGTGCTATTGAGACGGAAGCAACCTGATATACGTTATCTAAACACGTTGTTCCAATACCAATCACTCCACCATCACTATCTAATGAAGTTACTCCATTTCCAACATTCGAATTGTAAACAACAAAATAATATCCAGTTTGAATACCACTTACTGTAGTAAATCCAGTAATTTCAGAGTCTCTGAGGAAAGAATCTTTTTCAATTAGCAGATCAAATACAATTCCTGTTGATGCTACACCAACTGAAGTTGTAGAAATAGCAGTTATTGCTCCATGGTCTCCTTCATACGATGCTATTTTATTTGTTTCGTAAACAACGCTTGGAGATTCTATTAGAACAACAGGTGGATTTGATGTTGTATATCCAAATCCAGGATTTGTAATAGCAATGGATACTACACTTCCTCCAGAGATGGTTGCAGATGCAAAAGCATTATGAGTAGAACCAATTCCAACGGTCCCCGCAATACTGACAACTGGAGATGTTGTATATCCAACTCCACCGTCAGATATAACAATAGAAGAAATAGTTCCAGCAGATGAAACCACAGCAGTAGCAGAAGCAGAAACTATAGTATTCTGAGAAACTAAAGTAACATTTTTTTGGAATCCGCGAGGATCCGATCCACCAGCAGTAGTTTCATTTAATGGATTGAAGAATGGTCTTACATTATCAACAAAAATATCAGTACTACCAACTCCGACAGATTTAATAAGATAAGCAGAAGGATTAATATTTGCTTCGTAGAGTTCTCTACTCTTTCCAACTATTTTTGAGTCAATGAATACATCTTCAGTTTGTCTACACCAAATAACTGGTCTATTCAAATCTGGATTATCTATATTACCTGGACCATAATATGCATTAGTTTCCACTACGTTTACGCCAATAATATCTGATACAAGTCTCTCCTCTTCATCAAGTACTGGAAGTTGATTCAAATATGGAGAGTGTTGAATTTGTAAAGTATCTCCTTTTTCTATACTAGAAAGAATTTCCCTAAATTGAACATCAATATCACCAGAACCTTTATAGAAAATAATCTTTGAAGTGTCTCCTGACTTTGGTGCTTCTGTAAATGTTAAAATATTACCACCACCAAAGGTGTAACCTTCATCTGGAATTTGTAAAATATCATTAATGAATATTAATAAAGTATAATCAACATTGATGTTTGATCCTGGACCAGAGAGAATGTTGAAATTTTCCCCTGCCAACTTAAGTGAGAATGCCCTTATTCTTCCATTAAACAATTCACTAATGTCATCAAGGATTTCTAAATCACCAATCGACCATCCAGAGAATTTGTCTTTAGCAGTTCTTTCTATTGTTAATTCAAATGGAGTATAGTCTGAAGTGGTAGGAATACCAGAAACACCTCCTACTGGCAGAGTTAAAATCTCACCTTGTCCATATCCATATCCTGTTGATTGAAGTTCAAAGTCAATTACACTTGAACCTTGTCCAACAACAACATCAATAGTTGCCGATGTTCCAATGCCAATTCTTGAATTATCAGAATAAATTAATGGTATATTTGAATATGAAAGTGGGTCATCAAATACAACATAAGGTGGGTTTGATGTAGTATAACCGGTTCCAGGATTGGTAATGGCAACACTTACAATGTTTCCATTACTTACTGTCGCAGTTCCAACAAAGTGAATACTTGGAGTACCAGTTGTAGAAGTTGCTACTCCAACATTAACTGTTTGAATCTGTCTATATCCAGATCCACTATTTCCAATACTGATAGACTGTACTGTCCCTCCTATAGAAATAATTGATGTTCCTCCAGCAGAAACGAGAGGTTGATATCCAAGTCCTTTATTTGATCCAACAGAGACAATCATTCCACCACTTGGTATAGATGAAATACCAATGTCGTTTCCAATAGTCTGTGCAGTTCCAACAAATTCCAGTGTAGTTTCTCCAGAAGACTCTGTTAAAGTATAAGTCTGCTCTATACCAGCATTTTGGAATATTTCATTTACCAATATGATTGCATTACTAGTCGAGAATCCTGTTATATTAGAACCTTCAGATTTTAATGTAAATGTTCTTGCTATTCCAGTAAATCCATCAGAAATATCATCAAAAATATAATTCTGATAATATGTCTCGTTAGGACTATTGACAATTCCAGATTTCATGAACATTCTTCCATGGAACCTAGAACTTGTAGAAACTCCTACCCAATCTCTTTCATCTGGTCTATTTGTTGATGTTGATAATGGAACATTTCCATATGGTGCCGTGTAGAAGTTTAAAGTATTGCCTACAATGTTATAGTCACCGTTTACTTTAGTTACCAATGATCCAGTGGAGTATCCTGAAACATTTGTTCCCATCCATGATCTTCTAACACGCATTGCATTACTAGTTCCTATACCAACACCATCAATTCTCATTATTTCACTACCAACTCTAACTAAATCTCCACCGAAGAAAGATGTTATGCCAGTAAAGTAGATTATATCATCGACAGATTTAACTTGATCCGCCAGAGTAGTTGTTAATGATGTGGAAACAATTGGGGACTGTATATTATTATCAATCGCAATCAAGACTTTGTTGTTTTGATTCGTAGATGTCAAGGCATGAAGAGTTCCTATTCCAACACTTGTAATATCAAATGTTATTGGATTTCCGCTAAGAGCATCTCCAGCAGTTGCTGCAAATTTTAAACTCTTATCATCTTCTTTATACGCAAATACGGTGGATGGAAGTTTATCGGTTAAACCAATTCCAGGAACTGTTGTTGTTCCAATACCTATTGCATTTATTGAACTAGGTTCATCTCCAGAAGATCCCTCGTAGGAATACGAAAGTTCCTCACCAGTTACGAAGAAATGATTTGGAATAATTACCGAATTTCTAGTAAGATTAACAACATCTGAATCATTTCCAAGGAAATTTCTAACAAAAACTGGGTTTGTTTGATATGATAAACCAAATGCCCTCTTAACATCTATATCTGTTCCAAAATATTCTGCAAAATCAGTTTCTATGACGGCATTGTTGAAATCAATCTGTTCAGGTATACTATTTGTTTCATCGTATTTGAGTGCATTCATATAAACTTTTACCTCAACATCAATATTTGGTAAGGGAGTAAAAGTTAGATTTGTAATAGTCGGATGGATGTGATAAGATCCAACTGTACCAAGTCCAGAATGTGTTTCTAAATTGCCATATTCTGTTTGGAAAGTAATTGATTCTGAATCCTCTTCAATGACTAGTACTTCTGAAACTTGGTGTCTATTGTTTGTGGTATCTGAAACTTGAATGATGAAATATGCAGCGTCGTACTCTTCATCAAATGCTCCAACGTCATGAGCAACAGGAGAAGTTGAAGAACCTATTGAAGTTGATCTTCCCTCAATGAGGGCATGTTTCATTCGATAACTTCCTATACCACTAGACGAAGAATCTGCTAAAGAGACGCTCAGACTATTGATCGTAGCAGCTATTCCTGGATTTGGTGAAAAGTCTAAATTAACATTTGATCCAGAAATGTAAGCACGATACGTTCCTAATCCAGTTCCAACATATTCTTCTACTGTTAAATTGTTTAACTTACCAAATTCTAATAATTCAACATTAGTATTATCATGAATAACGCTTATCTCATCATACTGGAATAATCCATCTGGGGTTCCTATTTCTACTAAAACTTTAGATGAAGTAAATGTGGTAGCAATACCAACTATAGTCGTTGTAGTTCCAGAAGAAACCAAAACACTTGATGTTGCCACACTTACTGAACCAAAATCAGAACTTCCAACAGAAGTTAAAGTGTCCTTTAAGTTATAAGATAATGAGGTAATGTCGTAATCGTTTACTTGATATTTGAATGGATGAAAATTAAGTGCAAAATCAGTTCCATCAAGAGCGACATCGTAATCTCCAAGGTCTAGATAACCAGTCAATCCATATTGATTTAAGTAGGTAACATTATTATTATCAATAATAAAGTTGACTACTGACAATTGCCTTTCGTCTGTATATCTTTTATCTCTAACGTAAATAATATATTTCTGTGCAACAATATCTGTGCCAGGAGATACTCTATGAACTGTAGTAAATCTAGTTGATCTTGGGGAGCTATTAAACTGCCCACTAATGTCATCAAAAAGTAATACTCTATTCCCAACAGACTCATTATAGTCATCTAGGATTTTATTTTCAAAATATATTTCATCAGAAACTAATTTAGAATCAACAACTAATGCATTTTCAGAAACCAAATCAAAATTGTAAACACAATTTAAATTAACAACTTCGCTATAATCAATTTTTACTTCAAGATCAGTAATGTTAGTTGGTATTCCAACAGTTAAAGAGTCAGGTATTATTGTTGTAGATTCTAATTGATAATCGGAGAACTTTTTAAATCCTGGTGTGTGATTTAAATTACTTACCGCATCATCCCAAGTATCGTAATCAATCGTTGATTTCAGTGAATATGAGAAGTTTTGATAATAGAAACTATCTTGAATTCTCTGAGTATTTTCGTTAATAAATCCAGCATCGTAAGACCATCCACCAACAACTCTAGACGTTGAATCCAAATTATATGTTGCATCAATGCCCTCGGATTTAAAAATTACTCCTTGAGAATTTGAAGATTTACCAATTATTGTCTTTCCTTCTGCAAAATCATCTTTTGTTTCAATAGTAATATATTCTGTAATTGGATCCCACTTGACAATTTTGCCAGTTGATTCTCCATCAGAAGAATTTACTTCTTCTCCAATTAAGAAATTATTTTTTGAAAGAGTTACGTCAAATACTGGGAATTGTTTTTCTGGAATAACTCTACCAACAGATTCGGAAGAATTAAATATTCCTGGGGTTTCTCCTGGGAGTAAAAATCCATCTAAACTATAAGTAATATTAGCTCCAGATCCACCATACTTTGGATCTATAGTTTTTACTGTAAAGAGTTCGTAATTATATTTGTCAGAATTATATCCTTTAGCAGTTGAACCAGCACCAATACTTATATTTTCAATTAAAATTTTATCACTCACTGCAAATGGAAATCCTCCAACAGTTGTAAATCCAACAGATAAGAATACAGTTACATCATTAGTTCCTGAATCGTAAGATATACTAGAAATTCCAACACCATTGCAGTTTTGTGTTGGGATTATTATAGGAGATACATTAAATAAACCTTTCGTATTTTTTAGAATAGTTACTGAATTGTCCGATAAGTTGTATCTTAAATCAACATCATTAACAACAGATTTAGTATTTCCATCTAAAACAACTAATTTAGGTGGAGTTATGTAACCTTTTCCAGCAGAAGACACACCAATATTTTCAAAATTTGATAATGGTAAAATATTCAACACTTCTGCAATTTTGGCAGTTGGTCTTACAGTAGAGTCTACAGAGTAATCAAATCCAATATTATCTATTTTTACTTTTTCTATGTTTCCTATCGAAGAACTTTCTGCTTCTAAAATAGCATTAGTACCTAATTTACTAATAATTGTTGATATTCCTGGAAGAATATCAAAGTTATTACCCTGATTTACAATTCCGATTTCGTTTATTGAACCAAATGCAGTTTTAGATGAAGTATTGTAAGCAATATCGGAGTTACTATTTGTATACTGAGATTTTTCTGGATAGTTGCTTAAATTATAAGTAAAGGTAGATCCTGCAGATACAAAGATCTTATATTCACCATTATAAACACTCTCTTTAATAAAGATCGTGTTATTCTGTTTTACATTATCATCTACTACTATTTGATTTTTACTTGATGGTAATGTTGTAAGATTTGTTGGTACTAAATCGTAGTATAAAAATTCAGGAGTATTTTCATTAGTTGTAATAGTTAATTTTGCATCTGTTGAAACTCCAGGAGTTCCAAATTTTTTAACAACTAATTGATTATTTTCTATTTTTTGATATAGTTCTGAAAAATTCTTATCAGTAAAGATTTTTAAATCAAAAGAAGGTACATTTGATCCTACCAAATTTGGATGAGATAAAGAAGAATCTGTGAGATCAAACTCTATAGTAGAATTTTTATAAACTTCTAATGGTGGATTAACCAAGAATAGAGTTCCACTAGAAGCACTTGTTATATCAACAACAGTTGGTTTTGGTGCCGTTGCGTTATAATAAGTATCTGCAAGTTGTATAATGTCATCAGTTACAACATGAACATAGTAAATTCTGTCATTTACCAATCCTCCTGATGGAGAAGTAGATGTGTGAATAACTATTTGCCCATTATTGAAATTGTGATTAGTGATATTAATACGATTTTTAATAATGTCTACATTAGATAGAGTAAAGTCTTTAGAATCAATGACTACTCTTCTATTATAATCATTATACTTAACTGCAAATGTTTTTGCTGTTGATGGATTTACATCAATATAAACAGTATCATTTGTAAATAATCCATGTGTCTCTGCTACAGAAACTACTGCAACATTTTTATCAATACGTCCTTTCAAAACATTTTCATAATTTGTACTGAAACTGTGATATGTGTTAGTTCCAACTCCAGTAAAGTAAAGTGTGCTTTGATTTGAAGTGGTTGTTGCAATACCAACAAAAGTTCCAGTAGTTCCTAATCCAACCTTAATAGTTGATATTCCAATTAAATTATCATCTATTTTTGCAATATAAAAATTATCTCCATCAGAAGGATTGGTTGATGTAATACCATCAGTGGATACACCTATAGAACCACCATCATTTGTATTGTAAACAACTTGATCTCCAGTTTCTAAGTTATGATCTGGAAGATAAATTGACTTAGTTGGAATAAAGAGTTGAGTATGTCCTGCTCCTGGATTTGAAAATACAATTGTAGACCCTATACCAACACCAGAAATTGTTCCGATTCCAAGAGACTCGGAAGGATCAAAATAATACTCAGTATTTCTTCTTGGTGTAAAGGAAGTATTGTATCCAGATCTGATATCAAATTTCCGTGATTTTTCAAATATTACTGTTGATGCAGTATGTGCAGCACCAACAGTACTATCAATTTCTCTTAAAACCCTAATTCTAGAAGATTGCTGATCTACATTTAATACTTTTACTTTTTCATTTTCAATCTGAAGAATATCATTTTCTCTGATATCTGGATAGAATAAAGTTCCACTAACAGGAATGTAAGTGACTATTCCTGTAACACCAGTTGAAGAAATTCCAAGAGTTGTTGTACCAACCCCAGATATAGTTAATCTATTTGTGTTTATTCCAATATTATAAGATCCTTCTACAAACGAAGAGGACGTACTTAAACCAGAAACTCTAATCAGATCAAAGTTATCTAATCCATGAGGAGTAGATGAGAATCCAATAAAGTTTCCATTTCCACCCAATGGATAAAACTCAACATCTTCAACAGTAACAGAAGATAAATCTATTGAAGTTATTTGCTTACCAGAAACCTTGGATACTTTTCCAGAGAACTTTTCTCCCTTTGTATTTGTTGTATTTAATACAACTTTATCTCCAACTTGATAATTACTTCCGCCAGTTGTAATACCAATAGTATCAACTGATCCAACACTTACTGCATTTGTCTGAGAAAGTTGCTCTTTGAATTTCTCTTGGAAAATTAAGTAATCATATGTACTGTTCTTACCAGTAATATTGTAAGAATATGTATTTCTCAACCAAGTATTCGTGTTTAAATCATATTCATCTTGATTTGAATTCGAATCAAAGTTGAATAGATTTGGTTTTGCATTGTAATTTTGTCCAATTGCATATGGGAATTTTGGTCTTCTAAGTCCATTGAAAATACCACTTCCATCTAAAGAATCTTCAAACGTAACGAAGTATGCATATACTCCATCTGGATAATCTGGAGTTTTACAGAATCTTCCATTATTTTCATCTAGAACAGTATCATCTAAATCTGAAGGAAAATATTGATAATCCTCTACAAAGAATCCAGCAGAAAATGGAGGTCTATTTTGCTGTAAGGTAAGTCTATATCCAGATTTCATTCTCGATATAGATCCACCATTTTTGGTTGTATATCCATATGGACCATAAATTGGATTTCCATCGTAAGCCCATCCAATTATTGGAGAGTGTTCTGTAGAGTCAATTTCTTTTCCTGAAGATAACTTAAGATCTGTCTCTGTATATAAAGCATTTCCTGAAGAATCTACAGAGTATAAAATCTTTCTAAGTTCTCTTGGAGCATAAAGGTGATTATACTCTAATCCAAAATCTTTATTGACTGGTTCGTATAATACACCATCATCTTCTTTCAGTGTGTTTAAATATTTTGAAAATAGATTGACATTCCAGGTTTGTAATTTTGTTGAGAATTTTACATCATCTGACCCAGGAGAAACAACTTTTATCGTTGTTAAATTTTGTGAGTATCCTGCTCCAGAATCTGCTACTTTAACCGATGTTATTACACCGTCAGTTAAAACTGGAGTGAGAGATGCACCAGATCCATTTCCATCGACAATAATTTCTGGTGGAGAAGTATAAGAATTTCCTCCATCATTAACAAAGACTTCTGTAATTTTTCCATTAAGAATAACTGGATATAAAGATGCGCCTGAACCAGTAAAGACTGATATTTGTGGTTCTCTGACTAAGTTTAAAATCTCAGATGATCCATACCCAACTCCAACATCACTCAAATGGACAGAAGTTATTTCTCCATTAAAGATTGGTTGAATTTGACATCTAAATTCTTCTCCAGATACTGAAGAAATTCCAATATTTCCTAAAATATCTACAATTATATCTGTATAGTTAAATGAATGAGTACCTGCACCAACATCGGTAAAGTCAACATACTGTTTAGTTTTATAGAAAAAGTCTAAATTATCTGTGGTTAACCCAACATTTGATAATTTAAATGTATTTTCATCTAAAGAAGTAACATAGTAGTTTGTTGATGTTGACAATCCACTAATAGGTGAACCATCTGTAGAATATGTGACTATTTCTCCAGATTTATAATCATGGTTTTTGATAGTTATTGTGTTTAGGTCAATATTGACTCCAGTTGTAGAACAAGTTCTTCTTTTGTTCTCGTATCCTTCTCCTGGATTTGTGATGACAATAGAGGTAACTATCTTTTTCGCATTAAATGACTCAAGAGAATGTTTCCCATTGCCGTATCCAGTCAATGAGATAGTATTAATTCCAGCATTTGAATCTTCAAATGTTTTATGTAATGTTATAGTGCTTGAATCTACAACTGAAGCATAATACCTGGAGTCTGTATTTAATCCTGCAATTGGCGCTTGATCAAATGTTTTATAAATTACTATTTCATTATCTCTAAACTTGTGATATGTAGTAAATGCTAAAGTATTATTTGTTAGATCAACAATTCCAAATTTTTCTTCAGTATTAAATTGTACTTCATGTAAAGTATCTGTCAGAACTGCTTTTGCAGTAGCACCTTCTCCATTTCCTCCAGATATTTTGATGTATGGAGTTTCTGTATAATCAAATCCAGAATCAATAATTCTTATTTCTTTTAAATTTCCTTTTATTGCACAAAAACCAGTTGCACCGATTCCAGCAGAATCTTCAATTACTAATTGTGGAGGATTCTGAACATTATATCCACTACCACCAGCAAGAACATCTATATTTTCAATACTTCCATAGTGAATTAAATCTTTTGATTTATAGTTTAAAAGTTCAACTCCATTAACAAATAATCCTGTTTGTCCTGGTAAAGTTGGATAGACTTTTCCATCGTTTACTGGAGTATCAATTTGTCTCAATAATTTTTGCTGATCAAAAGATTTATCTTTAAATCTCAACAATTCTATCTTATTGTCGGTTACATTTTTATCAGAAGATATTTTTACAAAAATTTCATTAAAAATATTTGATCTACTTCTTGATAATCTGATAACATTATCATCTACTCTTTTCACATAATAAATTCCTTCATCAAACAAAGAACTTAATATATTTCCATCAGAATCTTTTTGTGGTGTATAATATACGGCATCTCCCGTGTAGAATCCATGATCAGTGGTTGATGTTACTTTGACATCGTATCCTTCGGGATAAACGCCATTTAAGGTGTAACTTAAAACATTTGGATTTAATGGTTTTGAGTAAGAGGGAATTGAATGTGACGATATTAAGTTTTTAGTTCCCAGTATATAAGTATTTTGAATATTAGCATCAAAGTTATTGATATTATATGTGGTGGATGATGCCTTTAATCTCTTCCTTGTAATAGTAAACTTTAGATTTAAGTTGGGAAGCGCAACCCCCTCAGCATCAAAGACTTTATTATTTAAAATGTTTACAATATTGAAAGTATAAGAAGAACCATCAGATCCTTTTAGATTAATATTGTCATTCAATCTAAAAGTATGTGAATCTAATAAAGTAAAACGATAATTCCTTGGTGATCTAAATTGAATAGATTCAACATCAAAAGTTGCAGAGGTATTGTAAACCCAGTTGTTTAAGAATTTATCTCTTGGATTTATTCCTAATGTCTTTACCCTTACTTTTTCTCCAACAGAATGATAGTAAGTATCTTTACTATCAAAGTCAAGAGAACTTAATACAGATCTTATTCTAACACTGATTACGTTTGAGGTGTCAAGACCTACATATGCATAAGCAAACGTGTCAATGTTTAATATACCACCATCTGGAATCGTTGATACTACATCAGAACATCCTATAAATTGGGTAAGTGTTTTTGAATCATATGAAATTACTCCACTTTCTCCATTGGGATAAACAACAGAAAGGTCCCCACTTGAAGGGAATCCTATAGTAGAATCAACATCAATATAAGTTTGTCCAATGGAAACTTCTCCAATTACCTTTGTTTTTGGATGTACTGAAAATTTTCCATAAATTGAACCATCAACACCAATGTCCCTATCGTAACCAGAATCTAAACTTATCTGATAGTATTCATTTGTATTGATACCAACATTCAACTTCTCAACTTTTGTAATGGGAGCAAAAGCTTTAGAGATATTATTATAACTATCCTGGTATAAAGTTAAACTTTCTAAATCAAGTGGATCTCCCTCAACACTTTCAACAACCAAATCATCTGTAATTTTATATCCAGCATCCGATGGTCTAAAGAGAAATTCTCTTGGTTTTATAATCTCTACTTCTTTTCCATATAGAGCATTAAAAAGAATCTTAAAAGATTCATCTGTTCCTTTAGATGAATAAAAATCTTTTGATTGTTTTATGAATAAATTTTGATCTAAATTGGATTTATTTGGATTTGGGTCTCCTAGAAATCTTGGTATGGTTTTAACAGCTAAATCTCTATTACCAAATCCAGGTAAAAATTGATTTTTTGCTTTAGTTAAAAATTCATTTAAGAATAATACACTAAGATTTTCAATGACATCTCCAGAAACATGATCAGATGCTTCTGAACTAGAAAATGTTAGTTCTTCTGGGTTGCCAAATTGTCCATAAGAAGTTACTCCAGAAAATCCTCTAATACACCCAGTAAAAGTAAATCTTGTTCTACCAGTGTAAGTGATTATTTCGTCATTGATCTTCAGCAAACCATAGGAATCTGGAAAACTATCTGTTGTTCCAAATTGTGGATTTACAGTAATAGTTTTGTCAGAAAAAGAAATATTCGACGATAATACAAGAGAATCGTTTGTATTTGTGGATTCGTCTAATTTAATATACTTATCAATATTTTGAATAAGATCTACGGGAGCCCCTTGATACTCTTGGGACAAGTAATACTGGGATAAAAATTCAGATATAAGAGGAAATTCCTCTCTCACATATAATGGGAGTTGATTCTTGACTAGTTCGTTAAACTGTACTCTTTTTTCTGTCATTTTATAATCTTACTAAATTCCCGTTAGTATAACTTGATGATACTGTGTAATTTGATGCTGAAAAATCTAGTCCAGAGGATATAGAATCTTGAACCATTTCAAAATTACTCTTACTTATATCTAGTTGCAAATATAAGTCCTGTTTTCCGATTACATCGTTTGATTTTGGAATTGCTGATATTTCAACAATTGCTATGCCATCTTTGTTTTTAGCGGAAATAATATTAATGGGATTTAATATTATTTCTCCAGTTTTATAATTTATTGTTCCAATATTGTCTCGAATTATAGAATAATCTTGAGATTCTGGATTTTCAACTGTAAATAAGAAAATACTCCCTGTTTCAGATTGACTATAATCTGTAGAACCATTTTCATCTACATAATCAGCAAAATATACATCTTGGTTAATTCCATTAACTCTAAATGCAGAAGATTTAATATTAAATCTATCTGACTTAATATGGAATTCATTTCCAAATCCAATTTTATATTCTGCAAAACTATTAAGAACAACTCTTAAATCTCTTCTCATTTGAAGAGTTGTTATATTCGAAGTCACTGAAACATCACTGTCATCAATAATTTTTAAGAATTTACTATATTTAAATTTTGCTCCATACTTATTTAATTCACTAGATTCTGCGTATTTTGTTACATTAGAAGTTACAACGCTAGAAACATATGCAGAACTTTTAGATGAGTTTGAATTGTAATATACCTTCGAATTTACTTCAATATACAAATACTTTAGATCTAAAATCTCTGGTACAATTCCAGCAACTGCATACTTTTTAAGTTTATTTTTAATATTCTCTTTAATTAAGTTTGGTATAAAATCACCAAATCTAGGTTTAATACTAATAAAAACTTTACCGTATTGTGGTGGATTCAAATCTTCCCCACCAAAAACCGTTATAGATTCTGTTTCTGGATAAATTCTTGACGGAATTAATGATTGGTAGTCATCAATCGTTACTGCTCTATTGTATGAGGCGTATACTTTAGGTGCGAACTTTCTAACAGACTCTACAGGTTCAATTACATCTCCACCACTAGAAGGTGAAACTGTTGTTACAAGAGAAATACCAGATGTTAAATTATATTCTACACCATTCCTCAAATAGGTTAGTCTTCCGTTGAATAAAAACTGATTAACTCCATTTCCAGAATCACCATTGGAAGTTAAATACTCAATTTCTACAATATCTCCGCTCTCAAGTTTTCTTCCAAAAATATTATCTCCAAAAAGAATTTCATATCTTTCATTTGATATTTCTTGAAGGAAATAAACTTTAGATTCTCCAGTTATATCGAATAAATCTTCCTTCAGTTCGTACTTTGTTTTAATAACTCCACCCTCATAAACAAAAACGTTGATAAGTCTTGTATCAACACCAGAGTTTGGAATAATGAATTTTTGATTTGGATTAAAAGAACTTACTGTATATGTTGTCGTTAGGGTATTTCCTTCGTAAATGGGAATTTCGTCAAAGGATGCAATATTATCAAATACTGGAACAGTGACATCATCCAGTATTGAAAAGACAAAAGAAGTATTACCAAAAGTGCCAGATGATGCTGCTACAACTCCTTTCTTTAAAACGATAGAAGCTGGTTTTATATTCTCATTTGAGGTATCAACAAAGAAAGATACAGTTGCTTCTGCTGCTCTTCTTGATCTTGGTACATATCCTACATTCCTTGCCAGAGCAACGACGTTCTCCCTGAGAGTGGCACTATCAATGAATACCTCATTAGATACCATATTGGCATTATATGAGGTAATATAGGTATTATATGCCAAAACATCAAGAATTGTTGAAAGATTAGATCCTTCAAAATCGTAATCAGTGAAGTTAGAATTACTTCGCAGATAATCTTTAATGCTTGCTTTAATCTGGTCAAAATCCAGATTAGTGAAATTTAATAGTGGCATTTACCTTGTTGGTTGCAAAACAAATTCTAATTGTTGAGGAGGAATATCAGCTCCTATAACTTCATATACAATAATTACATCAAATGAATTATTATCAAAATCGGGATATACGTTAACATCAATCAATCGAACTCTTGGTTCGTAATTAGTAATTGATTGTCTTATTTCATCTACAATAATAGAAGCAGAAATATCATCAATATTCTCAAAGAGAGATTGTGATATACTTGATCCAAAATCTGGATCAAAAAACTTCTCTCCAGGAACAGTAAAGACAATGTTTCTTATTGAACGAGCAATAGCATTTTCATTTTTTAAGGCAATAAGATCGCTATTCAGTGGGTTAGACTGAAAAGTCATGCTTATATCTTTAAAACCTTGACTAACGCGCTCTAAAGGCACAAAATTATAGCAATTATAACTTATTTATTAGGGAATTTAATCAAAATTCGTTCAGTGGAATGGGTTCTGTACCATATTCCCAGTCATCGTAGTCTTCATCATTACGAATTTTTTCATGAAGTTCATTTTGTTGGACAAAATCGTGTTTTTTGGGTGTCAAATCATCATTTGCAATCTCACGAAGCATTTTTTGGTGCTGATGATTGCCCAAATTGTCCAAAAAGTCGTGTTGTGTACTCATTTTTCGTCCTCTTGAGGTAAATTTTCTTTTTCTTTAGCAGTTT
>Ga0213866_10001226_pt1 | contig 19345 bp, 19 predicted proteins | sample PICome_11_FD_160079 | JGI IMG/M metagenome (GOLD analysis project Ga0213866, IMG submission 160079) | Coastal seawater microbial communities near Pivers Island, North Carolina, United States - PICO284 | ecosystem: Environmental > Aquatic > Marine > Coastal | place: USA: North Carolina...
TGTCGTCATTTTTAGCAGATGCGATGCCTTTTTGCAAAAAGTTAACATCTGTAACTTCACCATATTTGTCTAGAGTGAATCTGAAAGCTGTAGTTTCATCTCCCGATTTGTGCAACTCTACTTCTTTTATCATGACTACTTTCATGGTGGGATTTATTTTTGTCATTGTAACAGTTATAGGAACTTTGAGATTTTTATCTTTTTCTTGATTTAAATACATATGAACATTTAAAGCATATTCTCCGGGAACTATTCCTCTGATTGTTAAAGTTTCTCTGTTTTCTTTAACTTCATACAAAGACCCATCTGCCAATTCAATTCTATCGTTTTTTCTGCCCAAGTCATCTCGGTCTAAGTGAATAAGACCTACTTCTCTTGCTCTAAAAAAAGCTACATTACCCGCAGGGTCTTCGAGATATGAATCCACATCACTTTCTGATTCTTTGGGCCATTCGATAGTAATTACAAATTCAGCTTTAGCATCTACTTTTTTAGATTGTTCTACTTTTTTGCTCATAAAAATAAAGGTCAACGCAAATAAACAAATAAATAATAAAAGTAAGCACATCGCCATATCTGTAAATGATGTAAAAATGCTAGAATTATTTCTGTTCATTGTTGTTTCCTTTTTTAAGCAATTCATATCCTAAATTGTAGTATTGTACTTTTAACAACATTCCACATACTAGTCCAGTAAGAGTAGTATATAATGCAATAGAAACACCTTTAACTAAAGATGAAATTAATTTTTGAATAGATAAGATGTCTGAAGGATTGATTCCATCAAAACCATTTAGAGCCACAATCATCCCCCAAATTGTTCCAATAAAACCAGCCATTGTAAAACAGTCAGCTACAAACCAACCAATTTGTTCTTGATTTTTAATTTGTTCTAATAAATTTTCATTATTTTTTTGGACAGCGTGACTAAAGACATAAGTTTTCATTCCACACCACACAGACATGATTGCAAATACACCAACAATTCCAACACAAATAAATGTTGAATCAGTTTCCCATATTTCTTGGCAAATTCCAAATTTAGTTAAAAAATAGCCCGAAACTGCCACGATTGACATTACGAGCCACCATTTCAAAAAAAGTAAATGTTTAATCATTATTGACCTCTTAACTTAATTTTAATATTATTATTAATTAATATAGTTTGTTTTAAAAAATAAAATAAATTAATCATAAATAAAAGTATGAGATTAGAATTTGAAAAATATTTAAATGAAGCTCCTTTGGGAGCACCTGCATCTTTGCCTCCTGCTGCTGGCGGTGCTGCACCACCCCTTCCACCTCCCGGTGGTGGTGGAATGCCCGGTGGTGGAATGCCACCTATGCCTCCCGGTGGTGGTGGATTACCTCCGATGCCTCCCGGTGGAGGATTGGGTGGAATGCCCGGAGCACCTACACAAGCCACACAACAATCTCCAAAAGAATTAAAGCAAATGGATGTTTGGGGAGTGTTAGAAGAATTGCTTGGAATAAAAAGTCATAATAGCACTAGCACTAAATCAAATAAAAAGTTAGACTACTCCAATAATAAACACTTAATGTCTTAAATTTAAAAATAAATTTGTAAATTTATTATTGGAAATTATATGTCTAATAAAGTTTTAATCTTTTCAGATATTCATATTCATGCCCACAAACGTAGCATCAATAGAATAGATGATTGTCTAGAAGTTTTAAAATGGGTTTTAAATGTAGCTAAAGAAAAAAATATTAAAGATGTTTTATTTTTAGGCGATTTATTTCATGATCGTCAAAAAATAGATGTTTTAGTTTATCAAAAAACTTTTGAAATTTTTTTAGAAGCCCAACTTTCTGACAACCCTTTAAGCATTTATTTGCTTATTGGTAATCATGATATGTATCATCGTGACAGATGGGATATCAACTCTGTAAGTCCACTGAATGCCATTCCGGGTGTAAAAGTAATTGATAGTCCTGAAACCATAGAAATATCAGGCAAATCATTTGACTTCCTTCCTCATACTGAAGATCCAATAGAGATGTTGCATTCTTACAAAGGCAAAAGAGATTATTTATGTGCTCATCTTGCTGTTGATGGTGCCATGTTAAATAGTTCTGGAACAGAATCTGATGTAATTGTAGAACACGATGGAGAAATGATCAAAGTCGATGAAAAACAATTTGGAACATGGGATTATGTGTTTTTAGGGCATTATCATGCTGAACAAAAAATAGGGAAAAATATTGAATATATTGGTTCTCCTCTTCAATTGAATTTTGGTGAAAGTTTTCAAACTAAACACATTTGTATTTTAGATCCACAAACTGGCGAAAAAGAATATGTGGTTAATAATTTCAGTCCTAGACATTTGGTCATATCTGAAAAAGAAATAGAAAAATATGATCTTAACAAAAATTTTGTTCGAATAGTTGTTGAAGATATTACATCTAGTGATGTAATCGAAATGCATCAACAATTAAGATCTGAATCAGGTGCATCTAGCTTAGAATTAAAACCTATTGCCAAAAAGCTTCAAGAACATGTTATTACTGATGCTAAAGCAATTCTCTACAAAGAAGAAGAAATGCTAGAAAAATATTTAGAAGATGTTGGTGCTGGAGATCTTGACAAAGAAAAACTATTAAATATAGGAAAGAAAATTTGTGAAGAATCAGGGGAGGAAGAGTGATTAACAATTTAGATTTTAAATACATAGCTGCTAAAAATTTTTTATGTTTTGGTCCTGAAGGAATCGAGATAGATCTTAAAAAATTTGGAAACATAATCGTTATAGAAGGCAAAAACTTTGATGATGTTAATAATGATGGTCGTCCGGGAAGCAACGGATCAGGTAAAACATCTATTATCGATATAATTACTTATACATTATTTGGTAAAACATTAAAAAGACCAAAAAAAATTACTCATAGAGATGTGATCAATAATAAAACTGGAAAAGGGTTGTGTACCGAAGTAGTTTTTGATAATTATAAAGTTATAAGATCACGTAAACCAGATAAGTTAGAATTATTTGAAGAAGTATCTGGAGAATGGATCAAAAAAGAATTAGGCGGCATGCCTGATACACAAAAAGAAATAGAAAGAATTGTAGGCTTAACCTATGAAACTTTCATTAATGTCATGTTTTTTGACGATACCAATTCATATTCTTTTTTAGAGTCTGATACTCCAACAAAAAGAAAAATAGTTGAAAATTTAATGTCCTTAGAGAGATATAGGGGTTTCAGCAAAAGAGCATCTGAGTTAGTCAAAGAAGCTAACAATAGAATTAAATTTATAGCTAAAGAATACGAGCATCTTCTAATGGAAGTCGAAGCTTATGAAAATCGTGTTACTGAAATGGAATCGCAAGAAAATAAATGGTTGAAAGAAAAAGAAAATGAATTGAGTTTTCTGGAAAAAACTTTAGAAAATCTATCTAAAGAATTGGCCTCTACTAATGTAGGAGAGCTTTTAATTGAATACGATAAAGTTCAAGAAGAAATTGTTGTTTTATCTAAAGAACTGTCAGATTCAGAAAAAAAATATTTAGATCTTCAAAAAATTGTAGAAGATGCTCGTGAAAAAAGAAATAAAATCAGCCAAGACTATAATTCTACTTTAATTGAAGCACAACAGATTAAAAGTGAAGTAGATAGTCATAACAAAAAAATTAAAGAATTAGAAGATGATATTGAAGATTTGAATAACCTAGAAATAGGTGTGACTTGCAAATCTTGTTATGGTTTGATTGATTCTAAAAATAAAACACATGCAGAAGCTGATTATAAAGAAAAAATTGAAGCAGAAATTCAGAAAATAAATTCTAAAAAAGAACCTTTAAAAGACAAAATAGAAAAAGCAAAAAAATATAAAACTAATATTGAAAATATTGAAAATGTCATTAAAAAAGGTGATCAAACTTTAGATGCTTTGAATGCTAAAATTAAAAATACCAGAGAAAAAATTAATGAAAAATCAAAAGTTGAAAAGCCAGAAGTTGGCATTCAAGAAAAGATACTAGAAGAACGAATTGTTGAAACTAAAAAACAGATTGAAAAGAAAAAAGAAGAAAAAAGTGGACCTTCTCCTTATATTGAAATAATTAAATCTGCTACAAAAGAAGCTTCTTCTAAGAAAAAAGAGTGCAACAAAAAGAAAAAAGAAATAGAAAAAGCGAAAAAGGAACTTCCTTATTATAAGTTCTGGACTGAAGCTTTTGGTGATAACGGTATCAGGAAGTTTGTTATTGATGGAATTATACCTGCCTTAAATGAAAGAATATCTTACTGGATGCAATTTTTAATTGACAACAAAATTCAAATGGTTTTTAATAATCAATTAGAAGAAACAATTGAAAGAAATCCAGCTAATGGTGATCCTTTTATTTATTACGCTATGAGTGGTGGCGAAAGACGTAGATTAAACCTAGCTGTTTCTCAAGCTTTTGCTCACATTATGATGTTAAGTTCTGGAAGTTCTCCTTCCCTAGTCTTTTTAGATGAAGTTACATCCAATATTGATGAAAATGGAGTTGAAGGAATTTATAGCATGATTTTAGAATTATCTAAAGATAGACAAATATTTGTTACTACTCATGATCAACATTTGCAACAACTTTTAAGTGGTTGCGAAATATTAAAACTTCATAAAAGAGATGGTTTTACTACTATAGCTGTTTAATAAACAGCCTATTAATTTTGTGTTTTAAATAATTTTAAATTAATAATTTTTTTATTTTTAATTTTTGCTTATCATAAACTTAAATAAAAGTCCCTATAAGTAAAACTTAGAATAAAGAAAAGAATATGGATAAAGAATTAATGAAAATAAGAGTTGAAAAAAGCGAACAGAATGTAGAATTTGAAGACTTAGCTGTAGAAAAAAGAGATGGAAGGGTGGTGTCATTTGACCCTCAAAAAATTAAAAATGCAATAGAAAATGCTGCCATATCTGCTGGCAAATCTCAACAATATGTTGAAACAAATGTTAATAATACAATTGATAATATCATTAAAGAAATCGTAGCTAGATTTAAACATAATGATTTCTGTCCTAATGTAGAAAATATTCATGATATTGTAGAAAAACATCTCATGAATGATAATCATTATGAAATTGCCAAAGCTTATATTGTTAATAGAGCAGAAAGAGTTAGAGAAAAACACGAAGAAAGAAAAAAAGTTGCCTTTTTGAAAAAATTAACTGTAGAAAAGTTAAATGGCAACAAAGTGTTGTTTAATCCTCAAAAAGTAAAATCTACAATTGGCAGATGTGCTAAGGGTCTAAAAGAAGTTGATAAAGAAGCTGTCTTTGAAGAATCAGTTAAAAATATTTACTCTGGAATCAAGCCTAGTGAGATAGAAAAATCTTTAATTTTAGCTGCTACGTCATTTATAGAAAATGATCCTGAATATAATGTTTTTGCAGCTAGGTTGTTTTTGCAAAAATTAAAAAAAGAAGTATTTGGACATTCTTCAAAAATTGATAGCGAAGAATCAAAAGAAGACTATAGAAATTCTTTTGTTGATTCTATCAGATTAGGAGTAGAGTCAGGCATATTAGATAACAGAATGCTTGATTTTGATTTAGATTTTCTTGCTAAAAAACTGAAATTAGATCGAGACAATAAATTTAAATATATTGGATTGCAAACACTCTATGAAAGGTATCTTGTTAAATTTGATGGTAAATGTTTAGAAATGCCACAAGCCTTTTTGATGCGTGTTGCAATGGGGCTATCTTTCAATGAAGAGAAAAAAGAAAAGTGGGCAGTTAAATTTTATAATTTGATGTCAGAAATGCTTTATATGCCTTCTACTCCTACTTTGTTCCATTCTGGATTATCTCACCCACAATTAAGTTCTTGTTATTTAACAACAGTTCAAGACGATTTGGCAAGTATTTTTGATTCTTATGCAAATAATGCTCAATTGTCTAAGTGGTCTGGCGGACTTGGAAATGATTGGACTCCAATCAGGTCTACTGGAGCAGCAATTAAAAGCAATAATGTAGAAAGCCAAGGAGTAATTCCATTTCAACATATTGCTAATGCTACAACTATTGCCATCAATCGTAGCGGCAAAAGAAGAGGGGCAACTTGTGCTTATTTGGAATGTTGGCATTTAGATTTTATGGATTTTATGGATTTAAGAAAAAATACAGGAGATTTTAGAAGAAGAACTCATGACATGCACACTGCGGCATGGATACCTGATTTGTTTATGGAACGAGTCAAAGAAAAAGGTTCATGGACATTGTTTTCTCCAGATGAAGTTCCTGATTTGCATGACTTATATGGTCAGGCTTTCAATAAAGCATATAAATCTTATGAAAGAAAAGCCAAAAAAGGAAAAATTAAAAAATTTCAAGTTATGGATGCCAACACTGTTTGGAGAAGAATGATTGAAAGATTGTTTGAAACAGGCCATCCTTGGTTAACATGGAAAGATCCTTGCAATATTAGATCTCCACAAGATCATGTTGGTGTAGTTCACAGTAGCAATCTTTGTACAGAAATTACATTAAATACTTCTCCATCTGAAGTCATTTCGGACGAAACTGATGAAGAAGGGAATAGAATTACAAAACATAAATTAGGTGAAGTTGCCGTTTGTAATTTAGGAAGTGTTGTTGTTTTAAACCATATTAAAAACGGTTCTATAGATAGAGAAAAAATTTCTAACACCGTTTCAATAGCAATGAGAATGTTAGACAATGTAATAGATTTGAATTTTTATCCTATTCCTGAAGCTAAAAATTCTAACATGAAGCATAGGCCAGTAGGATTAGGTTTGATGGGTTTACAAGATGCATTGTTTGTTTGTGATATTAATTATGAAGATTCTCATGAATTTGTAGACGAATTATTAGAAGTTATTTCTTACAACGCTATCAGTGCTTCTTCTGATTTGGCTTTAGAAAGAGGCAAATATGAATCCTTTGAAGGTTCCAAATGGGATCGTGGAATATTTCCTTTGGATACTCTTGATTTATTAGAAGAAGAAAGAGGAATGAAAATCGATGTAGACCGTAAAACAAGAATGGATTGGGATGGTTTGAAAAAGAAAGTTAAAGAGCAAGGAATGAGAAATTCCAATACAATGGCAATTGCTCCTACAGCCACTATTTCAACTATTGTTGGTTGTTTGGTCCTTGCACAGAACCAATCTATAAAAATATTTATGTTAAATCAAATATGACTGATGAATTTACAATTGTTAACGAATATTTGATCCAAGATTTAAAGAAAAATAAATCTTGGAATAAAGATATGTTAGATCAAATTAAATTTCATGATGGAAGCATTAAAGAAATTGAAGGAATTTCAGAAGTATTAAAAAATAAGTATAAAGAATCTTTTGAAATCGATCCTATTATTTCTATTGATTTGGCTGCTTATCGTGGCAAATGGGTTGATCAAAGTCAATCTCATAATATTTTTGTGAAAGGAAAATCAGGAAAATTATTATCGACAATATATCAGCACGCATGGGAAAAAGGTCTTAAAACTACTTATTACTTAAAATCTCTAGGTGCAACACAAATTGAAAAATCAACATTAGACGCTAAAAAATATGGCTTCACACAAAATCGCAACATGCAACCAAAAGCATGTTTGTTGGATGATCCAGATTGTGAAGCTTGTCAATAAGGAGACAATTATATTATGGGAATTATAAGTGATTCAAAAACAGATCCAAATAAAATTTTACCAATCAGATATCCTTGGGCCAGAGAACATTATAAAAATGGTGTATCTAACAACTGGGTTCCAGAAGAAGTTCCAATGCAAGAAGATGTAGAACAATGGAAGTCAGATAGTTTGACAGAAGGAGAAAGAAGATTAATTTTGTGGAATTTGGGATTCTTTTCTACAGCAGAATCTTTAACAGCAAATAATATTGTTTTAGCTGTTTATAACCACATTACAGATCCTAGCTGTAGACAGTATTTGTTAAGACAGGCTTTTGAGGAAGCTATTCATACCGATACTTTTATTTATTGCTGCGATTCGTTTGGATTTGATCCAGATGAAGTTTATGGAATGTATTTAACGATTCCTTCTATTAAAGAAAAAGATGATTTTGTTATAAATTTGACAAAAGTTATTTTTGATAAAAATTTTGAAATTAAAACAACAAAAGATGTTCAAGATTTTCTACGTGATCTAGTTGGATTTTATGTAATTATGGAAGGAATTTTCTTTTATGCTGGATTTGCCATGATGTTGGCATTAAAAAGACAAAAGAAAATGGTTGGAATTGGTGAACAATTTGAATTCATCATGAGAGATGAAAGCGTCCATTTGGCATTTGGTTGTGATTTAATTAATACAATTAAAAGCGAACATCCAGACGCATGGACAGAAGAATTTCAGCAAGAAATCGTTACCTTAATTAAAAAATCTGTAGTATTAGAGCAAACTTATGCTAAAGATGCTTGCCCTGATGGATTATTAGGGATTAATTCTGAGCAATTCAGTAATTACGTTGAATTTGTTGCAGATCGTAGATTAGAAAGATTAGGTTTATCTAAAGTTTATAATACTTCTAATCCTTTCCCTTGGTTATCTCAATCTACTGACTTGGCTAAAGAGAAAAATTTCTTTGAAACAAGTGTTACAGAGTATCAAGCTGGTGGTTTAGATTGGGACTAAACCTTTCTTGATTTAATTTGCAAAATTTACTATATTGTCTTCATATTATTGAATTTATTGTGGAGGCAATATGGTAAATGTTTTTATGGATGCTAATGGTATCAATAGAAAAAGATATGAAGATAACGTAGAAGAAACTTTAGGCGTAAATGCAGCAATAAACTTTTTTACTCAAGCACATCCCGATTGTGAATTTGAAATAAATGAAGCAGAAAAAAATGGCATTTATAAAGATGTTTGGGATTTAGTTGTTAAAGTTCCTGATAAAAAAAATCTTAATGTAGAAATTAATGTTAAAAAATCTTGGGTTCCCGGATTAGACTCTAAAAATAGAGATTGGACAATAAACCCCAATGAAGATTTTCCTTTTTTTTGGAACACAATGGATTATCTGTGGAGAAAAAATAGCAATAAAGGGAAAAGAAATCTTCCTACCCACCATATGACAATTGGTGGAGACTACAAAAGAATATTTTTAAATCCTAGATCCAATATTTGTGAATCTAATATTGATTATAAATATTGCCGCAATACACGACAACAAGAACCTTTTTATATGTGTAATTTACCTGCTCCTTTATCTATTTTTTATGAAAAAAATAAAAAAGGAACTTGGGTAAAAGTAGCTGCTTTTGATAAAGACAACAATTTAATTAAATAAAATTAAGAAAGGCAATAAAATTAATGGGTAAGTATATTTTTGTGACCGGAGGAGTTATATCAGGCACAGGCAAAGGAATTAGTGCCGCTTCAATCGGACTTCTTTTGAAATTAAGAGGTCACACAGTCACTATTATTAAATTTGACCCGTATCTTAATATTAATGCAGGAATTCTGGCTCCTAAAGAACATGGAGAATGCTTTTTGTGTGATGATGGCACAGAAGCTGATCTTGATTTAGGGCACTATGAAAGAATTGCTGGTACTACTGTTACAAATAAAAATATTTGTACTTCTGGAACATTATACAAAGAACTTATTGAAGAACAAGAAAACGGAAAATATTTGGGAGAAACATTACAAATCGTTCCACATTTGACAAATAAAATTCACGAAAGATTAATAGATCTTGGAAAAGAATCAGAAATTGTTATAGCTGAAATAGGTGGATGCGTTGGGGATATAGAATCGGGTGCTTTTTATGAAGCTATTCGTCAATTCAAACAAAGACATTATACAGAGACAATGGTCATTACTGTTGCCCCTATTCTTTGGGTTCCTACAATTAAAGAATTTAAAACAAAACCTTTGCAAAGAAGCATTAAAGATCTTCAATCTTTTGGAATTCAGCCTGACATGTTACTGTGTAGAGTTGATCGAGAACCACCTAAAAAGATGTTAGATAAAGTCTCTAATATGACTTCTGTTCCTCGTGAATGTTGTTTTATAGCACCAGATGTAAAATCTATTTATCAAGTTCCTGTAGAGTTTTATGAAAGAGAAATAGATGATTTGATTGCAGATAAATTACATTTAAAAAGAAATGGTTGTAGAATAGGTCAATATCGCAAATTAGTAGAAAAAACTAAAAATTCTGATTTGCCTGTAGTTACTATTGGCGTGTTTGGAAAATACGATAATTGTGATGAAGCCTACATTTCTTTAAAAGAAGCTTTGATACATTCAGGAGCAGCTACTAATGTTTGTGTTAAAATTAAATGGATAAAGGCAGAAAATTTAGAAGGCAATAAATCTAGTAAGACTATTGCTAGTTTTTTTGAAAGTTTAGATGGCATTATTGTTCCGGGAGGATTTGATTCAAGAGGGGTTGAAGGTAAAATTAAAGCTATTCAATATGCACGTGAAAATAATGTGCCTTTTTTAGGAATCTGTTTAGGATTGCAGTGTGCTGTCATTGAATACAGTAGAAATGTTTGTGGTTTAGAAGATGCCAATAGCGAAGAATTTTCTAAAAATTGCAAACATCCCGTAATTAATTTTGTTGAAGGACAAGAAAATATTACAAAAAAATTAGGAACTATGAGATTGGGTGCGTTTGATTGCGAATTAAAAAAGAATACAAAAGCTTATAAATTATATAAAAAGAATATTTGTAGTGAAAGACATCGTCACAGATATGAAGTTAACGAAGAATATACTAATTTACTTGAAGAGAATGGATTAGTTGTTTCTGGCAGACACCCTGAAAGCAATTTAGTAGAAATAATAGAACTTGAAAATCATCCTTATTTTCTTGCGACTCAAGCCCATCCAGAATTTAAGTCAAAGCTTGGATCTCCATCTCCTTTGTTTTATGGATTAGTTAAAAGTATTTGTGAAATTAATAAGTATTAATTTTTACTTTCTTGCACTTTTGCTTCAATTTGTTTGTATTTTTCTTTAACTATTATTGTTTTTTGAAAGAGAGATTGATTTGGAATTAGTATGATATCATCTTCTTCCATTCCCTTGACATTACACATTGTTGTGTATTTCATGTCAATCCATTGAATTTCTCCTTCATATCCACTAAATTCGATTATGTCTCCTCTTGAAAAAGGAGCATATAACATAATCATTATGCCAGATATTAAATTGGAAACAGTATCTTTTAAAGCAAATCCTATTGCAAAACCTACTAACCCTAAACTTGTAATAATAGAGGAAACATCTATTCCCATATAAGATAATGTAACCAGAATTCCTAAGATCCAAATTACAGTAACTCCTGTTTTTTGAATTATTCTTCTGATCTGGGGGTATTTTTTTAAATATTTTCCCACTATAATTGGTACATATTTTGTAGACAACCAAGTGATTAAAATTGTGGTTATTACTTTTATAATATCAAAAGCCCATAACCAGATTAAATAATTTAATATTTCTTGTTTCATTGTGAATTTATAAGTTTTTGCTTATCTCCCTTACACTTTATGTATGATTAAAAGCTATATATAATATATGAGTAATATAAGATTTAAAGAATTTTTGTTAAATGAAGAAAAATCCTACTTAAGTCAAAGAGTTGGTGATATACTCACTGCACTTCATGATTTAGAGGAGGATATAGACAATTTAGGATCAAGACATGTCAATAGAATGGCAGAAAGTATTGTCAATCAAATAAGAAGAATTCTTCATTCTAATTGGTCCGAAAAACAAATGAAATATTTGAAACCACTTCAAAAAGCTGGAGTGGCAATTATGAAAGCAATAGAAGATAAAGGCGACATTAAAGGAATTTTAGCCAGTGCTACAAAAGAAATAGAGGAATTATCTTCTAAATTAGGAATTCCAGTTTCAGATATAGGCAATGACGTTAAAGGAGAACCTGCTGTGCTGGAAGAACCTCCTAAAGAGGAAGAACCTCAACAACAAGATCAAAGTGGCTTAGAACAGCCTTCAGAGCCTCCTGTTGACCCATCAATGGCTGGAGCACAACCGGGAATGATGCCAGAACCAACAATGCCTCCTAATGTCCCAATGCCGGGGCAAGGTCAGCAGATATGAATTTTAAAGAATGGTTACTAAAAGAAGGTGGTTGGTCTTCTGACGATAAAACAAGCCCTGTAAATACCAGAGGTGCCGAAGGAAGTGGAACTTTGGGATCAACTACTATTGGTCCCATGAAACATCCCAATCCACCACCGGGAATGGCAACTCCTTCAAGTAATGCACCATTAGCCTTAGCTCAAAGAACAATGGCTGCTTCTCAAAATCAACAACTTGCCCAAACTGGACAACCAACTCCACAACAAGGACAACAACCACAGATGAAAAAGATGAAAAAGAAGATGAAAAAGAAATAATTTTTCATTTTTCGACTAATTATTGTTGATTTGTTTTATTATATCTGATAATCTTACTTAAATCTAATTATTTTCGTATTTTGGTTAAAAACAGGGAACACAATTAATATGTGTGGAATTGCAGGATTGATTGGTGAATCAAAAGTACCACAAGCTTCTTATGATCTTATAACAGAAATCACAAGAAATTTGGAGCGACGTGGAGAGGATTCTACAGGTTTTTGGGGTGCCCAAAAAGGCTCTAAAGGTGCAATCACCTACCATAAAGAACCATCAAAATCTTCTTTGTTTGTCAATAAGCCAGTATGGAAAGCCAATCAAAAATTTAATGCTAATCTTATGATTATTCATGCTCGTGCAGCATCATCAGGAGTAGGCGGGCCTTCTGTTAATATGAACAATCATCCTTTTGTTTCAGAAGACAGAACTTTAGGTGTTGTCCATAATGGTAAATTACCTGAATATAAATTTTTACAAACAAAATATGACACCCTTACAAATTGTGATTCAGAACTTGCTTTAAGAATTTTAACTTGCCAAAATGAATTGCCACTTGGTTTACAAAAAAATGAAAATATTACCGAATTACAGAAGCATCGACTTTCTGGAATTAGAAAATTGTGGTCTTTAAGCTGTTACGCACAAATGGCTATCGCTGTAGGCGAATGGTTTGATGATGGAACAAGACATTTGTGGCTCTTTAGAAATAGCCATCGTCCATTGTGGATTGCTGATATGCGTTCTACTTTAGGACAATTGATTTTCTTTTCCGAACCTTCAATTTGGTATGATTCTATTAAAGCTGTTCCTTATTTAGAGTCATATATTACTGATAAAAATAGAATGTTCGAATTGCCAACAGAAGAGGTATGGTTTTTTGAAGTTAATTCAGAAAATTCTATGGTCAGAAACAATCTTTTTCAAAAGTTTGAAATTGTTAAAGTTAAAACACATGCTTGTGAAGATAAAGATGTTAAAAGTGGCATTCCTTTTGAGGTCAAAAAAGAAAAACCTCATAGAATTATCTGTAGCTTAAATGAAAAAGATGAAGTTCCTACAACTACAACTTTTACTTCGGTTACTAAAACAAAAGTAGGAACAAATACAAGAACCAATACTTCTTCTAGTGCTAAAAAATCTTCCCATCCTACATGTGAAGGATATTATTCACATGTGAAAACACAAGAAGATAAAAAAAAAGAGGGAAAAATAGTGGAAAGCACAGAAACAAAGGAAGAGGAGGAAGAAGAAACAGAAACTAATGTTGAACTTTATGATCGGAACGATTCTATGTATGGAATGCATATATTGCAAGAAACATATGATTATCAAGATTCTTGTGGACATGCCACCGTTTCAACCCTTTGCGATGATATCAAAAATATCACTTCAGAAATAGAAGTTAACTTTACCAACCAAAGTCTTGAAGGCAGTGTTGCTGATAATGAATATAGGAATTTGCTTGATTCTCTTGAAACAATTAAAGCAGATTTAACTACAACTCAGCACTTGCTAGATTCTAACAGAAGTTGAAATTAATTTTAAAATTAACTGATTTTAATAGATCGCCTAAATAGGCGATCTATTTTTATTGATAGAGTAACTATTATATGGTATGGAAGATTTTAATCTAGATGATTTCGAAATTGAAGATATCACACCAAAAAAAAAGAAACGTAAAGTTGATGGTGGTAGAAAAGGAAAATCTGGCGAAAGAGAGCTTTGTAAAATTCTTAGCAAAAGATTTGGATCAGAATTTACAAGGACTATTGGTTCAGGTAACCGATGGAGCCAAGTATCAAATATGCCATCTCATGCCAAAAACACGTTCACAGGCGATATATGCTGTCCTGAAGGCTTTCTGTTTTCTATCGAATGTAAGAACGGATATGAAGATAAAATTGATTTAGGAACGATTATATCCAATCAGAATAAAACATTAGATGACTTTTTAAAACAAGCGATCAAAGAAAGTAAAGATTGTGAAAGAAAACCTCTTGTTTGTTGGAAGAGAAAATATAAACCTTGGGTATCTTTTGTACAGTTAAAAAATTTAAATAATAATAATTTTAAAAGCTATCTTATTTATAAAGATTGGATTTGTGTAGATTTAGAAAAGTTATTAAGTTTGCCCGATAATTTCTTTTTTGAAATTTAGGCAATATATATAAGTATAAATCAATTTTTGGAGTATCGATAATTATGGAATCTTTGTCTAACGTATCAAAAAGTAAAATGCCTTGGTATAATCATCTTTTATTGTACATAATAGTTTTTTTAGTTGGCATTTGTGCTGGTTTTCCTTTGGGATATAAAGAAGGTATTGCTAATTCCAAAGAAATTGTTCATGAGATAGTAGAAAAAAGTATGGATGGCACAGTAATTCAAGGTCATATGCCTTGGTAATTATTTGCTTTCTTTTTCAGGGTTTTCTGGCTTAGGAGCATACTTGCCTCTTCTTAAAATCATATCTCTGTACTCATCGCCTTTGGTTCTTGGTTTTTCTAATTCAGGATACAAAGGTTTTTGAGATTTTACAGACCAATAAGGATTCTTAGATCCCAACAAACCAGATAATTTTTGTTGATCTTGTTGCTGTCTTTGTTGCAATAATATATCTTCTTCAATGCCTTTAAAGTAGCTGTCTATCATTGCTTGAACTTTTGTCATTAAAAAAGTCCAGTTTTTATCTAATTGCATCAAATTAGCTTCTATTTTATCTACTTTTTCTTGAAGATCATCATCATGTAAAATAAAAGTAGCTACTATAGATATTCTATTTGTGTAATTTGATTTTACTCTAATTTCAGGCAAACCTTCTTCAAGGTCATAATTATTCACATAATTGTAAGGATTGGCTGGTTTGTTTACAATCGGCAACCATTTCTGTTTTTCATAAGCACCATGTTTGGCATTTATAGTTCCTATCAACATAGCCTCAATTTGACTAATTAATCGATCCATTTGCATATTAGTTAACTTTTTATGAATGTTTCCTGCACCTGATGATGCACTTGCAGAACTAACATCAGGCCAACTAGGTACTTTTACTGTTAGCTCTTGGTCGGCAATGATTTCTACTTGATCTAAATTGTCTCCTTCTCTATCTGTAAGATCAAAATTTTGAAGTCTTATCTCTTCTTCGAATATTTTATCTTCTAAAATTCTGGCAGGAGTTGGTTTAGCGAATCCTCGTTGTATCATCCAATCCTTTACAATCCCAACTATTTTGTCGTATTCTTCATCAAATTCACGTTGAAAGTCATTACAAAATTCAGTAAAAGCATCTGGATGCAATCCATCATCACCATAATGATGATTGTATTCGCTTGAATCACTTGAATCTTTATATAAGTCTATAAATAAATCTCCACTAGGACCTTCAGATATGTGAGTCTGTTCTCTGCTTATGTAAATGCTATAATCTTCTAATTCATCTCTAAGAGAACCTGAGCTATCTCCATATCTTCCTAAGATATCTTCTTCTTCAGGTATTTCTTCTACAAAATGTGAAGGAATTGCAATTTCTATGGTTCCTGTCATATCATAAGTAAAAGGATAATCATCTCCCCAATCTTCATGAATATAATAACTCACAGTTCCATGTTTTAATGTATCGTTATATTCTTTTTCAATTTGTTCTAGTTCTTCCTCATATTGTTGGCTTAAATCTACAAATTCCTGTTTGCCTTCATAAGAATAAACAGTATTTCCCTGATCAATACTATCTTTGAAAAATTTATTAAACAAAGAAGCATCACTACTATCTCTGTATTTCCCGCCTCTTAGTGTAAAGTTTTTTATTCTGAAGTTTTCTCTTCCACCATTTCGTTTTACTAAATCTTCTTGCTCTTGTTGAAAAAACTTTAATACTTTATCTTTAAATCCTTCTGATCTCATTCCGTAAATGCTAGTTTCAGGAACAGCAAAATCAAAAGGTTCTCCTGTTTTTTTGTCATCAAATTTACTTGTGTATCTTCTTATTCTTATTTTTGTTTATGGTTCAATTCCATCTATATCTCTATCATTATCAGCAAAGATTTCAGGAGCATTTATATCAATATCATTTAAATCTTCGCTGTTCACAAGAAAAGCCATTCCTCCACCATCTACAGTTTCTTGTTTGCAAGATTTAAATTCTGATCCATCTGGAGAGTGACAAGAACTAATATTTTTATGGTCACTCATTCTAAGAATGTCTATAGGGTGTCGAGTAAAGACAATGCTATATTTTCCAGTAGAATCAGCTATTGATTCTCTTTCTTCAGGAGAGATGGCAGATGTGTCCATGAAGTTGGACCACCAAGAAAGTAAGCTTTCATCATTAGAATTTCTTAAAAATTTAGCTATATTGGTTCTTTTTTCTCTATAATCTGGAACTATTTTTTCTTCTCTTGTTTTTTTATCTACGACAGTTTTTCCAGCATTGGCGTTTTTAAATTTATTTACAATTTGGCCATTGGACCAATCAATGTGGTGGCTGGCAAGTTGAGGAAAATTTTCCGAAGTATAATAGTTTTTAATTAAATTTTTAATTATAGCTAATTTACTATCTTCAAAAGGTATTACTTTTCTATATTTATTTTGAAATATGTCGTCGAATGGCAAATCTTCTGGAGTCAGATCTTCTAAATAATCCTCTATTCTGTCCAGATGCTCTTGTCCTACTTCATTAATAAATTTCTTAAAATTACTCATATACTATATATGAGTTTAAAAAAATCTATTTATTAAATAAATTCTTCCCAGTCATCAGGCTTTCTAATTTTTAATTCATCTTTCCAAATTTAATTTAGATAATATGCAAATATTTTTATTTTATATACTACTATAAATTTATAGTATGACAGATCCAAAAGGAGATTTGACAAAAATGAAATGTCCAAGATGTGGAAGAAAAAGAAAACTAACAAGAGGTTTTTGTTCTAGTAGATGCTATCCTTATTTAATGAGGAATGGTGTGATGAAATTACTTTTAAAACAAAAAAGTCCAAATGTATTGTCTAGTACTCAAAAAGAAATAATTCTTGGTTCTATGTTGGGAGATGGATGTATGTTTTTAAATAATTCAGAAAATCCTTATTTTTATATAGCTAGAAAATTAGATGATTATAATTATTTAAATGACCAGTTTCAATTTTTTAAAGATTTTTGTAATTATGATGAACTTAAAGTATATCACATTGATGACAAAAGAACTGGCAAAACTTATCATCAATGCAAATTTGTTACTAGAAGTTCTTCAGTATTTAAGGATATTTATCATGCTTGGTATCCTGAAGGAATTAAAATAATTCCTAGAAATATAAAATTGACTCCTCTTGTTTGTGCTACTTGGTTTTTCGATGATGGTTGCGTTACAATTCATCCTATTACTAATAGATTAAGATTAAAGTTATCAACTAATGGTTTTAGCAAAGACGACAACGAATTTTTAATATCTAAATTAAAAATTATTACTAATGAACACTTTAGCTTAAATAAGTCTAATAATTCAATTTATTCTTCTGATGCTGGCACAAAGGCATTTATTAAATATATTGAAAATCATATCACCGAAAATATGTCTAGAAAAATAGTTTGGAATGAAAATCACTTCAAACAATCAAGATCAAGACCACACTTAAAAAATAGAAAACTTGACGACATGAATAATAAACGCAAAAAAATATTAAAGATACTAAGTTTTTCTAAAAAACCTTTGGCCCCTAAGACAATAGCTGAAAAAATGGAATGGAAGCAAGGATGTTCAACGCCATCGGGATTAAATTTATATTTAAAAGAATTTACTAAAAATAAATGGATTGAAAAATCAGGAATTTTGCACAGCAATAAGAATGGAATTAAATATGAACTAACTAATCTTGGAAAAGAAATATCTTCTATTGTTTTGAAAATATGAATATATAAAGTATGGCAATTTCATTATTTTACAACGAGCAAGCAACTGTAGATTATTATGGTAAAGATCAAAGATCTGGTACAGTTTGTACTCTTGATCCAACACCCACAATAACTAAAACTTCTCAAACTAATGTAAGACCTCGTGGAGCAGATATTGTAGACATTTCACAAGATGGAAATCAAATCACAATTACAGCTAATGGTAATGGCACTGGAACAGTTACTGTAGCAGCGTATTTAGAAAAGAATTCTGGAATAACTTTGTTGACAGATACTAGAGTTTCAGATGGCTCTGTAGAAACCAATGTGATAGGCTCTAAAAGTATTATTAATTCTATTGGAATATCTTTTTCTACAGAAGTTACAGTTCTTGAACCAAAAAGTACTATCGAATTGGATGGTACTACAACTAATCCAGAAATTGATTGTCAAGAATAAAAAACAAAAAATATTAAATTAATATTGCAGCAGGATACTATATTAGATATAGTACTCAAACAATTTGTTGGAAAAAGTCCAACGTAGTAAGTAGTAAGGAGTTATAAATGACTTTAAATGATAAATTAGAACAGGTACGTTACGTACTTGAAGAACACAATAAGATTATTGGTGATGAAAAAAGTTCTGGATTCATCGATATTGAAAATTTTCTCAGCCGCATTAAGCTTATCGGCGGCACTTCAGAAGAAAGATTAAAACGATTCTCTCATGAAGATATTGCTAATTGTTTACCCACTATCACCCTTCCATCATTAGATCCTGAAAGTCCACTTAAAAAAGTTAAGCAAACAATTCTAGCAAAAGAAATTGCTTCTATATTTCGTGGGAACTCTAATAAAAGTGATAATAACAATAAGCCAGTTACTTCTAAAAAATGTGAGCGTATGACTCTTGAAGAATTGGTAGGTGCTTATGATCCTAGTGATTTAACAAGTCCTGTAGCTTCTCGTCTTTCTGAAATATCTAAAAATCAAAACTTTATTGTTTTTTCTATGGGAAGAGAAGTAGATGTTAAAACTACTCACGATCTTTTAAAAGAATTAACTCAAG
>Ga0213866_10001228_pt1 | contig 19294 bp, 17 predicted proteins | sample PICome_11_FD_160079 | JGI IMG/M metagenome (GOLD analysis project Ga0213866, IMG submission 160079) | Coastal seawater microbial communities near Pivers Island, North Carolina, United States - PICO284 | ecosystem: Environmental > Aquatic > Marine > Coastal | place: USA: North Carolina...
TGGCTTCTGCTAAGGCAATTAAAGCTTATGTTGACGCTCAAGTTACTGCTAGTGGCCTAGACTTCCAAGCAGATACAGGTGGTTCATTAGCAATAGATTTAGATACTGAAACGTTATCATTTACTGGTGGAACTGGTATTGATACAGTTGGTTCAGGAAACAATGTAACGTTTAATATTGATTCAACTGTTGCGACATTAACAGGATCACAAACGTTAACAAACAAAACTTTAACAAGTCCAGTAATTGCTACAATTTCAAATACAGGAACTATTACTTTACCATCATCTACAGACACATTAGTTGGTAGAAACACTACAGATACGTTAACTAATAAGACTATTGACACTGCTAACAACACAATTACTGTTGTTGAGGCAGATATATCTGATTTACAATCTTATATACTTGCTGACAGTACTGATACATTACAAAACAAAACAATTAACTTATCAGATAATACTTTAACAGGTACAACAGCACAATTTAATAGTGCTTTATCAGATGGTTCATTTGCTACATTGGCTGGTACTGAAACATTAACAGGTAAAACAATCAATACTGCAAGTAACACAATTACTGTTGTTGAAGCTGATATTTCAGATTTACAAGCGTACATTTTAGCTGACTCTGCTGATACTTTAGAAAACAAAACTATTGCTTTAGGAAGTAATACAATTTCTGGTTCACTTGCTGAATTTAATAGTGCATTATCGGATGGTTCTTTTGCTTCATTAGCAGGAACAGAAACATTAACAAACAAAACTTTAACAAGTCCAGTAATTTCTACAATTACAAACGTAGGAACATTAACATTACCTACTTCAACTGATACATTAGTTGGTAGAGCTACTACTGATACATTAACAAACAAAACAATTGATAGTGCAAATAACACTATTACAATTACTGAATCAGATATTTCTGACTTAGGTGCATACATAACAGCTTCAAGTACAGATACTTTAACAAATAAAACTATTAACGCTTCACAATTAGTAGATAGTTCAGTTACAAATGCTAAATTGGCAAACTCTACAGTATCGTATGGTGGTATTCAATTATCATTAGGTGGTTCAGACGCAACACCAGCTTTTGATTTATCAGACGCAACAAATTATCCTACAAGTTCACTAGTTGGTACAATAACAAATGCTCAGTTAGCTGGTTCAATTAGTAACGACAAACTTGCAAACTCAGTTATAACTGTTACAGATGGTTCTACATCAACTGCTACATCTTTAGGTGGAACAATTACATTCTCTGGAACTGCAAACGAAATAGAAGTATCAGAAAGTTCTGGAACAATAACAGTTGGTTTACCAGACAACGTAACAATAGGAAATAATTTAGTTGTAACAGGTAACTTAACAGTTTCAGGTTCAACAACAACTGTAAATACAGAAACAATTAATCTTGCTGATAATACAATTGTTCTAAACTCAAACGCTACAGGTTCTGCTACAGAAAATGCTGGTATCGAAATAGAACGTGGTGATGATACTAATAAAACATTATTATGGAACGAAACATCAGATAAATGGACTGTTGGTTCTGAAACATTTGTTGCTGGAACATTTGAAGGTGCTTTAACTGGTAACGTAACTGGTGACGTAACAGGAGATTTAACTGGTAACGTAACAGGAAATGTAACTGGTGATGTAACAGGTAATGCTGACACCGCTACTGCATTAGAAACTGCTAGAACAATTGCTGGTCAATCATTTGATGGTACTGCTAATATTACAATTGCTTCAACTGATTTATCTAATACGTCAAACATAACTTTAAATGACGCAACACAAACTTTAACTAATAAAACTTTAACAAGTCCAGTAATTGCTACAATTTCAAACACTGGCACTTTAACTTTACCAACAAGTACAGGTACAGTAGCACTTGTAAGTGATATTCCAACAAATAATAATCAGTTAACAAATGGTGCAAGTTATATTACTGCTTCTAGTACAGACACATTAACTAATAAATCTGGTAACATATCACAATGGACAAATGATGCTGGTTACTTAACTTCGTTTACAGAAACAAACGACTTGACAGCTTCAGTAACTTGGGCTAATGTTCCTGACGCAAACATAACTCAAAGTTCAGTAACGCAACACCAGGCAGCATTAAGTGTAACAGAATCTCAAATTAGTGATCTACAGTCTTATATTACGGCTACAAGTACAGATACACTAACAAACAAAACAATTGACGCAACTAGTAACACAATATCAAATATTGGAAATAGTCAATTAACAACAGGTATTGACGCTGCTAAGATTTCGTCTGGATCAGTAAGTAATACTGAATTTGATTACTTAAATGGTGTTACATCAAGTATTCAAACACAAATAGATAACAGAGCAACAAAAGGTTTTGCTATTGCTATGGCAATTGCATTATAAATATATAAATATAAGAGAGAGAAAATATGGCACAGAATTTTAGAAGATACACAGCAAGAAACGTTGGAACTTCAGCTACAACAGTATTTACGGCTGATAGTTATGACACAATAATCGGTATAGGATGCGCTAATATTACAACAGCTGAAATAAAAGTTGATGTAATATTAAATGATGCTGACTCTTCAAATGATGTGTACCTTGTTAAAGGTGCACCAATTCAAAGTGGTGGTGCTTTACAAGTAATAGATGGTGGGGCTAAATACGTAGTAAAAAGTGGAGACGTTTTAAAAGTCGTTTCTAATACTGCTAGTTCACTTGACGTTATTGTAAGTACAGTAGATGATATTTCAACATAAGGAAATTAAATGGCTTATATAGGAAATAATGTAGATAGTAGTAAAGTTAGATTTGCTGAAATGAAGGCTACTTCTTTAGACAAATCAGCAGTACAAACAATTTATTTAAGTGGTGGTGAAGCTGGAGTTAATAATTCACCAGTAGATGCTTTTGGGGTTTCTTTAGAACAAGTAATAACGGATTGTGAAAATCCAGGTTTCGATATTATTGATATGGGAACAATTGTTGCGGCAGTTGGAATAGTGGATTTTGGTTATATTTAAAATTAAAATTAAAAATAGGGAGTAAAATAACTTATTATTATAAATAATACAGTTAGTTTGTTAAAAAAGGGAGAAAACAACAATGCCAACAATTTTACAATTAAGAAGAGGTACTACTGCTGAAAACGATGCCTATACAGGTTCAGTCGGTGAATTAACGGTAGATACAGATTTAAATAAACTTCGTTTACACGATGGATCTACTGCAGGTGGTGATACCATTGGAGATGGATCAGGAAACATTCAAATCGGTGTAACAGGAAATAACGAAATAGACACATCATCAGGAAATCTTACTATAGATTCAGCTGGTGGTACAGTTACAATTGATGATAACTTAACAGTATCAGGTAACTTAACAGTATCAGGAACAACTACTACTGTAAACTCAACTACTATTGATGTACAAAACGCTTTAGTATTTGAAGGTAGTACAAGTGACGATTACGAATTAACTTTAACAGCAGGTGACCCTACTGCTGATAGAACAATTACTCTTCCAGACGCTACTGACACATTAGTTGGTAAAGCAACAATAGATAATTTAACAAACAAAACTTTAACAAGTGCTGTATTAAATACAAGTGTTTCAGGTACTGCTATATTAGATGAAGACAATATGGCATCTGACTCTGCTACACAACTTGCAACTCAACAATCAATTAAAGCATATGTTGACGCTCAAGTAACTGCTAGTGACCTAGACTTCCAAGGTGACTCTGGTGGTGCATTATCTATTGATTTAGATAGTGAAACATTTACAGTTGCTGGTGGAACTGGTATTAGTACATCTGGTTCATCAAACACATTAACAGTAACACTAGACAACACAGCTGTTTCTGCTGGTTCTTATGGTTCTTCAACTGCAATTCCAACATTTACAGTTGACGCTCAAGGACGACTAACTGCTGCTGGTACAGCTGCCATATCTTCAAATATGTCAATTGCTGGTGATAGTGGTACAGACACAATTACAGTTGGTACAGATACTTTCACAATTGCTGGTGGTACTGGATTAACATCAACTGCTACAACAGATACAATTACTTTAAATATTGATAGTACTGTTGCAACATTAACTGGTTCTCAAACATTAACTAATAAAACTATTAGTTTAACAGACAATACAGTAAGTGGTACAACTGCTGAATTTAATAGTGCATTAAGTGATGGTTCATTTGCTACATTGGCTGGTTCTGAAACATTAACTAATAAAACTATCAATAGTGCAAATAATACTATAACAGTAACAGAAGCTGATATATCAGATTTAGGTTCATATATCACAGCAAGTTCTACAGATACATTAACAAATAAAACTTTAACAAGTCCAGTAATTTCTATTATTGAAGGTGGTACAGGTAGTATTACATTAAATCCTGATTCTGCATCTGATATTGTTTTATCCTCTGACAGTATTAAATATGGTGACGCTGACTCAACAGCAACTACAATTGATAATGCTGGAACAGGTACTTTATACATACAAAACTCAACAAGTAATATTACTATTCCAAATGGCGGAACAGTATCAATTGCTTCAGCTACTGGTGATTTAATTTTATCATCAATTACTCAAATTACAACTGATAGTGCAACATTAACTTTACCAGGATCTACAGGTACACTTGCTATAGTAGATGGTTCTGGTAACTTAACAGTTTCTGGTAACTTGACTGTAAATGGAACAACAACAACTGTTGCTTCAGCTAACACAACAATTGCTGACAACTTAATAGAGTTAAACTCTGGTGCAGCTTCAAACGCAAACGATACTGGTATCTTAATCGAAAGAGGAAGTACTGGTGACAATGCGATTATGGCTTGGGATGAAAGTGCTGATAAGTTTATATTTGGTACTACAACTGCTACAAATACATCAACAGGTGATTTAACAATTACAAGTGGTACAATTGTTGCTTCAACTTTTGAAGGCGCTTTATCAGGTAATGCTACAACAGCAACTACACTTGAAACTGCTAGAACAATTGCTGGCCAATCATTTGATGGTAGTGCAAACATCTCAATCGCTTCAACTGATTTATCAGATACAGCTAGTATTGCGTTATTAACTGCTACTCAAACGTTAACTAACAAAACGATTGCTGCTGGTTCAAACACAATCTCTGGTTTGACTTCATCAAACTTGAATAGTGCTGTTCAGTTACAGATTTTAGACTCTGCTGGATCTGTAGTTAAATCGTTATACGGTTCTGCAACGTAAAAATTATTAATCTACATCATAAAACGTTATTTTGTGATTACTATAGGTACGTGTAATTGCTAGATGGAAAATCATATAAATAGTAATAAAGGATTAATATGGCCAACCCAGCAAGTAGAGAAGAATTAAAACAGTACGCTTTAAGAACATTAGGTAAGCCTGTTATTGAAATTAACGTAGATGATGATCAATTAGAAGATAGATTAGATGAAGCGTTACAATACTTTGCTCAATATCATTATGATGGTGTTGAAAGAACATATCTAAAATATCAAGTTACTCAAACAGATGTAGATAGAATTAAATCTCCTACAGGAGACACTTCTTCAAGTGTAACTAAAAATTCTGTAACTACTACGTGGACTGAACAAAATAATTTTATAGTAGTACCTGAAGCTGTATTGGCAGTAACAAGAATTTTTCCTCTTTCAAATAGAGGTAATCAAAACTTATTTGACATAAGATACCAATTAAGACTAAATGATCTATACGATTTTTCATCAACATCAATTATTCATTATGATATGGTATTAAGACATTTAGATTTTTTAGACCACATATTGGTAGGTGAAAAACCTATCAGATTTAATCAGTACAACAACAAGTTATTTGTAGATATGGATTGGAAAACTGATATATCAGTTGGTGAGTATCTTGTAATTGAATGTTTTAGAAAACTAGACCCTACAGTTATGACAGATGTTTATAATGACATATACTTAAAAAGATACGTCACAGCCTTATTTAAAAGACAATGGGGTGCAAACCTTTCAAAATTTAATGGTGTGACTATGATTGGTGGAGTTACATTAAATGGTCAACAGATATTCCAAGAAGCACAAGAAGATATACGAAAATTAGAAGAAGACATAAGAGGCACATACGAAACGCCTGTAACGTATATGATAGGATAATGCCATGCCAGTTAATCATTACTTTCAAGGCGGTAACGGTATCGGAAACGATGCTGAAAAAAGATTACACGAAGATTTAATCATAGAAGGCCTAAGAATTTACGGCCACGATTGTTACTACTTACCAAGAACATTAGTTAACCACGATTTAGTTTTAGGAGAGGATACTCTTTCTAAATTTGATCAATCATATATGTTAGAAATGTATGTTGAAACAACTGAGGGTTTTGCAGGTGAACAAGAATTGGTATCTAAATTTGGTTTAGAAATAAGAGAAGACACAACGTTTGTGATTTCAAAAAGACGTTGGCAAAATCAAGTTGACAGTTTAGCAACACTTATAAAAACAGGAAGACCTAACGAAGGTGATGTTATTTTTGTTCCTTTAATGAACAGTTTTTTTGAAATACAGTTTGTTGAAGACCAAGAGCCTTTCTTTCAATTAGGTAATCTGCCAGTTTATAAATTAAAAACAACTAGATTTGAATATAGTTCAGAAAAATTTGATACTGGTATGCCAGAAATTAATCAAGCTGAAGATAGGTTGTCAATAGATACATTACAACATCAACTAATTTTAGAAGATGGTGGTGGGTTATTACTTGAGTCAAGTGACTCAATTTTAGGTAATTATCACTATGCAATATTAGAAAATGATGATTTTAATTTAGCCACTCAAACAAGAGATTATGCTGACAATGATACATATGATTCGCAGGATGATGATATATTAGATTTTACGGAACGTAATCCATTTGGTGAGGTAGACGAATAATGTTTGGAAAACAATTTTACCACGAGTCATTAAGAAAAGTAGTTGTAGCGTTTGGTACAATTTTTAATAACATTGTTATTCATAGAACAAATAGTGATGGAGATGTTATTCAAAAGATAAAAGTGCCATTAGCATATTCACCAAAAGAAAAGTTTTTAGTAAGATTAGAGCAACAGCCTAATTTAGATCAAAGAGAAATGGCTATAACTTTACCACGTATGGGTTTTGAAATATCAGGCATAGGTTATGACTCATCTCGTAAATTACAAAGAATTGGTAAATTTAAAAATGTTAATACTTCAGACGCAAGTAAAATGTATTATCAATACAATCCTGTACCTTACAATATATCATTCAATTTATATTCGTTTACTGCTACAGCAGAGGATGGATTACAAATAATAGAACAGTTGTTGCCTTATTTTCAACCAGACTATACAGTTACAATTAATGCGATTCCTGAAATGGGTATTAAACGAGATGTACCTATAACTTTAAATAGTGTTAATTATGAGGACACATATGACGGTGCATTTACAACAAGAAGAGCTGTAAACTATACTTTAAGTTTTACTGCTAAAACATATTTGTATGGTCCTGTTTATTCTAAAAGCGTTATTAAAGAAACACAAACTGATTTATATACAGACACATCAGGAGGTCCTAAAAGAGAAGAAAGAATTGTTGTTGTACCAGATCCCACATCAGCTGACGCAAATGATGACTTTGGGTTTACAACAACTATAAGTACCTATACGGATTCTAAAAACTATAATCCAACAAATGATGGTGATGAATAATTATGAGCATAGACGAAAAAATAAACGAAGCCCTTGGCATCTCTAACGATAAGCCTGCTACGAAGGCTGTAGTTAAAAAAGAATATACTCCACCTGTTCCAAGAATAGAAGATAAGAACAAAGAAGATATTGATAACGACTACAAATATAGTAGAGAAAATTACTATAATCTAATTGAAAGAGGGCAAGACGCAATACAAGGTATATTAGATATTGCAAATGAAAGTCAACATCCACGTGCCTATGAGGTTGCAGGTAACTTAATTAAACAGGTTGCTGATACTGTAGATAAATTACAAGACTTACAAAGTAAATTAAAAAATCTAAAAGATGTTCCTAATAAAACAAGCACAAATATCAAACAAGCACTATTTGTAGGTTCTTCAGCTGAATTACATAAAATGTTGAAAAATAAAAATAAAGATGTTCAGTCTGAGGAAGATCAAAATTTTAAAAAGGTAAATGATGAGTGAAGCGTACTTAGGTAATCCTAATCTTTATAAAGCAAATCTCAAACAAGAATATAGTGAAGAACAAATAAGAGAGATTGCTAAATGTATGGAAGACCCTATACATTTTGTAAAGACATATACAAAAATTGTAAATATTGATGAAGGATTAGTTCCTTTTAATATGTATGATTTTCAGGAAAAAATGGTTAAGACGTTCCACGATAATCGTTTTTCTATCTGTAAACTACCTAGACAATCAGGTAAATCAACAACTATCATTGCGTATCTATTACATCAAGTTATATTTAACGATAATATCAATGTGGCCATACTTGCCAATAAGAGTTCTACTGCTAGAGATTTATTAGGTAGACTTCAACTTGCATATGAAAATTTACCTAAATGGTTACAACAAGGTGTCTTAAATTGGAACAAAGGTTCACTTGAATTAGAAAATGGTTCAAAGATACTTGCAGCTGCAACATCTTCAAGTGCTATTCGAGGTGGTTCATTTAACATAATATTCCTTGACGAGTTTGCTTTCATACCTAATAATATATCTGAGCAATTTTTTAGTTCAGTATATCCTACAATTTCTTCTGGTAAATCTTCTAAAGTTATGATAGTATCTACACCACATGGAATGAATATGTTTTATAAACTATGGAATGACGCAATACATGGAAGAAATGATTATGTACCTATTGAAGTACATTGGTCAGAGGTGCCAGGTAGAGATGATAAGTGGAAAGAAGAAACTATAAGAAATACTAGTGAAGCACAATTTGCTACTGAGTTTGAGTGTGAGTTTGTAGGTTCAGTTGATACTTTAATTAATCCATCTAAGTTAAGAATGTTATCACACAATACTCCTTTAGTGTCAAACGCAGGTTTAGATATGTATGAACGAGCAGAAAAAGGTAAAGACTATGTTATGACTGTTGACGTGGCTCGTGGTACTGTAAGAGATTATTCAGCCTTTACTGTATTTGATGTTTCAAAAATGCCATATAAGATGGTTGCAAAGTTTAGAGATAATGAAATTAAACCTATATTATTTCCACATACAATAGAAAAGGTAGCAAGAGAATATAATAATGCTCACATTTGTGTTGAAGTAAATGATTTAGGTCATCAAATTGCAGACGCTCTACAGTTTGAATTAGAATATACAAATCTTTTAATGTGTATGATGAAAGGCCGTGCAGGTCAAATACTTGGTGGTGGTTTTTCTAAAAGAGGAACACAGTTAGGTGTTCGTATGACTAAACAAGTCAAACGTATTGGTTGTTCTAACTTAAAATCTTTACTTGAAGGTGATAAGATAATAATACCTGATTTTCATACTATACAAGAATTGTCAACATTTGTAAGACGAGGTAGTGGTTGGCAGGCTGAAGAAGGTTCTAATGACGATTTAGTTATGTGTTGTGTCATATTTGCATGGATAACAAATCAAAGATACTTCAAAGAAATGACAGACCAAGATGTACGTGCTAGAATGTATGAAGAACAACAAAACGCAATTGAACAAGATATGGCACCTTTTGGGTTTATGAATGATGGTTTAGATGATGATAGTTTTCAGGATGATTCAGGAGAAAGATGGACTCCAGTAACCGTGCGAAAAGGTGAGATATTATAAATATAAACGAGATTAATGATACTTATTAGCTAATAAGAGGAGAACAAAATATGGCATTTCAAGTTTCACCAGGTGTTCTCGTACAAGAGAAAGACTTAACAAACGTAATTCCAGCAGTAGCTACAACGATCGGTGCTATCGCAGGTCAATTCGCACAAGGTCCAATAGATGAAGTCGTATCTATTGCTTCTGAAAAAGAATTGGTAGAAACGTTTGGTAAACCTGACTCTAATACTTTTGAATACTTTTTTAGTGCTGCAAGTTTCTTGCAATACTCATCAAGTTTAAGAGTTGTTCGAGCAAATAACACAGGTGCTTTCAACGCTACTTCAGGTGGCGGTGGTGCAACCTTAATAAAAAACAATTCAGATTATGATGACGGTTTTACGCCAGACGGTTTATGGGCGGCTAGGACTGCAGGTGCGTGGGGAAATAATATTAAAGTTTCAATATGTCCTAACACAGCATCAGCTTACGAAAATACTTCAGCAACTACAGTAAATGACGCTTCAACAGCAGTTGGAGATACAACAATTACAGTAGATGATGGTACAACATTAAACGTAGGTGATATTATAAACTTTGGAGAAGCGGGTGGATACGAATACAGAATTACTGCAATTGCAACAAATGATGTAACATTCGTAAGACATCCTTCAGGTACAGGTGGTTTACATACTGCTGTAGTTGATTCTTCAACAATAAGAAGAAGATGGAGATACTATGATCTAGTATCAGGTGCTCCAGGAACATCAACATACACTTCAGCAAGAGGTGGATCAAATGATGAAATACACGTAGTAGTGATTGATGAAGATGGTGGTATTACAGGTACTGCTGGGGAAGTATTAGAAGTATATGACTCAGTATCAGTAGCAGGTGATGCTAAAACACCACAAGGTGATTCAAACTATTACAAAGATGTAATCTATAACAGATCACAATACATTTATTGGACTGCTCACGAGTCAACAGGTGCAGCTGGTAATTGGGGTGATCCTGCTTTAGGAGTAACATTTACTGCTGTTTCAGCTCTTAATGACTCAAGTCTAAGTGCTGGTGCTGACGGATCAGCAGCTTCAGTTGCAGAATTAAAAACTGCATATGAAAGATACCAAGACGCTGATACTGTAGATGTAAACTTAATTATTGCTGGAAAGGGTGACGCTACTCACATAGATAACCTTATTACAGTTGCTGAAAATAGAAAAGACGCAATCGTTTTTGCTTCACCAGAAAGAACAGACGTAGTTGGTGTTACAAGTTCAACAACACAAACAACAAACGTTAAAGCTTTCTTTGATGGTATTAGATCATCTTCATACGTTGTATTCGATAGTGGTTACAAATACACTTACGACAAATACAATGATTTGTTTAGATATGTACCATTAAATGGTGATATTGCTGGTTTGGCTGCAAGAACAGACTTAATCGCAGACTCATGGTTCTCACCTGCTGGTTTCAACAGAGGAGTAATTAGAGGTGCTGTTAAGTTAGCATACAACCCATCAAAAACACAAAGAGATGAGTTATACAGAGCTAGAATAAATCCAGTTGTTACTTTACCAGGACAGGGAACTGTTCTATTTGGTGACAAAACAGGTTTATCTACTCCAAGTGCGTTTGATAGAATAAACGTTAGAAGATTGTTTATTACTTTAGAAAAAGCAATCTCTACGGCTTCTAAATTTCAATTGTTTGAGTTCAATGATGAGTTCACAAGAGCACAATTTAGAAATATCGTAGAACCATTCCTAAGAGATGTACAAGGTAGAAGAGGTGTTACAGACTTTTTAGTAGTTTGTGATACATCAAATAATACTGGCGATGTCATTGATAGAAATGAGTTTAGAGCGGATATATTCGTTAAACCTAACAGATCAATTAACTTTATACAACTACAATTCGTTGCGACAAGAACAGGTGTTGCATTTGAAGAAGTAGTAGGAGCGTAGGAGGAAAAAATGCCAAATATAAATGACTTTAAAGCTAAGTTAAGAGGCGGCGGCGCTCGTGCTAACCAATTCAGAGTGACAATGCCTTTCCCTGGATATGCAGCTGTAGGTGGGGAGACTGAAACAATGTCTTTCTTAACTACTTCTACATCTTTACCAGGTATGACAGTAACCGAAGTTGCTATTGCATTTAGAGGAAGAGAGTTATATGTTGCAGGTGATAGATCATTTGCTACATGGACAACTACTATTTTAAATGATACTAACTTCTTAATTCGTAACGCATACGAAAGATGGTTAAACGGTATCAATAATATGTCAGATAATGAAGGATTAACAAATCCAGTAGATTATCAAGTTGACGCTTTTGTTGATCAGTTAGACCGAAACGGTAATGTGATTAAATCATATACGTTTAGAGGAATGTTTCCAACAACTTTAGACGACATTGCGTTATCTTATGGGGATAATAATTCAGTAGAATCTTTTACTGCTACTCATAGATACCAATACTTTGAAACAAATACTACTACTTAATACTCTTATAAGTATTAATAGTAATAGGAGAAATTAAATTATGGCTGAACTGTTTGGTTTTAAGATAGAGCGTTTAAAAGAACCCTCTACCGATCCAAGACAAAATATAGTTCCACCTCAAGCGGATGACGGTACACAAACCGTCCCCGCTGGTGGGTTTTTTGCGTCTTATGGAGGTTTCGATGCTACAGCACGAAACGAATTAGATTTAATAAGAAGATATAGAGAAGTTGCTTTACATCCAGAATGTGACCTTGCAATCGAGGACATTGTATCTGAAGCAATTGTATCAAACGAAAATCAACAATCTGTACAATTAGATTTAAGTAAAATTGATTATTCAGATTCAATTAAAAAAAGAATACGAGAGTCTTTTGCTGAAGTATTAAAGTTATTAAACTTTGATATAAAAGGCCACGATATTTTTAGAAGATGGTATGTAGATGGTAGATTATACTATCATAAAATTATTGACAAAGACTCGCCAAGACTAGGAATTACTGAAGTAAGATATATTGATCCTAGAAAAATTAAAAAAATAAGAGAAATACGAAAACAACGAACAGATGGAATGCCATCATCTTTTGCATTTGAAAATAAGTTTTCAGAATATTATATTTTCAACGAAAGAGGAATACATCCAACTGCTACATCTAACGCAGGTGGATTAAGAATAGCTACAGACGCTATTGCATACTGTCCATCAGGTTTAATAGATCAAACACAAAATCAAGTATTATCTTATTTACACAAAGCAATTAAACCAGTTAATCAATTAAGAATGATTGAAGACGCTGTTGTTATTTACAGAATTGCTAGAGCACCTGAAAGAAGAATATTCTATATTGATGTAGGTAACTTACCTAAAATCAAGGCCGAACAATATTTAAGAGATGTTATGGCTAGATATAGAAATAAACTTGTGTATGACGCAAGTACAGGTGAAATAAGAGATGACAGAAACTATATGAGTATGTTAGAAGATTTTTGGTTACCTCGTAGAGAAGGTGGAAGAGGAACAGAAATCACTACATTACCTGGTGGTCAAAACTTAGGTGAGATTGCGGATATAGAATACTTCCAAAAGAAACTATATCGTTCTCTTAATATACCTATTAGTAGATTAGAAGGTGGTCAAGGTTTCAATCTTGGTCGAGCTGCAGAAATTAGTAGAGATGAAGTTAAGTTTACTAAATTTGTAGGTCGTTTAAGAAAGAAATTCTGTATGTTATTCCACGACCTTTTAAAAACACAACTAATTTTAAAAGGCATTATTGCACCTGAAGAATGGGATACAATGATGGGAGATATAACATATACTTTCTTACAAGATGGATATTTTGCTGAGTTAAAACACACCGAAATGATGAGAGAAAGAGTAAATCTGGCACAACAGTTAGAAGGTTATGTTGGTAAATACTTCTCTAATACTTATATTAGAACAAAAATATTAAAACAAAATGAACAAGAGATTGAAGAAATTGATAATGAAATAGCTGAAGAATCTGATGGTGAACGTATTGACTCTGAAATGAAAGCAAATAGAGAAAAATTACAATCAATAATTGGTAACGGAACACCAGAATCGGAACCAGAACAAGAACAAGAACAAGAAAAAGGTAAAGAAGAAGCAGGAGGAGGTAATCAATAATGTCGGATCAATCATATGATAAAGTTAGACAACAAATTAAAAATCTAGGCCTAAAACATAAAGGTGGTGGGTCATACGAAAAAGATGGAAAATACTATGGACGTGTGACAAAACAAAGTGGTCAATATATTCTTAAAAGAGCAGGTAAAACAATACCAGGAAAAGAATACGAAAAAGGTAGTAAGCCTTATGATAAAAAAGATATAGATAAGGTTAGTAAAGTTATAGGTAGCCTAAAAGATCCTGATTTTTATAAAAGTCCAAAAGAAGGTGAAGACTCATATGATAGAGTAATGAAGGCATATGATTCAGTTGTTAAAAAAGATGATAAAAAAGGACAAAAACTTTTACAAAAGTTAAGAGATTTATGGAAAAAAAAAGGCTCATTAGGTGGTGGGACGAAAGATAATAAGCACGTTTGGCCAGCCAGTTTTAATGATATCAATAGTCATTTAAGGAGAATGGGAACAAAAGGTGATGATCAAACAGGTCCTGAAACAGATGTAAAAGACGAACCTAAATCTATTGACAAAGTAACAAAAAAAACTTACGAGGTAATAATTACAATACCTTATGAAAATACAGAAGGTGGCGGTGGACAAGGTAATGATGACTTTGATGATGATGAAGAACAGCCTGAAGATGTAGAAATAATTAAAAAAATTAAAGCTGCGGATGAAGAAGAAGCACAGGCAAGAGCAGATGTTGAAGCTGATGAAGCTTTTGAGAAATTAGATAAAAAGAATAAATATAATTATCACAAACCTGATTATGATATGATGAATGTAGAAGTAGAACAGATAAGTGAGAGTTATGAAAGGAAGATTATGGTAAAAGAAAATATTAATAAATTTGTTAATTCACTTGAAACAGGAGACAACAAGCAAGCGGGAGAAGATTTAAAAAATGCTCTTGCTGATAAAGTTACTTCTGCCTTAGATGATGCTAAAACTGATGTGGCGAGATCAATGTTTACAGGACAAGTAGGTGCTGATGCACCAGAGGCTAATCCTTTTACTGGAAACGATATTGAAGCTGAAACTCCTGCACCAGAGGTAGCAAGTGATGAAATGGCTCAGTAAATTTATATCAGATAATATTACTGAAGCAAACGATTACAAACGTACTCGTCAATACAATAAACTTACACCTAAAATGAAGCGTGCTGTAGATATGGTTTTTAGAGCTGCAGACAAAGACGCTGATGTAATTGCTAGTTTTGAAAAGAATGTAAATGCAGCTGCAAAACAATATGGTGTAAACAAACAAGATTTAATGAATTACTTTGATAAAGAAACATTAACAATTTTAAGGAAGTAATATGGCTTGGGTAACTGTTCCAGGATCAAATAGTATTTGGGAGTTTGATAACACTGCTACAGTCAGCAATACATATCCAGATTCAGCTGATGGTGCAAATGTAACTATTTCAGGTGGAATAAGAACATTTACTTTTGCAGATGGAAATGTACAACAAATTTATATTAGATGTAGAAAAGCAGGAGAAACAACTGAACGTGGTGAGCTATCAAAAACTTACTATGACGCACAATAAGGATTAAATATGGCCGATACAGTATCAACACAAGTATTAACAGACACAACAGGCGTTAAATACGCTGTTAAAATGACTAACTATTCTGACGGTACAGGTGAGAATTTAGTTAAAAAAATAGACGCTTCAAATACAACATTTATGACTACTGATGGAAATAGAAAAATATCTAAAATATTTTGGTCAGTAAATACAGCAAATACAAAATCAGCTGTAGAGTTAATTTGGGAAGGTGCAACAAACGCTACCGCAGTTTTGTTGAATGGTCAAGGTTTTTGGGACTTACGAGCAGATGGAAATGAGATTCCAAACAATGCAACAACGCCTACAGGTGATGTTTTATTATCTACAAAGAATTTTGCAAATGGTGATAACTACACGATTTTAGTGGTTTTCAGATAGCAATTTGTATAAATAATAGAGAGAAATTAGAGATAGATACAATGAAATTAATTACCGAAGAAATATCAAACGCAGAATATATTGTAGAAGAAGTTGGAAATGGAAAGAAAAACTACTCCATTAAAGGCGTTTTTATGCAATCTGATGTAAAAAATAGAAATGGAAGAATCTATCCTAAGGAAATACTTCAAAAAGAAGTAGCACGATATAATAGAGAGTTCATAGAAAAAAAGAGAGCATTTGGTGAACTAGGTCATCCAGACGGACCAACCGTTAACCTAGAAAGAGTTTCGCATATGATTAATGCTCTATATCCAGAAGGCAGTAATTTTATAGGTGAAGCACGAGTACTCGATACCCCATATGGAAAAATAGTGAAAAGTTTAATTGATGAGGGTGCAAGACTTGGAGTTTCAAGTAGAGGAATGGGTACACTTGCAAATGTAGGTGGTGCCAATGTAGTCAAAGACGATTTTTACCTTGCAACCGCAGCTGATATAGTTGCAGACCCTAGCGCTCCAGACGCTTTCGTAGAAGGCATTATGGAAGGCAAAGAGTGGGTTTGGGATAATGGGATTTTGAAAGAAGCAGAGGTTAAAGAATTAAAGTTACAAGCAGAGAGTAGAGAAAGAATTGCTAGAGCAGAAAAAAATGCTAAAGTATTCGAATCTTTTCTTAAAAAACTGTAATTTTATAAATAGTAATTGACACTTTCCTAATGGGTTGGTGTATTTATTGCAATAATTAACAACTAAAACTATTGAGGAGATAGAACAATGGCTGATAATACTGTGGCAGATTTGCCAAAGAAAAATGCAGCTCCAGCTGAACCCGCTAAATCACTAGCGGCAACTGTACAACAAGTAATTACTAAAGCAGTTACTTCACCTACAGATGCTAAAATAGATTTCGCACAAGGGGTTAATCACATTACTGGTGACCCACAACAAAAAAGTGCAGGCGCAGCTGATGCTATGAAATCTCTACAAGCAGAAAAGGAGCCTAAAAAAGATATTCAGGCTGCTTACGAAGCTGACGAGAAAAAAGACGAAAAAGAAAAAGAAGATATGAAAGAGGCAGAATACGCTGATAAAAAAGATGATGAGAAAAAAGAAGTGAAAGAAGGCGAAATGCCAGCTGGTCTTAAAAAGTACTTAGACAAAAAGAATGGTAAAGAAGATGAAAAGTCTGAAGAAAAAGAAGACGAGAAGAAAAAAGATATGAAAGAAGCTGAAGACAAAGAAGATAAGAAAAAAGACGAAAAAGAAATGTCTGAAGCGGAAGACAAGGAAGACAAGAAAGAAAAAGAAGTTTCTGAATCTGAAGATAAAGAAAAAGAAATGAAAAAAGAAACAGCTAAAGATAAAGTTAAAGATATGGATATGAAAGAAGATGTTGCTGCTTTAACTGACGGTGAAGACCTTTCTGAGGAATTCAAAGCAAAAGCTGCTACAATTTTCGAGTCTGCTGTTAAAGCAAAACTTGTCGAAGAAATTGAAAAATTAGAAAGCGAATACGAAGCAAAAGTTGACGAAAAAGTTTCTGAAGTTAAAGAAGAAATCGTTGACAAAGTTGACGCTTATCTAAACTATGTTGTCGAGGAGTGGATGAAAGAAAACGAATTGGCAATAGAAAAAGGCTTGAGAGCTGAGATTACTGAAGATTTTATCGGTGGTCTTAAATCTTTATTTGAATCTCACTACATTAATGTTCCACAAGAGAAATATGATGTAATTGAGAATCAAGCTGCTGAGATAGAAAAGTTAAAAGAAGAAGTTAACAAAACTATCGAAAAGAACGTTGAGTTAAACCAAAAGATTGCAGAATCAACAAGATCAGATATTATCAAAGATGTATCTGTTGATTTGGCTGCAACTGAGGCTGACAAACTTAACGGTTTAGCAGAAAGTATTGAATATAAAGACGCTGACAGTTTTAGAAAAAGTGTAGAAACTTTAAAAAATTCTTACTTCCCTAAAACAAAGGCGAGTGATAACGAATCTAATGAAGTAGCAGAAAACAATGCTGGTTTAGGCAACTTGTCTGAATCAATGGCTGCATATACTGCTGCAATTAGTAAAACAAAGAAAAATCCTTACATAAAGTAAGGGTTTAGTTAATTAACTAAAGAAGGAGAGATAGAAAAATGTTTTTATCTGAATCAATACAACAAAAGTGGCAGCCCGTTTTAGAACATCCTGATCTTCCAAAGATCGAGGGTGCTTATAAAAGAGCCGTTACTTCAATGGTATTAGAGAACCAAGAAAAAGCGTTAAGAGAAGATGCTGCTTTCTTATCGGAAGCTGCGCCTACTAATGCAACTGGTTCTTCAATCCAAAACTGGAATCCTATTTTAATTAGCTTAGTTAGAAGATCAATGCCTAACCTTATCGCTTACGATATTGCAGGCGTTCAACCAATGTCAGGTCCTACAGGCTTGATATTTGCTATGAGAAGCAGATATGCATCTCAAACTGGTGGTGAAGCTCTTTTTGACGAAGCTGATACAGATTTTTCAGGCAGAAATGCTGCTGGATCATCTGTTGCAAGTAAAACAGGAGTAGCACAATCTGGAACTAACCCAGCTGTACTTAACGACACACCTGCTGGTGCATACACAAGTGGATCAGGAATGACTACTGACTATGCAGAAGCATTAGGTGATGCTTCTGGTAATGCGTTTGCTGAAATGGCATTCTCAATTGAGAAATCAACTGTGACTGCTAAATCAAGAGCGCTTAAAGCAGAGTACACTATGGAGTTAGCACAAGACCTTAAAGCAATTCACGGCTTAGATGCTGAAACTGAATTATCAAACATCTTATCTGCTGAAATCCTTGCGGAAATCAATAGAGAAGTTGTAAGATCAGTTTACATTGGTGCTGAAAAAGGTGCTCAAACTAATACAACAACTACAGGTATTTTTGACCTAGATACAGACTCAAACGGAAGATGGTCTGTTGAAAGATTTAAAGGCCTAATGTTCCAATTAGAGAGAGATGCTAACGTTATCGCACAAAGAACAAGAAGAGGAAAAGGTAATATGATTATCTGTTCATCTGATGTTGCTAGTGCTTTACAAATGGCTGGTGTATTAGACTATACTCCTGCGTTAAACAACAACTTAAATGTTGATGACACAGGAAACACTTTTGCTGGTGTATTAAATGGTAAATATAAAGTTTATATTGATCCATATAGTGCAAACTCAAGTGCTAGTCAATACTTTGTAGTAGGTTACAAAGGTACTTCACCATATGACGCTGGTATATTCTACTGCCCATATGTACCTCTACAAATGGTAAGAGCAGTTGGCCAAGACACATTCCAACCAAAAATTGGATTCA
>Ga0213866_10001229_pt1 | contig 19277 bp, 37 predicted proteins | sample PICome_11_FD_160079 | JGI IMG/M metagenome (GOLD analysis project Ga0213866, IMG submission 160079) | Coastal seawater microbial communities near Pivers Island, North Carolina, United States - PICO284 | ecosystem: Environmental > Aquatic > Marine > Coastal | place: USA: North Carolina...
AGTATCTAAAAAGAGGGGGAATACCACGTTTTGATAGAAATAAAACAATAGAGATTAAAAAAAATTACCCAGAATTTAAAGACTTTGTTAGAGCAGAAAATGTTTGGAAGCAATGGGTTTTTTTCTGGCATCAATTAGATTTTGTTTCTATAGATGGGTTAATTGCCATGGATTTTATTGGCAGATTTGAATACTTACAAAGTGACTTCGATGATATCTGTGATGAAATCAATTACCCCAAAGTAAAACTCCCACACATTAACAAAACTAAACACGCTCATTATACTGAATATTATGATGATGAATCAATTGAGATTATAACATGTCACTATTCAAAAGATATATGCGCGTTTAATTATCAATTTGGTGATTAAATTATGATGTGTCGCAAAAATAAGTTTATCTTTATACACATAAACAAAACTGGTGGCACTAGTATTACTAAGCTTCTAGTTAACACTGAGAATCCTCCTCAGAAGCATACGTGGGCTTGGTGGTATAAAAAGCATGAGCCCAAGGCATTTAATACTTATTTCAAATTCTCTATTATACGTAATCCTTGGGATAAATTACTGTCTCAGTATTTCTTTAGAGTTAAAGATAATACTCAACATGGATATATAAAAAGTGCTAAAGATTTGAGCTTTTTGGATTTTTTATTAAATCCATTTCCTGCAAAGCATGAATTACAGTATAATAAACTATTTGAAGATGACGTATGCTTAGTCGATTTTATTGGTAGGTTTGAAAATCTTCAGGAAGACTTCAACACTATTTGCGACAAAATTGGAGTTCCGCAACAAAAACTTCCTCACGTAAACAGAACAAAACATAAGCATTATACTGAATACTACAATGAAGAAACAAAACAAATTATTGCGGAAAAATATGCAAAAGACATTGAATATTTTGGTTATAAATTTGGAGAATAATGGTTCAGAAAATGAGTAAGAGCATGAAATTGCATTTTAACCTATGAAGTTTGTTATTGTCGGTTGTGGATTGAGTGGGACAACCGCAGCTCGTTTACTTAAAGACAAGGGTCATGAAGTAAAAATTTTTGAATCTCGTAATCACATTGGGGGGAACTGTTATGATGTTGACATCGATGGTCTTTATTTACACAAGTATGGGCCACATATTTTTCATACGGATGATGAAGAAGTTTTTGAGTTTCTCTCACGGTACACAGAATGGATTAACCTTGATTACAAACCAGTTGGTAGAACTGCAATCGGTGACATCCCTCTTCCATATCACGATAAAGGCTGTGAGGCAGCTATAGGCAGGACACTTGATCAAGAGGAGATTAAAAAATACATTTTTAAAGACTACAGCGAGAAACAATGGGGGGTAGATTTTGAAGAGATCCCTAAAACGATTACAAACAGAATGCCCAAAACAAAAGAATCAGAAAGCCCGACTTGGTTTGAGGGCCAAAAATATCAATGTGTTCCAAAAGAAGGATATACAAAGATGTTTGAGAGAATGTTGGATGGTATAGAAGTTGTTTTAAATGCGGGGCAAGAAGAATGGAAGCAGGAAGTCTGTGATAAAGTTATTTATACTGGCAGAATAGATCAGTATTTTAATTTTTGCTTTGGGGAATTACCTTATAGATCTTTAAGGTTTGATAACTATCCCACAATGGATAAGCAAGATGTACTTGTTTACAATGAATGCAATAAGGAGAACAAATGGACTAGACAATATGATCATTCTTATTTTAGCCCCAATCATTCTGGAGAAACCATAATTACAAGAGAATACCCCAAAGATATGGAACAAGGTGATATTCCATTTTACCCCATTCCTTGGGGAGAAGGTCAGGACAGGTATTTAAAGTATGAAGAATTAGCTAAAAAAGAGGAGAATACAATATTTCTGGGTAGATTAGCTAAGTACAAATATTTAGATATGTGGATGGCGGTTAAGCATGTTTGTTTAAAATTGAGGGGTTTCAGTGTATAATTGTATATATGTTTGAGAATAGAAATTACTTGATCTTCAATATGTCGGAAGTTGATTCGATTGACTTTACTAACGTGCTGGAAACGTCAACGGAAACGCTGCGCTTATCAGTAGATGAAACAAAATCGTTTGTTAAATGGGAGGGTGAAACTCCATCTTTTGTTTCTGATCTTACTAATACTGAAGGGCCATATTCTCACAGCCAGATCCTTGAGGTTCTTGCTGGTGAAGATTGGACTCCTACAGGTCAAATGGAAGAATAGATTATGGCATTATCCCACTCACCAAAAATAGTTACTGATGGTTTAGTTCTCTGCTTAGATGCAGCTGATCCTAAATCATATTCTGGTAGTGGTACGACTTGGTATGATAGAACTAGTAATGGGAATAATGCTACAAAACAAGTTGGGACATTTAACTCAAAAGGTTATTTTGATTCTGTCGAAACTGTAGACTATGCAGATAGACTAGAGTTTACTGTAGGTCATTCTACATCTTTAAACGATGCCTTTTCTGTTACTTCAGGAGGTTGGAGTATAGAGGAAATTGTAAGAATAGATGACAATACTTATCCTGAAGCAGGAGCAGGAACTGTTGTATCTAGTAGCGCATATTCTTCTAACGCCATAGGTTTTGACTGGAACCATGGCACTTATAATACCCAATTTGAAATGGGAGTAGGTAATAATGTAGGTGGAGAGGTTGGTTATGATGTTAATTTTGTATATACCTTACCATCTAAATTTCAAACTTTAGGTCAATGGCTACACAGAAGCCTGTATTGGGATAGAGATTCTGATGTAATGGGATTTTATTTCAATGGAGAGCATATAGCTTCTACGAGTATATCAACTGTATCAGGTCTAACTCTATATGATGGAGGAGGCATTTCAATAGGCACTCTTTATGGTTGGAGACATCATGGAGCTAGAGCAGCTTTCAGAGTGTACAATAGAGTATTAACAGCAGCAGAAGCCCTCCAAAACTATAACGCCACAAAAGGTAGATTTTCATAACTATGGCTACATCATATTCACCAAAAATAATAACAGATGGGTTGGTTCTCTGCTTAGATGCGGCGGATCGTAAGTCGTACAGTGGTAGTGGGACCACTTGGACGGATAGAAGTGGTAATGGTAATAACGGAACATTAACCAATGGACCTACTTTTGATAGTGGTAATGGTGGTAGTATTGATTTTGATGGTATAGATGACCATGTTAATTTGGGTAATGATTCTTCTTTTGATTTAACAAGTGAGTTTTCGTTAGAAATATTTTTCTTCGGTGGTAGTGGCATAGATGTTTATGGTGGATTATTAAATAAGGCTGGTGATGGTCATTTCGGAAATTGGGGGCTTTATGGTGATGTTGATAACAACTACGTAAGATTTGGCTTTAAAGCAACGAATAACGCTCAAGAGAGTGCGAGCAATTCTAATTATAGTGATTTATCTACAGAAGCGTGGGTTCATTATTTGGGTGTTTATACAGGAGAGATTTTATATTTATATAGGAATGGTGTGCAAATAGCCACTAGAAGTGTTTCTTTAAATAATAGAACTCCTCAAACAAATAGTTATGATGCTGCTATTGGAAGACGTTTGGCTAATAATGGGTATGAAGTAGATTTCAAAGTATCAGTAGCAAGGGTTTACAATAAAGCACTATCGGTTGATGAAGTCCTCCAAAACTATAACGCAACGAAAGGAAGATTCGGACTATGAGTGCAAGTGCAAACCCAGATATTGTTGATGATGGATTAGTATTTTTGTATGATACTGATGATGGTAAATCATATAAAGGGGAGCCTACGACTAATGTAATGGCAGATCCACTCCCAACTGCTGGATGGGGAGTGTCTAACTACCTAAGTTCTACAGCTACAAGAACATATTCTTCTGAAAACGGAATTCCACATATGGAAATAACTAATGTAAATGTTGATGGAAGTTATCCTAGAATTAATATGGCTAACTTAACATCTACTATTACTGATGGGTTCTCTATATCTTTTGAAGCTAAGAGTAGTGTGGCAGATGCACAGCTATATTTTGCACTTTATTCATCAGGAAGCACTAAAACATCTCAGTTAGCTACTCTATCGACAGAGTGGCAAAGATTTAAATTTGAAAATTTGACAACGGGTTTTACATTAGATGATGGCTACTTGAGGTTTCCTTCTTCAGCTGATTCGGGAACGGTTTACTACATCAGACGTATGCAAGTAGAACAGAAATCTCACGCTACTCCTTTCGTAAACGGAACCAGATCAGCCACCCAAGGACTAATAGATCGTACTGGTAATTCAACAATTAATCTATCAAACGTATCATTTGATAGTAATGCGCAAATGGCTTTTGATGGTACTGACGACTATGCGTTAACTACATTTACCCCAAGTGCAGACGATAATAAGACAATTTCTGTATGGGTTAATTTTGACATTTTAACGGGTTCGTTTAGTTATGTTGTGGGGTTAGATTATAGTAACTCTACCGACGGTTTCATACCTATATCAGTAGCGCCGTATAATGGCAACTGGGTACTGAGAATGAGACAGCAGCTTGGGACATTAGGCACAAATCTTGTTGTATATTCTAATCTAATTATAAATACAGGTGAATGGATAAATTTAGTTATTTCATCGAATGGTAGTGCATTTAATTTTTATAAAAATGGTGTGAAAGGGTCAGCTGTATCAGGCACTAATAACGGTAGATGGTTTTCAATCTTAAACGAACCTATTATGATAGGTGCTAGTGATTGGTTAACTAATCAATTACTTAGTACAACAGATGGTAAGATAGCAAATGTATCAATTTATAATAAGCAGCTTACTGACGCAGAAGTCCTACAAAACTACAACGCAACAAAATCAAGATTTAATTTATAATTTGTTGAATTTCTTTTTCTTTGTGTCTATAATTAGGTACATATGAACGAAATTAAACTCACTCTACAAGAGAACGAAGCTAACGCACTTCTTCAACTCATTGATGTCGCAGTAAAGTCTCAAGGTCTTCAGGTTGCTGAAGCGGGATCATTCCTTGCAACCAAGATTCAAGAACAAGCTAAAGCTCAATTACCATCCCCAGAAGCTCCAGAGGCTCCTGAAACCGAAGAAGAAGCTTAATCATGCGTTTCTCAGGTAAAGAAAAGATTGTTAAAGAAATTCAATCTGAATTAGAATTAACTGTCGATGGCGTTGATGGCCCCAAAACATGGTCAGCTATTGTTGTCGGTCTCCTTGAGGGCAAGGAAGAGAAAGAGCTTATTCAATACGTACAACGAATTCTTCAGGTTGAAGATGACGGTATTGATGGCCCAATCACTTGGAAAACTCTAAAATCTTTACTTGTCGAAGAAGACTTTGTAACTCCTTCCACCTACCAACACGAATCAGAAGACAACGCCGAAGAGCTACTTTCCCCTAATGCTCTTAAGTTGGTTCTTGATTACGAGGTTGGAGGTGGAGAGGGTTATTACAATAAGTGTTTGAAGCGTCCTTGTTGGCCCAAAGGAGCTAGCGGGGTAACCATTGGAGTTGGTTATGATCTTGGTTATAATAGCCAGTCTCAATTTGCAGAAGATTGGGGTGGCAAGATTAGCGACTCTGACTTCAACCGTCTTCGCAAGTGTCTGGGATTCAAGGGAAGCGCAGCGAATGCTAGGGTTGGCTCAGTAAGAGATATTGAAGTACCTTGGGAGGCAGCTCTGGCCGTATTTAAAGCAAACACTCTTCCACGCTTCATCAAGCTCACATTAAAAGCATTCCCTCAAGCAGATAAGCTCCATCCAGATGCGTTCGGAGCTTTGGTAAGCTTGGTTTTCAATCGTGGCAGTTCCCTAAAGGGTTCTCGTCGCGCAGAAATGGCTCGTATTCGTGATTTAGTCCCCAGCAAGAATTACGAAGCGATTGCCTTAGAAATCCGTAGTATGAAGCGGATTTGGGCAGGAAAAGGGCTCGACGGTCTGTTAAGGCGTAGAGATAAAGAAGCAGATTTGGTGGCTTCTTGTTCATAGATAAAGTAGATAGTACTTGACAAGCCCATCGTATCGAATACGGTGGGCTTGTTAATTAAAGGTATGAGCTTAGAAATTAAAAATATTAATGTCAGTCGCCACGACATCTACGATTACGTATTGGGGTCTAGTGACTATGATCCTGTAGAAAAATGCATTGACCCTACATTGTACGAGACTTACTCTGATTTTATCTTAAAAATAGATGATCAAGAGTATTTGTACCAAGATGAAGATTACATTTATTTTTACAAAGAAATGTTTAAACTAAAGAGAAAAGCAGTAAACATGAGAACTTCTGAAATCTTGCGCTTATGCGAGGAGATCGAAGAAATCGCTCCAAGTATTGTAAAGTTATGAGACCTTTTGAAGAAAATTTTGCGAAAATGTTAGCTAGAAAATCTATGAACTACCAAGAATTAGAAAAGTTGGTCCTCGACTGGGGAAAAAACAAAGGCATTCTTGATTCCTCAACTCCGCTTCGTCAATTAGCGAAGACTCAGGAAGAGTTGGACGAAACAAAAATGGCTATTACTAAATTCATGTGTGCTGTTGATCATGTGCTTTTGGATGGTGTTGAGGATAAGGATGAAGCAATTAAAAGAGCTTTAGAAGAAGTGATTGATGGTGCTGGCGACATGCTTGTTACAATTATTTTGTTTATAGCATTGGCTAATCAGTTAACTAAGACTTACATTAATAAAGAAATTGATTCTACATCTTGTTTACAGGCAGCTTATGATGAGATCAAAGGTCGTACAGGTAAAATGGTAGATGGACTATTTGTAAAAGATTAGTTATGGAAGAGGAAATGTTGGTAATGGACGGATACGATGACTGTATTTTGGGTATAGTCGAGAGATTGGGTCAACCGCCAATATATTGTTACGACAAAGAAAAAGTTATTGAAAAGCTAAAATCAGATGGAATGACTGAAGATGAGGCTGTAGATTTTTTCTATTTCAATCAGGCGGGAGCATGGATGGGAGATACTACTCCATGTTTCTTGTCAAAAAACTATATCTCAGAAGACAATTAGATGAAAAAAACAAATACTTACGAGGCAAAAAAGAAGATCAGGCGTAGAGGCGTTCATGCTAAAAGCAAGACCTCTAAAATAAAAAGCTCCAAAAACTACAAAAAACCTTACAACGGTCAAGGACGTTAAATTTCCCCAAAAAGGGGGGTTTGTGTAATATAGCTTGCAAATACATTTATTATTATGGAAGCACTTACTCAATTTGTCGAAGGTCAGGTCTGGTTTAACTGGGCTACTGCTGTTATTGCTGCTGCTAGCACATTCGCAGCTTCTACTCCAACCCCCCAAGAGGGATCTATTCTCGCTAAAGTCTACAAAGTCATCGACTTTCTTAGTGTGAATATTGGAAAAGCTAAGGAAAAAGGAGATAAGTAAGACAAACCGTCTATCTTAATCAATAGAATCAGGCCATGAGAGTCATTATTTTGTCTATCATTACTTCTTTTTTTTGTTATGCGGCAATTTCTAATAAAGCCGATTCAAAAGAGGAAAGTAAAGAAGAGTCAAAATAAATCCTTTTTAAATATTTAAAAACCGTCCTACGGGACGGTTTTTTTTGTTATTTGGTCTTGAATTTCTCAAGCACTTACTTAAAATTAAGTAATGAGCTTAGAGCCTATCATTGATACAGTACAAAAATATCCTAAAGGATGGGGAGAGGAAATTTGGATCGCAAATAATGAGAAGTATTGCGGTAAAATTTTAAATTTTTTTAAAGGCGCAGAGTTCTCCATGCACTACCACATAAAAAAAGAAGAGACTTGGGCCGTCACAAAGGGGAAGCTCCTCTTGAAATACTATGATTTGACCAACGCAGAAGAAAAGCAAAGGACTTTAATTGTAGGAGATACAGTCCACTTGAAGCCTTGTGTCCCCCATAAGCTTATAGCTTTAGAAGAATCTTCTGTTTTTGAAGTTAGCACTCAACATTTTGAAGATGATTCTTATAGAGTTCAAAAGGGGAGCTCTCAGAAATGAAAAAAATTCTTATTATAGGAGAGAGTTGTTTGGATGTTTTTGTCTATGGTTCTGCTGATAGGCTTTGCCCAGAAGCTCCTGTACCAGTTTTCAGAGGATCTAAGTCGATTGAGTGTTCTGGCATGGCCTCCAATGTCCACAGGAACGTCATAGAATGCGTCAATGACTTAAATGAGGCAGGGCTAGTAGATATTTTAACAAACGATAAGAAAGGCTCTAAGATTAGATATATAGACTCTTCTTCTAATCAAATGTTTTTACGTGTTGACTCAGATTCTTACAAAGAGCTTAACAAATTAAAATTGCATGAGGCAAAAATATGGAGTTATGATGCAGTGATTGTTTCTGATTATAATAAAGGCTACTTAACAAACAGAGATTTAAAATATATTGCAGATAATGCTCAAATGTCTTTCTTAGATACTAAAAAGAAATACAACGTAAAGTGGGCTGATTCATTTGACTTTATAAAAATCAACGAAAAAGAATACAGTGAGAATGGCTTTAAGGGTATGGGTATGCAGAATCTTATTGTAACTTTGGGGGCTAAAGGTTGTAGATTCAAGGGGAACAAATATCCTTTAAATTCTGCTGCTCAAGTAAGAGATGTGAGTGGTGCTGGAGATACTTTTCTTGCCGCTTTTGCGACTCATTATTTATTTAATTTAGATTTAGATTTAGCTATTGATTATGCTCAGTTTTGCTGTAGTATCGTTGTAGGGAAATCTGGTACAGCTACAATATGAATCATCCAAAAATAGTTAGCTCAAAAACAATTATTTATCAGTCCCAAATACAGGGTAAAAGGGTGGTTTTTACCAATGGTTGTTTTGATTTATTCCATGCGGGTCATGCTCATTTACTTCAATCTATAAAACAAGAACTTACTGATGATTTTGTGTTAGTTGTTGGGGTAAATGGAGATAAGAGTGTCAAAAAAAATAAAGGCCCAGATAGACCTATTATTAGTCAAGAACAGAGAGCCTTTCTTGTAGCTTGCCAAGAGAGTGTTGACTATGTGTTTATATTCAATGAGAAGACTGTAGAGAGTTATCTCAAACACTTTAAACCTTGGCGTTGGTACAAGGGTGGGGATTACAGTATTACAACTTTAGATCCTGTAGAGAGATTAGCTTGTGGTCAAACAGAAGTAAGATTTATTCCTTTCGCTGAAGATATAAGCGCCACTAAAATTATAGAAAAAATAAAAAAAATATGAAGACTTTTATTGTAGACATCGACGGGACTATTTGCACGGATAGTCGGGGCAGATATGAGTTAGCTCGCCCAATGAGTTCTCGCATACAATACTTTAATGATTTGTATAACAGGGGCAATGAGATTATCTATTGGACCGCTAGAGGAGGCAACTCTGGAAAAGATTGGTCCGAACTTACAAAGAAGCAGCTTGAGGACTGGGGTGTCAAATATACAGAACTAAGAATGAATAAGCCATCATATGATTTTTGGATTGATGATAAGGCTTATAATGGAAATAGGTTCTTTGACGAATTGTATTTTTAACTACCTGAATCTCCTGTGGTAGCATAAAACATAATATTATTTCCTGAAGTACTTATTTCTAGTATGTTCCCTGATCTTGGATCAGCACACAATGCCCTATATTGAATCTTTCCGTTTACTCCAGCTGAAAATCTTGGGTCCATAACTCCATGACCCTCTCCTTCTTCAGGAGGTTCATCCTCTGTGTAAAATTCATCAAATTTTTGGATGTGACCTCTAGCTCTAAAATGAATATTTTCACGAATATAAAGTTCTTCGATATTTCCTGCCTCCAAAATAGCTAAATCCAACTCAACGTTAGCTGGATCTTGTACTGGCATGTCATCTCCGTCTATTTCGCTTTGTGCAGTAAAGTTTTGGAAAGTTGAAAACCCACCTTGACCTTTTTCGATCCCAGCTTCTAAAACAGCTCCATCTTCATGGTCGAAAGAAATTTTTAATTTAAAGTTCTCTTTTTCTTCTCCTACACTGTGGTTCAATCCTGTTACGGGAAATCTGTACCCGCCTGCTCCGTAATCAAAGATATATCCTTGATTAAATGTGACTTCAAACTGCCTATTTCCTTCTTCACTAATTCCAGTTAGCCTTACTTCTGGCATGAATGGCTGTGTCATCCATGAAAAAGATGCAGTATCAGGAGGGTTTCCTACAAGATGGAATGTGCCAGTACTACTCATTACAGCAAAGAATATTTATTACATCTCCATTTTCTCCGAAGAAATATAGATGATCAAAATGATTAAAAGAATTATAATTAATGCATTTAATTTCTTTTTCTGGAAATTCGGCAGACCTTCCTAAAAAATATTTTTTACCTCCAACCTTCAGGGTGCCATCAGGCCAGAGGTATTGCTTTTCCGCGAAATAACAATCTTTTAATTGTGTATTGTGCCATGTTTCGATATAAGCAAACTCGTTATCGAAATCATGTCTCTTAGTTTCGATTTCTAATTTTTTCTTAACTATCGTTTTCACTAAAAGATTTTAAAGATTTTCATATAAAAAATCAAGATTATTTACCTTCTTCTTTATACTTCCCTTCTTTTTTCATCTTTTCGATGATCTTCTTTTGGAGTGCAGGAGGTAGTTTTTTCTGCTTCTCTGTTAATTCTCCTTTGCTATCATCCATCATCATCGCTCTCATTTTGTCATAAGAAACAGCGCAAGCAGCATAAGTTTGTTTGTCATCCATGCTTGCAGTATCTGTAAACATCTTGTCGTCAGATGCACACATGCTCATGTATGATTTGTAGACTCCAGCTTCTGCTTCAGAATATTTCTTAGCAATAGTGACTTCCATTTCTCCAGCATCGTTGATGCTGGCCTTCGTTTCTAGGGGGTTGTCCATTTTTGACATAGCTTTTTCATGTTTATAATAATCCAGAGCAGCAGCAATGCTGTGGTCTGATACAGAAATTTTATCTTGCACCCAAGCTTCGACATCTTGATCGTCTGCCAACATATCGTGTAATTCTTGAGCCTTTGTTGCGATTGAATATAATGAACTTTTTACCATGCGACCTTCTTGGTCTTCAGCTTTTGATTCCATGGATTCATCATATTGAGTATAACAAACAGCAACACGTTGCTTATTATCCTTGAATTCTTCCTTGTCTGACAATTCAGAGACACAACGACCTACAAAGTCGTTCTTACTTTCTTCTTTATTTGGAGTTGGTAAAGGCATTGTTCTTTATTATAATACACTAGAAATATTAAATAAATGGAAAAAGTAGCTTTCTTAAATCTGACATTAAATTCCTTCAATCAAAATCACATTTGGAAAAAGTTTTTTGATAATGGAAGAGGTGATGATTTTAGTTTGTATATCCATCCTAAAGAGAGGAAGCCCAGTATATTTTCTGATTATTATATTGATAATTTAGTGCCAACAGCATGGGGACATTTTTCATTAGTTGAAGCTACTATAGAGTTAATGAAGTCTGCTTTAGAGGATGATCAGAATGAATATTTTACCTTGATTAGTGACTCGCATTTCCCCCTTTATGATTTAGACACGACAGTAGATTTGATTAAAAAAAGGTATAAAAAAACGACTTTTGCAAAACATTTTAGTTTTCACACAAAAGTTAAAAGTCAAAAAGTTTTTAAAGAGGGTGTTGTTGGCTATGATTTTGGTGAGTATAATGCAGTTTGTCAGTTTTTTGTTTGTCGCAGAAAGGATGTGGAGCAGTTTGTTGAAACTTTTGAATACTGGTCTCAGTTTTTTGTAAAAGAAAAAGTTATTTTTGCTGATGAATTTTATTTTTGGGGAATAGCAAAGCAACTAGGCATGGATTTTGAAATGGGACAAGCGACAACATACTCTGATTGGAGCGTCAGGAAGAATAATGATGGAACTCAAGACAGAAATCCTAGAGCTTTTAAGAAATTAAGTAAAGGGGAGCTTGACACTTACAGAAAATCTGGTTATATTTATGCGCGGAAGATAATGCCAAGCACCTTTGTAATGGCAAATCCGTTTAAATATTGATAAAATATGAAAAATACAGTAGAATTATTGGGGCATTATGGATCAGATGAAGTAATTGCCTGTTCCGCATGGACATCCACAAGTAGAAAACTAGATGAAAAGAAGCGAAAGAGAATTCCGAAGCTCATCAACATGCTTTGGAGCGAGGGACACGAGACACCCTTTGAAAAGGGCAGTGTCCACTTTCTTGTGGATTGCGATATTGCCTCTCATATTCATTTACTTAAGCATAGAATATCTTCTCTCAATGCTGAGAGCGCGAGGTACAAAGAATTAAAAGAAGATAAAATTTTTGTCCCTGATGATTGGCCAGAGGCATGGCAGAATGAATTGATGATTTATGCTGCTCATGGGAATAAGCTTTATCATGAATGCATAGAGGCTCTTGAGTCTAGATTGGGGCGCAAACGCGCTAAAGAATCTGCTCGTTTCTTCAAGACTTACAATAGTCGTATTCAGGCTGATGTACAATTTAATATGCGTAGTTTTGCAAACTTTATTAAGTTACGGAAAAGTGAACACGCCCAGAAAGAAATTAGAGAAATAGCTGAAAAAATGCTTGATTTGGTTAAGGGCATTGAAGATAATCCCTTTGAACATACCCTAAATAGTTGGGGATACTAACTACTGATTCTATGAAATACGCATATATTAATACAGTTGTAAACGATAAGAAGAAAAACAATGCAGCCCTTGTTTATTTTCAGATTAGTTCTGATGATGGCAGACATTTTCTTTTTACAGAGAACGAGCTAAAGAAAGCTGAAGCTCGCGCAAAAAAGAACCCAGAAGATCTTCATATTAGGAATCTTACCTTTACAAAAGATTAATTATGAAAAGTTTAAAAGTATTAAGTGATCCAGAAGAAACTTATGTCAGGACTGTCTGGTATTATCATGCAGAAATTGATGGCAAGAGAATTGTCGTTCAAGGTGATGAAACTTGGGACGGTGCAGATTATTGTATTTATCACTATGATGAAAATTGTCGCAATGGCATTGGAGAGGAATTAGATGGTGAAGAACATGATGAGCTTTATGAGGAGCTTTCAGAAGCGGGTCTGTTCTCTCAGGGTGTTGAAAAAGGGTGGGATATTCCTTTAACTTATGGTGAAGATGAGTAATGAGCAAAACTCCTGACAATTTTCTTAGACCACCAGAAGAGGAGATCATATCTGATGACGATTTGTTTATTAGATTAGATTATTCCTCTACAAAGTATTATTTAGATGATTCTTGCAAAAAGCTCCACAGGAACCATGGGCCAGCAGTTATTTATAATAATGGTAGTGTAGAATATTGGAGGCAAGGTCAATTGCACAACATTTCTGGTCCAGCTATTGAGACGAGTCGGGGTAAAAAAGTATACTATTTATATGGGCGCAGGTTAACTCATCAGCATTGGTTCTTATTCAAGCAAAGATATTCTCTTGACAAAGGGTCAGAAAATAGTGTAATAAGGGTACATGAAAATTACGGGGACACAGAAAGTTGAAATTAACATCTCAGAAAGCCAAAGGCATTTGATTGCTATAGACTATATATCAGAGGTTTTTGACTGGGATTCCGATTATTTTATTGAAGATGGTTGGGTTATTAAAAGAGAGATAGCCCATACTTCACATAGCTTCGAAATGAACAATAAGGTCAGGGAAGCAACAAAAGGAGATCAGTGTCTGTATGATATCTTTAAAACATTAAAGAAACAGGTGTTCTAACTGTAATTATGGTACCAAATATTTGTCACTTTATCGCGGGGATGTCCCCTGATGAAGAATTTAAATTCGTTTATTATATTGCAGCTTTATCATGCTTAAAGGTCAATAAGCCTGAAAAAATAAATTATTTTTATTCTTATGAGCCCCATGGACGTTGGTGGGAGGAGTTAAAAAAGATAAAAGAAGTAGAATTCCATCAGGTTCCTTTGCCGACTCATTTTGGAGAAAAGGAAATTATTCACCCCCAGCATAGAGCTGACAAATTAAGGATGGAGATTCTTAAGGAGTATGGTGGGGTATATCTAGATTTCGACACTGTATGCGTTAAGCCTTATGAGGAATTATTGCAATTCAAATATGCTATGGGTGTGGAGTCCCTAACTGCGCTATGCAACGCAGTAATATTTTCAGAGCCAAACGCTGAGTTTTTAGATTTGTGGTCTGAACCTTATGCCGAAACTTTTAAACCAAAAGGCTGGGGAGAAGCTTGTGTCAAGTTGCCAGTTAAAGTAGCGAATGAAAATCCATCAAAAATAACTTTACTGAAGCCAGAGCTTTTTTACAGACCAATGTGGTATGAAACAGAAAAAATATTTTATGATATCTGCCCAGAAGTACCCAAAGATCTAATAATCTTGCACCTTTGGAATAAAATGTCTTTAAAATATATAAATCAAATTGACAGCCTTGATTGGGCAAGGAAAAATTCTCATACTATGTATGGGAAAATATTACTTAGACTTGGTTTTTAGTCTTAACCGTCAAAAACACTACCATCTCCCGTGTAGCGTAGTCCTGCATCATAAGGGGAAATATAAAGAGATTCTGGCATGTTCAGGTCTCTTATTTTTTTATTGAATTCACGAACAATATGATCATTCAGTTCAGAGGCATCATTTGTACCATAAAAACCAGTGACTTCTGCCCTGTAACTAACCCAATCTCCAGAAGTTAAACTGAAGTCGCAGTGAATCTCTCCTTGTTTTTGTCTAGGCATATTATTCTATACACAAAAAAGTCGCAAGTTTAAGCGGGATTTGGCCAAATAAGGGGCGTGAAATAAGCTTACGAAAAATAATATTCAACGGCATCATTTGAAATCGGAAATGTATAAGAAAAATTCAATGTTGCATTTCCGTCTAAATCGTGAGAATGACTCACAGAATTTAAAAAACAATTATAAACTTTTATATTTAAATTTGGATTTGCAGAAGCTGATCCCAAAGGAGTTTCTGGTATTACAAATGTAAAGTTTCCTTTTTCTACCACCAAGTTTGATAGATCCATTGTGTCATCTACATTATTTTTGATTACAGATATGCTTAAAGATCCTTGTGCTGGTAAAACTGGATATCTTCTTTTTGCTCCTCTTTGGCCAACTCTAATTGTAGCTCTTCTTTCTATTCCAACAGAAAGAGAAATAGATTGAATAGGAAAGTCTGTAGAATTAATTCCTTCATCAAGGGTGGTGGTTAATGTAATATCTTGTGGTCTAAAAATATTTATTTTTGAAGAGTCTAGATCTAAATCAATTAGTGAGTTGCCTTCACTAACTGACAAAGAATCACACTGGTATCCATAAGAACCACGAGCCAATTCTCCTACGCTAAAGTCCAGAGAGAAGTTGGTTAAGTTTGCTTTTGAAAAAGTGGTTCTGGCAGTAGCGTCTTTTAGTTGAATGGTTGATTCATCAGAACTTAAAAACTTCAAGTAGTTACCATTTGTATCTAAAACATGATCATTAACAATGAAGCTAATAGATGTATCAATGGGTTGATCTGCGGTTAAAATATAATCCTCTTGTTTGTAAGACCCAAGTTTTCTCAGTTCTTGAACATTCTTTGGATTCTCATAGCTGAAAGATTGAACTCCCCTAATCAAAGTGCTATTGATGTAGACTTGACTTTCATGAGAGTGAACTCTAGTTGCAGAAGGCATGTAATATATTACACAAAAAAACCCACTCCCGTAGGAGTAGGTTTTTGAAGGTGTGAATTTTTAATCGTTTTTAGTTCTCCTTTGAGGCTCTTTTTTCTTTGAGCATCGCCTTTGCCAAAATCGCATAGTTGACAATATCATCGCAAGCGTCTTCAACGGTTTCGTTGGGGACTTTCAATTCGTTATCATTAGTAAATGAACGAATCCTTTGGATCTTGTCGATTACTCTCAATAGCAATCCTTGTACTGGATCGATATTAAGAATTGATGATGCGTTAAAATTAGCGAATGGATCAGTAGAGGTTGACCCTCCAGTATAATCACTGTTCTTTTTCTTCATGATCTCCCTACAAGTATTGCAGGTTTCTTCGTGGAGTTTTAGTAGTTCTTCAGTTGTCATAAGATTTTTTTTCTTCCATTCTTTGAGCGTGTCTTTCCCAGATGTCAATATCTTCATACTCTTTTAATTTTTCTTTTGCTTTATTGATTCTTTGTAAAGCTAGATTGGCTCTTGCTTGGACATAAACTTGGAAGGGGAATTTAAACCAACAAACAATGCCCACAAAAAGACCAATGGGTATGCCCACAAGTATTACGCCAGTTAGAACAAAAAAGCTTTCAAATTTGTTTTTTATCATTTTGGTTGATACCATTTTGGGGTTTCACTGTATTGCCATTTAGCCATGTAAGATTTATCATGATTATAATACTCACGGTACTTTTCGACAACAGAAAGGGTTTCAAAGTTTGGTAGTTGTCTGCATCTCTGGTCTTTAGCAATAGCTACAGCAAATTCTGTTTGTTCTTTTTTGTCAAAGTGCAAGCGATGTTTGTTCTCCAGAATCCAAATAAAAGTATCTGTACTTTTGTGACGCTTGCCATATCGATTGGTATATTCTTTAAGTAGAGCCGCAGTGTGCTGAACAAGCCATTCAAAATTTCCACGAGATTCTCTAGTCCAGATCGCGGAGGGATGATTGTAGTGAGTCTTCTTGTATGGAGCTTCTAGATTTTGCATCCAGAATGTCGTGCAAAGAAGTTGATTACACTCAAGAATCATCTTGACACAATGCTTATCGCAGTGCTGGTTGGCTGCTATTTCAGGGTCTTTGTCTAAACAAAATATGTTCATTGACTTGTTTGTAGCGTTACTATTCTTCTGAGTCAAGCCATTTTTTTCTGTTTTTTAATATTTTTTCGATATCGTACTTGTAACACTGAACCCCATTGTAGATAAAATCCCACAAAATACTCTCTAATTTGGGGCTAGGGTTTATTTCTTTTAGAATATCTCCGTAAACCTTCTTCTTTTCCAAATCTAAACCAGCTACGATTTGTTGGGCCTCCTTGATTAAATTTAACTCTTCCTTAACTTCCATCTCTATATTTTCTATTTGATTTGGGATTTGTCAATTAGAAGTGTAATTATTTAAGATGAAGAGACTTTCTTTCGTTGATGTTTTAAATGTAAAAATAAAAATTATCTACGAAGAAATGGACCACTGGGGAGAATGTTTGTTTGACCAAAAGGTAATTAAATTGAATAAAAAATGCCTGAAAGATCCAGAGCAGCATTGGTGGACACTGGTTCATGAAGTTACCCATATGATTTTTGAGATGACGGGGTTAGCTTTCATGGAAATGAACGATGAGGAAGCTTATGTGCGGTGTGTTGAAAATTTGGTCATTCCTTGGGTACTGAAACACAAGGAGTTACAAAAAAAGTGATTTTTTAATCAAAAAGGTGTTGACCCAAATGATTTTCTGCCTATACTTGGGGCATGGAAATCAACAAGATATTCAAAGGAGCAATTGGGCAAGAGTCAGTCAAGCGCACTTTGAGTGTGTTCATTGACTCTTATAAGGCAACGAACCGCTTGCCATTTATTAACCTCACCACTCAGAAGGGCGGAGGTAAGACTTTCTTTGCTCGCAAATTCCGCGAAGCTCTCCAGCGTCCAGATGGCACTCGTCCTCCCATGCTTGAGATCAATGGTAAGACAATCCGAAATGCTCGCGCTTTCTTTGAGCAGGTTTATCCATTGTGGGTTGAACATAGTGCTTTCTTGTTTATCGATGAGGGACACAATATTCCCAAAGACTTGCAGGAAATTTTCTTGACAGCTTTGAATGTTGACAAGAATCCAGTTCGCACTGTGACTACAGAAGAAGGTACATTTACTTTTGATTTTAGAAAACTTTCTCTTTGTATGGCTACAACTAATCAGGAGAAACTTTGTGAGCCACTTCGTGACCGCCTAAGAGATATTTCTTTTGAAGATTATTCTGGGGAAGAGTTGTATGAAATCTTTGAATCTAACTTGGAGAAAAAAGTTAAGATCGATGATTCTACAAAGAAGGAGATTGTTTCTGTATTGAGGGGCAACCCAAGGGATGCTGTAGTCAAAGCTCAAGATGCTCAGACATATGCTTCCGCAACCAAGTTGAAAGTTTTCACTAAGACTGTATGGTCTGAATTTTGCAAGGCCATGGGGGTAAACCCAATGGGGCTATCCAATTCTGAGATTCAGATCGTGAAGACTCTGCGAGACAGGGGCGCGATGACACTGAATGGCCTCGCCTCTGTCACTGGATACCAGAAGCAAGCTATCCAGAGAGACTACGAGCAGATTTTGCTTAGGAAGAATCTAATGGAAATAGATGTCAAGAGAAAACTGACTCGACGGGGCATGAAATTTGCTCAAACAATTTAATGAAAAAAAACTTGACCTCAATCAAAAACCAACTATCATACGGGCATGGACAACGAACAAGACTTTGACTTTTCTCAGGTTGACATTTCTGTCAATGGAAGCAAGATCCAAGCGGATGACTTGTGGGGACTTATTGGCGGCTTAGAGCGAGCACTCAAAGATGCGGAAGTCCTAGACTATGACGACTCGCTTGAGGTTCTCTCTAGAGAGGCTAGAGCAGTTGTTTCAAAATGCGGATACTAATCTCAACATAAAACTAAACAAAAAAAATGGCAAAACGTGGAAGACCCAAAGGTGGCACATCATTTGTGAACATCAACCTAGAGCAACTCAATGACCTGTTTGGTCATAAGCAAGCAATTCCTGTATCAAGGGTTTGGTTGGAGAAGCTCAATGTTACTGTGGACTCGACTCCCAATGCAGTAATTACTAGCAGTGAAGCTCCTGCTGGAGAAGCAGCAAAGATCGACATTAAACTTGAAGCGTGATGAGCGAGGTAGTAAAGTACGAAGTCTACAATCGTAAAGGAGATTGGATGGGAGGATACTCTCTAGAATTAGAGAGAGCAAATCCTAGTATTAATTGTCTTGACATGGCTAAACAGAATGCTTACCAATGTCAGGGTAAAGTTATCGCAGTCTCTTCGGATGGTTCGGAGAAAAAAGTATATCCAGAAAAATGAAAACTAAATTATTCTTAACTACAACACTACCGCTTTGGGCGCTGGCAACTTGGAGTTGCTTTAGAAGCCCTGAAGTCAAAACAATCACAGAAGAAAAGATTGTTTATCCAGAAAAGGTCGAAGCATGTGTCTCTCTCACCAAGTTTCAATTAGAAAAGATGTTGAGCAATTTCAATGAGGATGATCATCCTTCAG
>Ga0213866_10001230_pt1 | contig 19271 bp, 24 predicted proteins | sample PICome_11_FD_160079 | JGI IMG/M metagenome (GOLD analysis project Ga0213866, IMG submission 160079) | Coastal seawater microbial communities near Pivers Island, North Carolina, United States - PICO284 | ecosystem: Environmental > Aquatic > Marine > Coastal | place: USA: North Carolina...
ATCAATACTTCACTTGGCTCAAATATTAAAGAAGTAAAATCATACGAATAATTATTCAAATTTTAAGCTAGGAATTATAGATCTTAACTTTTTTGGAAGATTTGAATCTACAGAAACTGTTATAACGCCCTCTGATTTTTTAAGTTCTTTTAATATTTTGCCATCTGGAGAAACAATCATTGAATGACCAAAAGTTTTTCTTCCATTATAGTGTGTTCCTCCTTGCGCCGGAGCAAAAATATAGCAGAAATTCTCAATTGCTCTTGCTTTCAATAAAGAATGCCAATGTCTTTTCCCAGTTGTTTTTGTAAAAGCTGAAGGTATAGAAATATAATAACATCCATCCTTAGATAATTTTCTATACATATTGGGAAATCTTAAATCATAACAAATAGATAAACCAAGTTTTCCCCACGGTAAATTAGAAGTTTTTATCTTTTTTCCAGCACTAAAAGTTTTTGACTCGAAATACTTTTCTCTTTTGTTTAAAACAACATCATACATGTGAATTTTATCGTAATATGTTTTAATCTTTCCAGTTTTATCTACAAGCACTGATCTATTTACTAATTTATTTTTTGAGACCTTAATAATCAATGAACCAATTAAAATCCATTTTTTGTATTTTTTTGCCAATTTTTTAATTCCATTAAGATAGACATCCTTTTCCATAGATTTACAAATTTTCAATAACTTTTTTTTCTCTAATGAAAACAAAGAAGATATCTCTGGAGTTAATATAAAATCAGATTTTTGTTTTACAGCTTTGGAGATAAGTTTCTCTGTTTTTTTTAAGTTATGTAAGATATTATTATTTGATTTAAGTTGAATACAAGAAACTCGAAACATTACTTCATTATAGATGAAGCAAAATTCCAATTACAGTCAAAACTTGGAATGTAAGCACCTGATAATTTAACATTTCCGAAGCTTTTAGATAAAACTTTACACCAATTATCTACCTGTTTTGGCTTTTTATCAGAGCTTCCAACTTGTGCAGTAATCACTCCACCTTTTTTAAGAATTCTTTTCAGGCCTTTCATATTTTTTCTGGCTAGATCAATACAATATTGATCGTCATTTAAATCGACAAAAATTTTATCGTATTTAGCATCTTCAATTTCTTTAATACTTTTAAAAGCATCTCCCCAGAAAGTTTTAATTTTATTACTTTTTTTTACCTTAGAACAAACCTTTGGTAAGTGGCGGTAACAAGCATCTACTATTTCTGGATCAAGTTCAAACCAATCGATATAGTTTGAGTTATTCTCTAAACAAGCACGAGCTACACCACCGTCTCCACCACCGATAATAGCTACGTTGTTGTTTTTTTTACTTAATTCATAACTAGATTTAAAAAAATTTGAGCTATAAATTTTTTCATCTTTTTCAGCGACTTGAATTTCGTGATCAATGAACAAAGCGTGACCAAACTCTTCCAGATCCATAACTTCAACAAATTGACCTACTTTAGATGTAAATTTTTCTAAGACATCTTTAACTACATAAAACTTTTTTTGACCGGGAGTACTATAAATATCGTCATAAAGGCCAACACTACTTCTATCAAATGCATTAGTTACTACTCTTCTATGATCAATTTCATTTCTTAAAATTTTTAAAGCGACTTTTGGATTTACTTTGCCACAAGTGAAAAAATCGAAGCTTATTACACCTCTCTCTGGAAAAGTGTGAAAACTAAAATGACTTTCTGAAAGTAAAGCGACTAAAGTAAAACCTTGTGGTTCAAACTTGTGAGAAGCTACATTTAATATTTCAACCTTTGCAGCTTTCGCTATTTTGTATATTACTTTCTCGTAAAATTCAGATGAATAGTCTTTTTTAACACCAAGGAAATCAATGGTAATGTGTTCACCAACTTTAATCATTAAAAACTATCCTTTTTTATAATTTTTAAATTTTCCTAAAACTATTTTCATTTCTTTTTTTGAAAGAATCTTAGGTATTCCAATTCTTAGGGCATTTATATATTGATGGCAAATATTTTCGATCTCTTGGGCAAGCTCAAAAGTTTTTTTTAAATTTTCTCCAAACGCAACTTGTCCGTGATTAGCAATTAAACATGCTGATCTATTTTTTAGAGCTTTGATAATATTTATGGAAAGATTTTTAGTACCAAAAGTTGCATATTTACTGCATTTAATGTCTTCTCCACCCGCTACTGCAACCATGTAGTGAAATGCTGGAATACTTTTTTGATGAGTTGAAACAGCTGTGGCGCAAGTAGAATGTGCATGAACAATTGCTTTGGCCTCTTTTTTATTCACATATATATCCTGGTGAAACCTCCACTCTGAAGATGGCTTACCTTTTTTTTTATCGTAAATACCTTTAAGTGAAACAAAGATAATATCATTAAGCTTTAGAGAACCATATTCTCTTCCAGATGGAGTGATATAAAACCCATCAACTCCTTTTTCTTTTGCTCTTACTGAAATATTCCCAGATCTTAAAGCTGATAAGTTAGTAATGTTAAGTTTTTTAGAATATTTTATTACTTCCGCTTTTAATTTACTCACTGGAATAAACCTTTTAAACCTTTTTCCGAAGCTTCACAAATTCCTTTTTCTGTTATTAAACCTGTAACGTATTTAGCAGGTGTTACATCAAATGCTAAGTTCATTGATTTACTTTTCTTTGGGTATATTCTTACTTTTGTAACTTGATTATTTTTGTCTATCCCTTCTACGTGAGAAAGCTCCTCAGAGTTTCTTTCTTCAATTGGTATTTGTTTATGATCTTTTATATTCCAATCTATTGTTGAACTTGGTAAAGCAACATAAAAAGGAACATTATTATCTTTTGCTGATAAAGCTTTTAAGTAAGTTCCTATCTTGTTACACACATCGCCATTAGACAAAGTTCTATCAGTTCCAACAATACACATATCGACTTGACCTCTTTGCATTAGTAAACCTCCAGCATTATCAGTAATTACAGTATTTGGAATTCCCTCTTCGTTTAGTTCATAAGAGGTTAAGTTTGCTCCTTGGTTTCTTGGTCTAGTTTCATCAACCCAAACATGAACTTTTAACCCTTTTTGATGAGCATGGTAAATTGGTGATGTAGCTGTACCCCAATCTATAGTAGCTAACCATCCAGCATTACAGTGAGTCAAAATATTAACTGTATCTTTCTTTTTATTAGAGATTTCTTCAATAATTTTTAAACCATTTAACCCTATATTTTTACAAAAACTAACATCTTCTTCTACAATATCTTTTGCTTCATCAAGTGCTATCCTGAGAATATCTTTATCATTAAAACCATGAAGTTTTTTCATCATTCTATCTACAGCCCATTTTAAGTTTATTGCTGTTGGTCTTGAAGCTATTAAATCTTCACTAGATTTATTCAAAAAAGATAAATCATTTTTTTCAATTATTGATAAAACCAAACCATATGCAGCTGTTGCACCAATGAGAGGGGCTCCCCTTACCTCCATAGTTTTAATTGCATTGATTGCATCTTTTACAGTTTTTAAATCTTTAATTATGAACTGATGAGGTAGTTTTGTTTGATCAATTATTTTAACTAAATTTTTTTCAAACCATATAGTTCGATAAGATTTATTTTCTATCTTCATTGTGTTTTATTAAGAACTCTTCCCGCTATATTCTTAAGTTTTTTTATTGTTTTTTTTGTTCTTAATTTTGGATCAGTAATAATAGCAACATCTAGACAATCATTTGCAGGATCTTTATCTACTGAAAAGTTTTTGAAGGTCTTTATTATTTCTTTAATCATATTTTGTGCGTTAGCTGCATTTTTCATCAAAGTTTGTATAACCATGCTTACATCAACTTCATCATGATCGGGGTGCCAACAATCATAGTCCGTCACCATTGCAACAGTGCTATATCTAATTTCTGCCTCTCTAGCTAATTTAGCTTCAGGCATATTAGTCATGCCAATTACATCAGCTCCCCAAGATCTATATAAATTTGACTCGGCTAAAGTTGAGAATTGAGGACCTTCCATAACAATGTAGATGCCTCCAACTTGATGCCTGACATTTAACTTCTTTAAAGCTGCCTCACAACATTTTGAAAGACCAGGGCTAGTTGGTTTTGCCATTGAAACATGTGCAACGATTTCCTCATCAAAAAATGTTTTAATTCTTGAAAAAGTTCGGTCTATAAATTGATCAACTATTACGAATTTTCCTGGCTCTAAATTTTCTTTTAATGATCCAACGGCTGAAACTGAGATTATATCTGTAACGCCAAGTTGTTTCATTGCATCGATATTTGCTCTAAAATTAATATTTGTAGGGTTAATTTTATGTCCTCTAGCATGTCTTGGTATAAAACAAATTTCTTCTTTTCCAATACTGGCTAATAAAATTTCATCTGAAGGCTTGCCCCACGGAGTATTAATCTTCTTCCATTTAGTTTTTTCAAAACCTTCCATTTTGTAAAGTCCACTACCGCCAATTATCCCAAGCTTTCTTTTTTTCATCATTTAATTATTAAAGCTTTTTTGTTAGAACTTGAAGCAAATTATGGATTTGAAAAAACATATTAGATCAATACCTGACTATCCAAAAAAAGGAATTTTATTCAGAGATATTACAACTTTAATAAAAGACGCTAAGGCTTTTAAGTATACTAATGATAAAATCATTGAATTAGCTAAAAAAGTCAAATTCGATAAAGTAGCTGCTATAGAGTCCAGAGGTTTTGTATTTGCGTCAACTGTTTCTTACCAATTAGAAAAACCTTTTATACTTTTAAGAAAAAAAAATAAACTTCCAGCAGAGGTTCACTCCGTTGATTTTGAGTTAGAGTATGGTACAGCAACAATTGAGGTTCACAAAGACTCAATTGAAAAAGGAGAAAAAGTTCTCATAATTGATGATTTAATTGCTACTGGCGGAACAGCCGAGGCAGCTGCCAAAATAGTTGAAATTTCAGGCGGTAGCGTTGCTGGATTTATTTTCGTTATTAATCTTTTTGATCTACCAGGAAATAAAATGTTAAAGGACAAAGGTTATAAAACAGAGAGTTTAATCGAATTTCCAGGACATTAATTATTTTTTAAAATAAAATTATTAATATAGTCTTTTAGATTAATTTTCCCAAAATGCTTATATATTTTATTAGATAAGTTTTTACTTGTCATTGCAGAAGCATACCTCTCACCAAGTCTTTTTGGTAAAAATTTAATTTTTGTATTAAACAATTTTGCTACTTCTTTAATAGAATATGATTTTTTATTAGCAATACTATAATGTCTACAAAGATTTTTTTTCCAAGCTAAGTAACAAATATCAATAGTGTCATCTATATGAGTGAATCTTCTCGTTTGAGTACCTGGTTTAACAACAGGGAGTGGTTTACCTCTTTTGTAATGATCTTCAAAAATACCAATTACTGTAGACATTGAACCTTTACAAATTTGATAAGGTCCGTAAACGTTATAAAAATAAATTACCTCATATCTAAAATTAAACCATTTTTTTAAATTTTCTAATAATTCTAAATTTTTTGATTTTGAAAATGCATACGGGGATAAGTTTTTATCATTACCACTATTTCCCAATGATGCAGACGTAGCTGAGTAAATTAATTTTATCTTATTTTTTAAACAAAAATTAAATACTGCATTAGATCCTATAGCATTAGAGTCTAAACATTCATTCATTTTTAAAAAACTTTGATAAATTCTTGCAAATTCTCCAAAATGAAAAACTGATTTTATTTTTTTTGGATTTTTAATTAGTTTAGAAATATTAATTGTTTTGCCTTTAATATATCTAATCCTATTATTTTTTATATGATTGGATTTTTTTCCAGATGAATAATCATCAATACTTATAATCTTTAATTTAGTTTTTTTAAGAAATAATTTTATTAAATTGGTTCCTACAAAACCCGCTCCACCGGTGATTATAATTTTGTTTTTACTTGGCATTCCTATTTATTATATTTTTAAAATTAATAAATCAATCTAATGCTGGTCTGTACCAGGATTTTTTGTCTGCCATTGAATTTAAAATACCACTTAACCTACAAAAATAAATATCTCTTTTCGTTTTATTTAATATTATTAGATAAAATAAAGAATTAAATATAGCGGATAATAATTTTGGAAATATAATAATTGTAGCTAACAAAAATCCTTTATATTTTTTATGATAATAAAAAGTCGACCACATCCAATGCCAATTTCTATTTTTTTCTAACTCAAAAGAAAAAAATTTATTTACTGAACTTCCTCCTTCGTGGTTAATTATAATATTTTTATCTAAAAAAATTTTACCTTTATTTTTTTTTACTCTTTTACATAAATCAATTTCTTCAAAATAAAGAAAAAAGTTCTCATCAAAAAACTCTTTATCAAATTTTGACATATTAAAAAATATAGCAAACCCTTTAAGATTATTTACTTCTTGTATTTTATTTTCTTTGAAATCAATTTCTACAATTTGATCATTAGCAGGACCTAATAAACAAAAATCCTTTTTTAATTTTATAAAAGCAAAAAAGTTTTTAATTGCATTTTTATCGAGTGTTGTATCTGGATTTAAAACTAGAGCATACTTCGATTTAACGGTCTTAAGACCAATATTATTAGCAGCTGAATATCCTTTGTTTCCTCCAGTTAAGATGCAGTTAACATTTTTAAATTTACTTTCAATATTTTTTTTGAAATCAAAGTTATTTGAGTTTTCAACTATAATAATCGGAATTTCATTAGAAATTGAGTTTAAGCAACTTATTATTTTTTTATCACTTTTAAATGTAACTACTACAATGGTTAATTCTTTTGATTCCATTTATTTATAATAATATTTGATTTTAAATGATAATTCTTTTACTAATTTAACACATTGAGCTAAAAAATTCTTAATTTAAATGAAAAAAGTCATCATAACAGGCGGGTCCGGCTTCATTGGCAGTAACTTAGTTAATTTCTTAATAAGAAAAAAATTTTATGTTGTGAACTTGGATAAATTAACTTATTCGTCTAATAATTACAAATATAGCTCTAGAAATAAAAAAAATTACAAATTAATTAAAGTAGATATTGTTGATAAAAATAAAATTATCAAAATTATAAGAAAATATAAACCAAAAGCAATTTTTAATTTAGCTGCTGAGACTCATGTCGATAGATCTATTGATGGTCCAAGAAATTTTATACGTACAAATATTAATGGCACTTTCAGTCTTTTGGAGTCTTTAAGATACTTAAAAAAAAAGGGAATTAATCCAAAATTAATCCACGTATCTACGGATGAAGTATATGGTGATATAAAAAAAGGTGAAAGATCTAATGAAAAGCACAGATATGAACCAAGCTCTCCTTACTCGGCATCAAAAGCTAGTGCAGATCATTTAGTAAAATCTTATTTAAGAACATTTAATTTAAAAGCAGTTATATCAAATTGTTGTAATAATTATGGCCCATATCAATTTCCAGAAAAGTTAATTCCAAAAATGATAACAAATGTTTTTAACAATAAGGAATTACCTATTTATGCAAAAGGCAAAAATTCTAGGGAATGGATACATGTAGAGGACCATTGTGAAGCCTTATTCAGGCTATATTTGAAAGGTAAAAATGGTGAGAGTTATAATGTTGGATCAGGAGAAAATTTACAAAATATAGATTTAGTAAAAAAGATTCTTAAAATTTGTAAAACTATGAAAGTTAAAATTGGAAAAAAAACAAAAATTAAATTTGTTCAAGATAGACCTGGACATGACTTAAGATACGCAATTAATAGCAATAAAATCTCAAACAAATTAAAATGGAAACCCAAAATAAAATTTGAAAAAGGATTGAGAGAAACAATTGCCTGGTACTTAAATAATAAAGATTTTTTAAAGAGTATCTCTAAAAAAAACTACGAAAAAAGATTAGGTTTAAAAATATGATAAAGAAAGGAATTATTTTAGCAGGAGGCATGGGTACTAGAATGAGTCCTCTTACAAAAGCAGTGAACAAACAACTTTTACCTTTATATGATAAGCCTTTAATATTTTATCCTCTTTCTATTTTAATGTTGTCTGGAATAAAAAATATTTTGATTATTGTAAATAAAGGTCAACTCAATCAATTTAGAAAGATATTACCCGAAAATAATAATTTAGGCTTAAAAATAAAATATGTAGAACAATCTAGTCCTAGAGGTTTACCAGATGCTTTTATTTTGGGAGAACATTTTATAAAAAAAGATAAAATTGCATTAATTTTAGGAGATAATTTTTTTTATGGTCAAAACCTATCTTCAAAATTACAGGAAGCTGTTAAGCTCAAAAGTGGTGCTAAAGTTTTTTTACATCCAGTAAAAAAACCAAATTTATACGGTGTTGCAACTATTAATTCAAAAAATGAAATAATAAAAATAGTTGAAAAGCCAAAAAAAACTAAATCTAATTTAGCGGTAACAGGTGTTTATTTTTTCGACAACAAAGTTGTTGAATTTAGCAAAAAACTAAAGCCATCAAAAAGAAAAGAATTAGAAATAATTGATTTACTTAACCAGTATAAAAAAAGAAAAAAACTTAAAGCTGAATTCATTGGCAGAGGAGGTGCGTGGCTTGATACTGGAAACATTGAAGATTTTTATAATACCTCTAATTTCGTATCGGCCATCGAAAACAGACAAGGGCTAAAAATTGCTTGTCTGGAAGAAATATCAATAAATAATAAATGGATTGGAAAAAAAGAAATAATTAAGTCTATTAAATTTTACGGAAACTGTAGCTATTCGAATTATTTAAAGAAACTGATAATATAATTTAACTTGTAATGCCTGAGATGAAAATTTATTGCATGTGTTTACATGATCATCACTTAAATAACTTGAAAAAACTAAATTATATTCCAGTAGGTTTAGGTAAAAATATTTTTTCTAGTGACTGGATTAGAGATAATACAGAAATAAATATTTCTTATAAAAATGCTTATTATGGTGAGTATTCTTTTTATTTTTGGTTTTGGAAGAATATTTTAAATAAGATTGATAATAATACTTGGGTGGGTTTTACAGGTTATAGATATCATTGGGCACAAAAAAATAACATCCAATCAGATAATTTAAATAAAATTATCAATAGAGAAAATTTTGCTGACCACATATTAAAAAAAATTCCAGAAGAATGGAAAGACTCAGATGTAATTTTAGGAGAAAGAATAAAAGTAAACAATTGGAAATTAAGTAAAATTATTAAATATGGGAAAAAAAAATTTTTTTTAAATCCATCAAATTTTTTAAAATCTAATCAAAATATAAAATTACATTTTGACATATTTCATGGAGATGGGTTGCTTGATAAGGCTATTGACTTATTAGAGGAATCTGAGAAACAAGATTTTAGAAAATTTGTGATTGATAATAATTCTTTTAATAGAGAGAATCTTTTTTTTTGTAAATCAAAGACGATAATGGAAAATTATTTTCAATCAGTTTTCAAATGGTTGGAAAATTGTGAGAATATTTTTGGTTTTGAATTAGAAGGCTACTCAAAGACAAGGATTTATGCTTTTTTAGCTGAAAGATACCTATCTTTTTGGTTCAATAAATATTCAAGTCCAATGACTTGGCCAATTTTTTTCTTTGATACAAATAAAAATAAAGTAAATATTTAATGATTTCATTAATCAATTCTTTTCTTGAAAGTAATAAATTTGATAAACTCAATTCTTTTATTGCAAAAAAAATATTTAAAATATTCAAAATATTTTTTGTTAAATCAAAGTTTAAAGAATTGCCTGAACAAAATTATTCAATTAATATTGAGTATTTAAAAAGTGAACTGTCTAATGGAATTAATTTTAAAAAAATTAAACCTTATATAACGTATTCTCATCTAATCGACTTAATATCTGTAATTAAAAAAGATCAAATAAATTTTTTTGATTATGGAGCGGGAAATCTAAATTTATTCTATTACCTTTCAGATAAATTTGAAAAAATAAATTATTATTTTTTTGATCAACCTGCTGTTATTGAAACTTTAAGAGATTTTAAAAATGAAAACAAATTAGATAATTTAATTATCGATCCAAATTTAAAAGAAAACAAATTTGATTTAGTTTATTTTGGTAGCTCTCTTCAGTATTTAAAAGATTATAAACAAGATATTCTTAAATTTAAAACTAATACAGATTATTTATTGATTTCCCAATGCCCTTTTTTCAAAAATAAAGACTTAAATGCTGAATTTGTAATTCTTAAACAAATCAACATGCATCCAAATATTAATTATTTATACGCATTCAATTATTATTATTTTATTGATTTTATGAAAGAAAATAATTTTATTTTAGTTGAAGAAAGCTTTAATAGAATAACAAAATTTTTAAATTTTAAAAATTTTAAAAAAGAATATAAACATATTGATATGTATGATCTATTTTTTAAAAAAATATGAATAAATTAGTTGTAACAGGTGGCTCTGGCAGGTTTGGTAAAATTCTCAAAAATATGGGATATAAATATAAATTCCCTAACAAAACCGAATTAAATATTTTATCAAAAAAAAGTATAGAAAAATATTTAAAAAGAACAAAGACTAAAACGGTGTTACATCTAGCGGGGCTTTCACGACCTTTATTTATTCATGAAAAAAATATTTCAAAGAGTATCGAACTTAATATTATAGGAACAAGCAATGTAGTTATGGCTTGTAAAAAATTAAATATTAAAATGATTTATTTTTCTACAAGCTATGTCTATCCCGGTAAAAAAGGAAACTATAAAGAAAGTGATCCAATTTTACCGGTAAACAATTATGCATGGTCTAAACTAGGTGGAGAAGCAGCTGTTCAAATGTACAAAAATTCTTTAATTGTTAGAGCTTGTATGACGGAAAAACCGTTTATTCATAAAAAAGCTTTTTCAGATGTATTTTTAAATTTTATATTTCAAGAAGAAATTGCAAAAGTGCTACCAAAAATTATTGAAAAAAAAGGAATTATAAATGTTGGTGGTCCTATTAAAACTGTTTATAAGTTTGCTAAAAAATTTAATCCTTTGGTTCAAAAAATATCATTTAAACAAATCAAAGATGTTACTTTTAAGAAAAATATGTCAATGAATGTTTCTAAATTTGGAAAGATTTTAAAAAAGTAAATATACATACTTTCAATTATCTAATTATATGATATCAAAACATTATGTCTTTTAAAGATTTACCTATAATGGCTGATAAAAAAAAGGGTGTTTTACTTTTCTATCCTTACGTTTCAAAAAAATCCTCAAAGAATATAAAGGAAAAATTAGCTGGCAGATGGCTTGGTCAGGGGCCGATGGTTGATAAATTTGAAAATAAATTCAAAAAAAAATTTGCAAATAAATTTTCTGTTATAGCTACTGGTTCGGGAACTGATTCTTTGCATTTAGCTTACATTTTAGCAAATCTAAAAAAGGGTGATGAAATAATTACAACAATCTTTACTTGTACAGCTACAAACATTCCAATGCTTTACATGGGTTTAAAAATAAAATTTGCAGATATCGATGTCAAAACTATGAATATTGATGTCAAAAGTGTAAAAAAACTTATAACAAAAAAAACTAAAGCAATTGTTTGTGTGCATTACGGTGGCTTGCCGTGTGACATGGATGAACTTTTAAAAATATCTAAAAAAAACAATATCACATTAATTGAAGATGCAGCGCATGCTCTTGGTGCAAAATATAAAGGTAAAACTATTGGGAGTTTAAGTGACTTCTCTACTTTTAGTTTTCAAGCAATAAAACATTTCACTACAGGTGACGGTGGAATGTTGACAATTAAAAATAAAAAACTTGAGGACAAAGCTAAAAGAATCAGATGGTTTGGAATTGATAGAAAAAAAAAACAACAGGGAATATGGAAAAATGATGTTCATGAAATTGGGTATAAATATCAAATGACAGATATCGCTGCCACTATGGGATGTGACTCTCTTGATGAATTCGATCGTATTCTAAAGCATAGACAGAAAATATATAATACTTATTTGGAAGAATTCTCTGATAACAATAAAGTATTAAGCATACATGATGATGATAAGAAAAAAGAACATGGAGCTTGGTTATTTACAATAAATGTCAACAACAAAGATGAGCTACAAAGAAAATTAAGACAAAATTCTATAGAAACAAACCAAGTGCACTTTAGAAATGATAGATATTCCATATTTAAAAAGTTCGTACGGGGTAAAAAATTCCCTAATATGGATTACTTAGAAAATAGATATTTAGTTTTACCTGTGCACCATAAAGTTACTGTATCTGATGCAAAATATATAGGTAGACTTGTTAATAAATTCGCTAAATAATGCATTTATCTGCAATACAAAGTTTTAATGATTTTAAAAAAGCCTATCTGGACGAAATTAATAATGAAGTTAAAATTTTAGAAATAGGATCGCAATCAATTAATGAAAGTATTAAGAAATATTTAAATAAAAATTTTTCCTATATCGGCGCTGATATCGAAAGTGGTGAAAACGTAGACATTGTTTTAAAAGATCCTTACAAGCTACCATTTGATGACAATAGTATAGATATTGTAATATCAATTTCTACTTTCGAGCATACAGAATTTTTTTGGCTTTCGTATTTAGAAATTTTGAGAGTATTAAAACCATCTGGACTATTTTTTTTAAATGCGCCTTCAAATTCAAAGTTTCATAGACATGCTACCGATAATTGGAGATTTTACCCAGATAGCTCTTTGGCTTTGAAGAAATGGGGATTAAAAAATGGATATAATCCTGAAGTTTTAGAGCACTATACAAATTTCGAAAGAGGAAGAGACATATGGAATGATTATGTTTCTATTACAATTAAGGATAAAAATTATAAAGATAATTTTAAAAAAAGAATTTTGGATTTCAAAAAAAATTTTACTAATGCGAGAAGAGACGACGGAGAAAGGATTATTAATTTTCAAGAAACTCCACAAGATCAAATAAATTGGGGATGGAAGCTTTATTATAAGTGGAGAAAATTTTTAAATAAATTTAGAAATTGGTAGCGAGGGGCGGATTCGAACCGCCGACCCCAGGCTTATGAGTCCTGGCCAGCAACCTCTACCCTTCACTTCTTAACGTTATACAATACTTTTTTTTCAACCCGAAACTATATTTTGCTTCTGAGTGAGTCCAATTTGTGACCGGAATAATGTATGATTATTTTATGGCTACATGGAAAGAAGACATAATTAAAGCTTTAGAAAATTTAGGTGGCGTGGCACATAGATCTAAGATTCATGAAGAAGTTTCAAAAATTAGAGAGGGAAATTTAAATAACACTTGGACTCAAACTATTCAAAGAGAATTAGAGACTTATTCATCTGACTCTGATGCATATGCTGGAAAAGAAGATTTGTTTTTTATGGCCGAGGGAAAAGGTCAAGGTGTTTGGGGCTTAAGAAATTTCAAAGATGGAGGTTTAGTTTTCGGAGAAATAGATAATGTTAAAGTAGGTCAAATTTTTGAAAGTAGAGATGCTTTGTCTAAAGCAAGAATCCATGGACCAACAATGGCAGGTATTTGGGGTCGAGAGAGTGAAGGAGCTTGCTCAATTGTTTTATCAGGAGGTTATGAGGATGACATTGATGATTTGAATTATATTCTCTACACAGGACAAGGAGGTCAGGATCGACCAGGTGGAAAACAGGTTGCTGATCAAGAATTTGTTAAAGGAAATAAAGCTTTAGTCTTAAGTCACAAATATAATTTGCCTGTTAGGGTTTCAAGAGGACATCAAATTAAAAACGGTCCAAGCAAAGGCTATCGTTACGATGGATTATACTACGTTAATAGATTTGAGCGTATAAAAGGAAAAAGTGGATTTTATATTTGCAGATTTCATTTAGGCAGTGAAAAAGAAATAGAAAAACTTGAAACCGAATTAAAATCAACATTAAAATCTGATTATAAAAGAACTGAAAGGACAGCAGCTACAGTCAATCGATTAAAACGAAATGTTAAACTCAGTGAGGAGATTAAAAAATTATACGAATATAGGTGTCAAGTTTGCAATACATTTTTAAAAACTCCTTATGGAGGTATAGCTATTGGTGCGCATATCAAAGGATTGGGCAATCCACATAACGGACCAGATGTCATTGAAAATATGATTTGTTTATGTCCTAATCACCACGAACAATTTGATGACTTCGGTTATTATATTGAACCAGAAACTTTAGAGATTAAAGGGTTAGAAGGATATGAAGGAAAGAAAATAATGATAAATAAAAAACATAAAATAGATAAAGAATTATTGAAGTATCACTACGAACAATTTAAAAAAAATAATTAAATGGATAAAAATAAAAATAAAGAAATCATAGATTTAGTAGGTTCTTTTCCACGTTATGATAAGTATAAAAAAAAATTTGGTAGAGGGCATAATTTTGATTTTAAATTAGTTATTGCAAAAGAGTCTATGGATCAACATGATCATCCAGAACTCCACTATACTGGTGTTTCCACTTGGAGAGAGCTAAGAGGAAAATATAAAGTCTCAAGAGTGGATATGATAAAGTTAATTGAAAAAAAATCTATAATTCACAAATGGAAAGATCCTGATGATAAATTTTTTTTGGGAAAAATAAAATTTGTTGATCGTGAGCCTACAGAGGAAGAATGGAACAGGCAAATGAACGAACTCAAAAAATCTAATAGAAAGTTTTGGTTAATTTTTGGAATAATTGTTCTTATATTATTAGTTATATTGAATTAATGAAAAATAATTTGCCTCTGAGTGTGATCAATTTGTGACCAAATAAATAATTTTGGTTGTGTTGAAATTAATTAACGTTGATTTTATTGGTAGCGAGGGGCGGATTCGAACCGCCGACCCCAGGCTTATGAGTCCTGGCCAACGATATCTACCCTTCACTTCTTTAAGTTATACAATACTTTTTTTGCAACCTGAAACCATATTTTGCTTCTGAGTGTGTCGAAATTGGACCGAGATTATTATATGATTAGGGTAGATCATGAAAAAATTTAAAATATTTTGTTATACATCTTTAATATTTTTTTTTCACTCATTAAGCTATGCATCTTGTTATACCGATTTAGAATGGAGTTGGTCATTAAATACAGCATCTGCAAACTTCGAATTTTTAAATAATAAAAATAAGAAAATAAAAATAACAAATGTTTCATTGCTTACAGCTGATAAAGATGTAGTAGTTTCTAATAATAACGTAGCATTTATTGACTCTTACGGAAGACGAAATCTAACAATTTTTTTAATTAATAAAAATACTAAAGTTATTAAATCAGCAACCTATACTTGTGAGTATAATCCTTTATGAAAATATTATCATTATTTTTATTTTTTATTTCACTCGTTTTTTTTATGTTACCTGTTAACGCAAAAAACTATAAGCCGTATATGTGCAATTATAAAGTAGGTGTTTTACAAAATCCAAATGTAGGTTCTCAGGGAGACCCTTGTATGGATAAAGGAGAGAGCCCAGTTAAATTTTATTTAAAAAAATACTCTTACAAAGATCAAGATAAATGTATTGATGATATAGAGGCAGCAACTAGCACACAAGAAATGTTAAGAAAATATCCTGCTAATGAATGGATGGTTGGATGTGATAAAAAATGGTGAAGGGGAAAAATAATTTAAAACTTCATCTAAATCTTTCTGAATTTTTTGAACCTATTGACTCAAATCCAACGTTAGAAGAAGGAACAGAATTAATGAATTATTATAACAATTGTGTAGATAATAAAATTCATCCAAAAGAATTTGAAGCAAATCTTAATCCGTGTCTAATTAAAGGTGATAGAGTTCATACAATTCTAACGTATCAATTAGGTTATCTTTCAGCTGTAGATTTAGATAAATATAAAATTATGTATGATAGGAACGGTGAAAATCACTATGATATGATTAAGAGAGATGATGCAAAAAATTTAGAAAATTATAATTATATTAAAAATCAAATACTTAAATATTAAAAAATTATATAGATTTATGGAAGCAATTGGACATTTTATTTGGATAGTTTTTACTTTGCCTCTTTATGGAATTTTAACTGCTTTATGGATATTTTTGAAATTAATTTTTTTTTCAATAATCGGTTTGTTTGCAATAATTAAGGGAAATCCTAGTTTGGAAGATTTATTTTTTCTTCCTTTTAGAGTTATCGCAAAATCTTTAGAAAATTATGATTCAATTTATAAATATTTTTCAAATTTTTATTATGAACACACTTTCTTATCAGTTTTAGCAGTTGTTATTTTATATAGTATATATTTTGGCGGGGCCAGGAGATGATGAACTTCACTAATAAATTTCTTGAAAGACAAGATTATGAACTTGCAGAAGAATGTTGGAAAGGAATGGAGGCTTTATTAGTTGACCTTGCGAAAGGAATTAAATCTGAAGATAGATCCTATCCTGAATTAATGCATTTAGAAGGAATTTTTTTAGATTTAACTGATAGAACGCAAGCTCATCCTAGAGTTCCATTTGGCACTGAAGAACGTGGTGGTTTTTTTGAAAACTTTGTTAAAGATTTAGGTTTTGGTAATAGAAAAGTCGTTTGGAAATTTACGGAAATGTTTAACGTAGATAAATATGTTCAAGAAAATTGGTTCGTTAGTACTTTAGAAATGGATAATGCATATTTTGATGAAATGACTAAGGCAAAAGAATTATATGTCTCAAGAAGAATAAATTTTATTGAATATTTTTTTAAACGTTTAGACGTATATAATTTAATTGAGGCTTCTAAACATCATAAATATTATAAAAACGTCGATATAAATAAGTACAAAAATAAAATTAAAAATATTTTTAAAGATATGCCGTCAATGACTAAAGAGGGCGAGTTTGATATCTAATTAACTAGAAGCGACCATAACTAGGTACTTATAAAGAAATAACTTTTTAGCAAATTTCTTTTCTTCTTTTGGAAGCTTATTGATTCTTTTTATTTCTTTTTTTGCTTCTTTTTTTGTCATTCCTGTTTTTAACACAATGTTTAATTAAAGAAAATAATTGAATTCTTAGTGTGATCAATTTGTGACCAAATAAATATTTTTGGTTGTATAAAAATTAATTAACGGTGATTTTATTGGTAGCGAGGGGCGGATTCGAACCGCCGACCCCAGGCTTATGAGTCCTGTGCTCTAACCAACTGAGCTACCTCGCCATGAAAGTCTCATTATAACAGTTTTAATTTTCAATCAATATTAAATTGATTTTTAGAATAAAGATATAAATAACATTTTAAATCTGAATTTTCACCATGCTCTACATCCTTATCTTCAATCTTGGCTAATGGAGTGGGTAAATTAAAGGGATGCTTCATCAAAAATAAAGGTCTAAAATCACCATCGTTTATTTCATTATTATGTTCTAAATTTTTTTTGATTGATTCATAAGAGGTGAGTAAAATGTATTTGATATCAGAATTTGCATAATTTTTAAAAAATTTTTTTATATTATTAGTCGAAAAATGAATTAAACAATCTCTACATAATAATATATCAGATGTTGGTAGTCTGTTTTCTATAATATCAATTTCAATAAATTGTATGTTTGGTTGAGAAAATTTTTTATTATTTTGATCTATTAATTCTTTTACAATATCTCCACCAACATATTGAACGTTTTTATTAATAATGCTCTTAATCCAATTAAAGTCTCCACAAGGAACATCTAAAAAACTTTTTATTTCATATTCTTGAATTAACTTGGAAATTTCTTTTCTTATATTTTTAGTATTTTCAATTTCAGATCCAGGTCCAGATACACTCTCTTTTGATGGCCAATAATGAGAAGAATAAATATAAGTAAATCTATCTTTTAATGACTTATGGGAAAATATTTTGTTCCTTGAGACTCTTAAATTTTTATAAGCGATTTTTTTATTTAAATATCTTAAAGGCTTTAAAATAATTTTTTGTAAAGTTTTAATAAGACCATTGTTTTTATAAAAATCTTTGTATCTTCTCAAAAAATTCATTTAAATAATTAGCGTATAAATTTTATTTCAAAAAAATTAAAATAATGTTCATATAGTTTGTATCTTAAATAACGGTAACCCATCATTAAAAAACTAAATAAGTTTTTTAATGTATCATTTAAAGTGATTTCTTTTATAGTGTTTTCTTTTAAGAATGCTTTTTGAAAAACTTTAATAATCTTTCTATTTGAATATTCTTTATATTTATTCCTACAATTTGAAGAATTTTTTTTTAAATTTAAAAATATTTTTACTAATGAATTATAAGAATTATATTCGATAAAATGACTAGCGGGGATATTATAGCTGTGAGACCTATGTCTATTGAATTTATATGAAATTATCTTTTTATTTTCTATAGCAAATTCTCCACAAGATAAACCAAATGACTCGCCTAGACTTCTTCCATAAATCATTGCATCACAAGAATTTATAAATTTTTTTTTGAAATTTTCATTTGTGGTTCCTTTTAAAAATTTTACTTGATTGTGATTACAAAATTTTTTTATATTCAAAAATATAAAAGTAATATCTTTTCTCTTTTTTACAGCTGTTTTAATTGCGTATTGTGCAAATTTTAAATCAAAACTACTTTCTCCTCCATAACACCCAAGTACAAATTTATCTTTTCTTATCTTTAATTTTTTTCTTAAATTTTCTTTAGATTTACTAACTTCTGTTATCAAGGGCACAAAAGGTATTTTGTAGTTTGAAAAGTTTTTACTCAACCACTCAGAAATGTAAGCAAATCTATATCCATGAACTTGATTAATTTTTTGAGGATAGACGCCGTGAACCAAAGTTTTAATTTTATTTGAAACCCAGTTGTCTATATTGCCACTTTTCTGGACATATAAATAATCAATTAAAAATTTATCCTTGTAATTATCTATTTCTTTAAAATATGAAATTCCAAATACTTTAAAATTTTTTTTAAACTTTTTAATAACATTGACGTTATTTCTATAATTTTTCTTATTATAGAAAATTATAGATCTGTTTTTTAAGATTTTTTTGTTTTGATAGGCAAATTGATATGTTGAATTGGCAACTCCTCTCAAATTCATTTCGTCAACATAAAAAGCAATATTCATAAGGTCAGATTATTTAAATATTGTTTTTATAAGGATTATGAAAAAATATATATATATTATAATTCTTAAATATTAAGGATTTTAGGCTGATTGTTGTTTAAATTGTTAAAATTATACCGAAAACTGTTACTGCTGATACAGCTGCAACACCTAAAGCTAAATTTCTTTTTTTTTCAATTTTTTTTTCTTTGTTCAATTTTTTTAG
>Ga0213866_10001231_pt1 | contig 19270 bp, 23 predicted proteins | sample PICome_11_FD_160079 | JGI IMG/M metagenome (GOLD analysis project Ga0213866, IMG submission 160079) | Coastal seawater microbial communities near Pivers Island, North Carolina, United States - PICO284 | ecosystem: Environmental > Aquatic > Marine > Coastal | place: USA: North Carolina...
AAAAGAAATAGTTTCTAATTGGTCTTGGAAAAGGCAAGCAAAAAATTATAAACATATGTTTAATAAAATATTTGCTAAATCTACTAAAACTTTTCAAGTTATAATTATATCTTGTGGTGAACCACAATTTAAAGATTGTTTAAATTCTGTTAAATCTCAAACTTTGGAGCCTGAAAAAATAGATATTATAAAAGACATAACTCCTATGACAGAAGCATACAATCAAGCTCTTAAATTAATAACTTGTGATTATGTTATTATTTTGAATGCTGATATGATTTTATATGAAAATGCTTTTGAAATAATGGTTTCGAAAATGGAAAGTATTAACCAAAAAAATATTTTTGGTGTTTACTATAAATTGGAAGATCCTATTTATGGAAAAATTGGGAATTTAAAAATAGTTAAATCTGATATTGTCAAAGAATTAAAGCATGAAAACAAGACTGGTCATGATAGATTGTTTGATGAAAAATTAGAGAAAAAAGGTTATATTTATAAACGAGTAGATAAAGTACTGGCTACTCATTGTCAAAATGCTTCTGAAAATCAGGTATTCAAAAGATCTTTAGGAGTTGGCAAAAAAGTTGTTAAATTTAAAAAAGATCATTTGATGATCAAAAAAATTATGAAATCAATTGCTAAAAAATGGGTAATTGAAGAAAATTATCTTGCTTTTTACGCTCTAGCTGGTTATTTTATAGGTTTAATGAAAATTCACAGTGAAGAAGAAAGGGATTTTGACGAATTTGGAATTGAAGAGTGGGAAAATTTAAAGTGGATTGTTGAAGAAGAAGAAAGAAGTAGAAAAATTAGTTCATCTAAATTTAATTTATAAAATTATTGGAGAAATTATGATATATGATATTTTAAAAAAATATGGTTTAATGTTAGCAGCAGTTGCTATATTTTCTGTTGTAGCTGGGAATATACTTGTAGATAAAGTGGCAGATAAAGTTATTGAAAAATTAGAAAAGCCTTATTCGCCATCTCCTTATGGTCCCGGATTAGATCCAGACAAATTGGATGGATATAAGTCTGGAGATAAAAATACAACTGAAAATTTAGAAACTAAAAAGCTTAATTGGATAGATGCTTGGGAAAATTCTAGACAAGATCTTAATCAGTAAAGTTTTATGCCTACAATTCTAGAATTTTCTCCCGGATGTTCGTATTTTACAGAAATTGTTTTGCCATATTGAAGTTTCGATAATGGATCTCCAGTTCCTAGCATTTTACGTAAGTTGTCCCAAGGTATTTTAATATTTCCACCAGAAAACCTGATTTCTATCGGGTTTTTTGTATATTTGATGTCATAAATCATGCCAGTTTTTTCAACTGGTTTTATAGCCATATCAATTCCCGGCAAAATCCCCTTGCCATCTGTGTCTCTTCCTGTTTCGCTTCCTGTCCAGTTTGTTGGCAACATTGGGGCACTTGCTTGAATAAATTCTTTAAAATTCAACATAGGATTACTCTAATAGTATTGTTTGTAATTATTTATAAATGTGAATTTAAAAAAATAATTAAATGATATTAAAAGGTGTATTGCTATTATAAGAAATAATGATGAAGAACTGGAAATATTAGAATATAAAAACTTAATACCAGTTCGAATAAAATGTAAAATTGGTGGAAATATTAAAAATGTAATTGTTCAGGCAGATTATAATTCTAATAATCTTATTTTGCCGGATGATTTTGAAGTTGATACAGAAAAATTTTCTAAGGAATTTTTTAAATTTGTTTATAATGATATTTCTCTACCATTAGATATGTATGCGGTAAATCGCCCATCAACACCAGAAGTTCCAAAAGAGGAGGACATTGAATGGCAGGAGAAACACAGTCTTTAAGATTTAAAATAGAAATTCCCGGAAAAGAAACAAAAGAAAGCGGCATTATATCTGCTTTAACTCAAGGGTATGTTGAAAATTGGATTTCAACTTTAGAAAGTATAGATGATGAAACAAAAAAAGATTTAGTAGAATTATCAAAAGGTTATCCAGACACAGCCTTAAATGCTTTTGTAAACAATATAGATTTAATGGTTGCAAGAGTCAAAGAAAATAGAATAAAGGAGCAGGATTGAAAGCATTTTTAGCAATAACAGTAGCAAGACAAGTTGAAGGTGACATGATTTGGGTAAAGGTCGAGAAAGCAAATGTGAAAGCTTCAGCCATAGATGAATATATTCAAAAAGAAAAAAATCAATATTTAGAAACTATGAATACAGAATTTGGACCAGTAGAATGTCAATGTACTCGTAGTTCTGTAGAAATAGATATAGAAGGAGATATAGAAAATGCCATACAATCCGCTTGAAGGTCCTAGACCAGAATTAGATATACCACTTCATGATGGTAGCGAAGAACAAGTATCTATAATTGTAGTACATCGCAACAATCCCGAATATCTTAATATTTGTTTGCAATCATTGCACATAATGAGTAATATGAATAATTATGAAGTAATTGTTGTAGATAATAATTCAGATCAAGAATCACAAGATTATTTGGATGAATTGGAAGCTGAAGGTGTAAAAGTAGTAAGAAATGACGAAAACCTTTGGTGGTCAGGTGGTTGCAATAGAGGAGTTCAAGCTGCCGATCCTAATTCAAAATATTATGTGTTTTTACATCAAGATGTAGTTGTTCTAAATACTGGTTGGCTCGACTTATTGATAAATGTTTCTGTTTCACAAGGATCAGGATTGGTAGGAATAGAAATGGGATCTTATTCTGTAGAAGATAGTAGAGTTGATTTCATCCAAGAATGGTGCTGCCTGATGACTAAAGAGTGTTGGGATGATTGTGGGCCTTGGCCCGAAGAACTTCCCATTGTAGGACATTCATTTATATTAAGTATGAAAACTCAAATAAAAGGTTATAAGCCACAATGTATGAAAAATCCAGTCCTCCATCATTATAAAGCTTTTAGTATGGACCCTACGGTTTATGAAAGCATGAGCGAAGATGCTATGGTTATCATACCTAAGTTGATGAGAGAGGTGCAAGGTGGGTTTTATACAACGTAGTTTTCTAAAATTGCTGTTTTTAGTTTTGTTTGCAACTAGTTGCATCCAAAATAATAATGGTTTTAATAGAAGTTCTTATTGTATAAAAAATTTTCCTTTAATAGAGCAACCAGATGAAATAACTTGTGGCCCAACTAGTGCTTGTATGTTGCTTAAATTTTATGGACATAATTTATCTGTCAATAATATAAAATATAAAAGTCATACCTATTGGTTTGATTATGGCAACAAACCAATAGGTATGACTTCTCCTTGCCTTTTAACTAATGCTTTGACTGAATGTGGTTTGCCTTGCAGTATTTTTCAAGGTAACTTAAATGAATTAAAGAGAAATCTACAAAAAGATAAGCCTGTTATTGTTTTGCTAAGACATAGTCAATTTTTGTGGCATTATATGGTTGCAATAGGGTTTGACAAAGAAAATATTGTTTTAGCTAATCCTGCAAATGGTAAAAAAATAAAACTTAAAAATAATATTTTTAGCAATGCTTGGGATTTTTCGGCTGATTTAAAGGGAAACAATTGTTCATCAGGATCAATTGTATTTATGTTGAACTTGACAGAAGTTTATCCTTGTACAATGATAGTCCCTATTGTGTAGGAGTACCGATAAAAGCTTTTATTGGTACTTTTTTCCAGACAGCAAGAGCTTGTTTATCAATAGGCTTTCCTTGTTTTAGAAGAATTATTTGTTCTTCTGGTGCTCCTATTGATGCATTGCCATCATTTACTAAAGATGCCATTGTTCTATGCCATCCTTCAAGCAAATTATATTTATCTCCATCTATTGTGACAATTATAGGTTCTTCGTTTGTTCCTGAAGATATTTTTTTTCTTTGTGTTATGCTTCTTTCATCATCATTGCGTATTCTATTATCTGGTTTAAATCCGAAAAGTCTGCTTAAAAATATATTTAAACAATTTTCATTAAAATCTAATGGAGATACATTGATAATGACAGGTTTATCATCAAAATTGAAATTTCTAAAAGGTGCTGCACCAAAAATTCTTGAAGCAGAATCGCTTGGGATATCGCTGTTTCTTGTTCTTGAGTAGCCGGATGATCCTCCACCTGTCATAGAAACAGTTGGGGCTAATTCATCTGAATCATCATTTGTAAGTCTTCTCATTGTGTACGCAACACGGTTGTTGTACAAATCGTTTTTTACATATTTTGGCAAGTCAGGATATTCTTTATCGAATAATCTTTTTAAACCTTTAAATCTTGTCTCTTGCAGTTCAAACCATTCTTTAAAATTCATTAAAAACCTTTTATTTTATTGAAGAGTTTAATTTCTTCATAAATTCTTGCCATTCGGGATGATCGTGAATTACCATTTTATTTTTGACATAGTAATTTGCAAAACTCATGCAAAACATTTCCTCTATGCCTTGATGTTGTCTTTTCCCTTCTGTAGAATCTACTATTCTTTTCCAATCTTTTTTATGAACATCATCTAGTAGTCTTTCCCAAACCAAATGCCCTATTTCGTGAAACAATGTGAATTCTCGACCATAATGCCAAGGTCCAGCTACAGCGATAACTTTTGGGCTATCTATTTTATAGCCTATATGTTCAGGGTCATTTTCTAAGGCACTTCCATCAAGAAATCTAAATTCGAAACCTTTAACTAAATCTCTGTATTTTTTTGGAAGTTTTTTTAGAGATTGGTTTAGATTTTTAGTTTCTTTCTTGTAAGACTGTTCCATAAATGTTTTAAAGTTCATAATACTTATATTTAGGCTTGTATTGGCATAAATTTTTGGTATAATTTTTCTAGAAAGAAATAAAAATAAGTTGAAAGAAAATAAGCAGCAAAGTAGAATCATTACTACTATAAAAATAGATGACAAACAAAGGAAAATGTTTGAAAAGTAACACCGGGCAAGACTGGTAAAGCCGCTAACAATAGATTCCAGTTGGCTAATCAAACTGGCCAAGTATTAGTTTGAATTTTTCTAATCTGAGAGTGACGTGAACAAAGAAATTTAGAAATTATAGAAAGTGAATTCTGGTGGTGGGATGATTTTTCGTTATTGGTAAGCTGATTAAGATCGCAGATCAGCAGTTCCTAGCTAGGAATCAGGCGAGAATGAGCGATAGGGATTTATTTTCTAGTTTGAAGGAAATTTGTATTAGGAGTTAGAATACAATTAAGAATTCAAGCCGGTCTAATGTGGCATTGTAAAAATGCATCTTTTTTCCAAAGAAAAAGATACATGTGATTTCATCTTTTGAGTTCTCAGTCGTTTAAGGGCAGGTGTGTGAAAGCACCTGCCCTTAAATTTTTCATATATCACTATATAATTATGAGGTATATGAAAATGGATATAAAAACATTTAAGCAAATCAAAAAAGAACAAAGCAAAAAAGCTGGCAAACTAATTCATATGATGAATTTCGTAGAATGGTGTGAAGCCAATAACTTAGCTACATTTAATGAAGATGGAAGTGTGTGTTGGAAAGAGCACGAAAAAGGAAAACAAATTAAAAAACATACGTCAGACAAAATCAAAGGACCTAGAGATGGGCGGGATGATTTAAGCAATGATTATCCGGGACATATTGAGCAAATGGGCAATTCTAAAAAATCACTTTACCCTTTAAACTAAAGAAAAAGTAAAGTTTATAGAAATGGGATTTTTTCATTTTTTAATAAATGTCTTAAATTTCCGAGTTGAACATCTTTTTCTTGAAATAGAGGGTCTTTTATATATTTGACAAATTCTTTGTGTTCTGGATGATTTGGCAAATGAACTTGTCTTGATTCTAATTCTTCTTTAGTCCAAGTTCCCCAATCAACTAATTTGCTGAACATTATATTAAATCCATATTTTCTTCCCAACTTTACAAAGTCTTTCATTTCTTTCCAATTATTTTGTTGCACAACAAAACTTATTCTTATTACTAATGGCTGTAAAGTTTTTTTAGGGAATCCTCTCATAACTTTAATTTTGCTTATAAAATCCAGATTATTTAATAGTCTTTCCCAATTACCGCCTCTTCTGTTTATTGAATAAGTTTTTTCAGTGCAAGCATCTATTGATATTTCTGCTGATTGGATTAAATGGTGTATTTTATGCAGTTTTTCCCAAGATCTTTTTGTCCATAATTGTGCATTTGTATGTAAATGCACATGCCATAATTGAGGGAAATTTTTCGGATCTAGTTTTTGAAGTAATTTTCTGAAATTAGGACTTCCAAAAGGATCTCCAGAACCAGTTACACTAAGATAATGACAATCATCCATAAAATTTTCTGTCATTTTATCTTGTATTTCTAATACTTTGTCTCTTTCAATTCCAATAGCTACAATTACTTTAACTCTACAAGAAGGACATGACAGATTACAACTTCTATCATAGACAGCATTGACTTGCAAAGGCTTATAGGGCAAAACAGTTAATTCTTGAGAAATAGCGTCTCTCATTCTTTTATCTAAAGATTCATCTTTTATTAATTTTTCTTTTTCTACAATTGGCCCATCATTATTTTTTTTAAATGGACAATTGTCATTGCAATACTTATAAGATCCATCATACATGGATTTTCTCATTTCTTGAGCAATAATTCCATTCCACACATCTTCAAAAGAATCTTCTAAAATGTTCCCTATTGGATGTGTTACCCAAGCAGAACAACACATCCAGCAAACACCATTAGGACCTAGTTCCAACCATGTGAAAGGTTTTGTGCAAATATATTTCGAATTAGTCATAAATAATATATATCCCTTTATATTATAGGAGTTAACTTTATGCCAAAAGCAAAAAAAACTACAACATCTATTAAAACTACTAACAACACCAGCAGAGCTAAAAATTATGGAGGGAAATTCAAATTAGAATGGAAAAATTCGGCTCAAAAATTAGCTTGGATAGAGTTTCAAAAACATGATATTGTATTTTTAACTGGTTGCCCCGGTACAGGAAAAACACATCTTGCAATGGCTTTTGCAATAACAGAAGTTTTGGAAAGAAAAAAGAAAAAAATTGTTTTAACAAGACCTATTGTGGAAGCTGGTGAAAAATTAGGGTATTTGCCCGGAGAATTTGCTGATAAGGTTCATCCTTATATGCGTCCATGTCTAAATATAGTAGACAAAATGACAGGAGGAGATATAGCCTCTAAAGAGCTAATTTCTAAGGCTATATCTATTGAACCAGTAGCATATATGAGAGGTATGACATTTGAAGATTCTATATGCATATTTGATGAAGCCCAAAATGCTAGTTTTAAACAATTAAAAATGTTTTTAACTAGATTTGATGAAAATAGTAAGCTTATTATTACTGGCGATACAAAACAGAGTGATTTACATGGTCCAGTAGCATTAGCAGATGTTATGGAAAAATTACAAACTTTGAAAGGCGTTAGCTCCTTAGAATTTGGAAGAGATTCTATAGTTAGACATCCTTTGGTAGCAGAAATAGTAGATAGATTGGAAGAAGAATAATCTTAAATTAAGGAAAAGATCAATAGAACATGGCTTTAAACGTTTACGTTGAGTTTACAAATGATGAGATGGCTCCAGCAGGAGTGCCAGATGCTCCTAGTGGATTTACCACTTTTCCAGTAGATTATGCAGACGGTGATGGTACGGCCCAAACTGATTTTTGTGCTTCTAGAATTTCTTATCAAGGTGGTGATGCTGGTTCAGTAGATCCCCTTCAAGTTACATTCGATATATCTTCTACAGTAGTTCAAATTCTTTCTAATAGTGGTGAAGATGGTTCTATTCACTTTAGTGTTGATATTACTGCTACAGGACCAGCACTAGGATTTCAGCCAGTTTCTGTTTCTGACTTTTCTAGTGGTGTTGGTGGATATGCAATAATTCTTGTAGGATTTTCACAATCTGATGATCCTACAAGCACACTAAATATAACAACTCCAACAGGATTTACTGCACAATCTGTGCCTCATAATGGCATGTATGTAGCTTTAAAAGATTCTTTGGTTACTCCTAGTGAGACGCTTTATGAGCCTCCTAGTACTACTCCAGATGTTGATCCTTCTAATAATGGAACTATTTTGTGGACAATTGCTTTTAGAGCAGTGTTTGCCGATGCAGATGCCACTTATACAGGCGAGGGTGGTATTCTTGTAGGAGGAGGCTATACAGAAAATCCTACAGGGGTAAAAGCTGGTGGTGAGGCAGAAACAGGACACAGAACTGGGGGAGGAACAGTTTTAGTTGGTGGTTCAGCGACTGTTCAAAAAATTTCTTTTATCACAGATACGGGAATATTAACAGGAGGATCTGCCAAATCTTATGTGGTAGGTGCAATTAAAGGAGGTGTTAAATCTAGCGGAACTGCTTCTGTCAGTGTGTCTGATAATTATCTTAAACCAAATGGAACAGTTTCTAATGGTGGCGGTTGGATTCCAACTCCAAATGTAGGTAGTTTGAATTTGCATTTAAATTTAGACAATTCTTTGGCTAATGTTGGTGATTATGTAACAAGTAATGGTGAAAATTCAACTTTCAGAGTAAGGATGCAAAATTTGGGGTCTCTTACTACTGGAATAGCATGGTCTAGATTTAGAATAAGAACTGTTGGTCGAAAATCAGCAGCAGTTACAGGAACTTCACAGATATCTGTTAAAGTTTATGTAGATGGCAATTTGGAAACGACTAAATATTTTTCTTATTCTGATCAAACCATAATTAGTCAAAGATCTGATTATTTTTCTTTATCATCTTTAGAGTATACGGAACCTCAATTAGACAATACTGAATTAGAAATTAGTTTGCCATTTTATTTCGGCGGTGAAGTCGATTTGTTTGGAATGGGACTTGAATTTTTAACTTCATTTGTAGAAGAAGGTTCAGGAGGCTCTAAATTAAGCGGTGAAGCCTTGTATTCTGTAGGCGAACTTTCCGTTGGTGGTGTTAAAACAGGGCTTTCTAGTGTGATTGGAGGCACCACAACAGCTATTCCTTCTGGTGGTCTGGTTGCAAATGGTGTTGGTGCTCAACAATTTAATGAAGAAGGTTCTGGTGGAATAAAAGCAAATGGTTCTAATGTAACTTACAGGGCCTTTAATTTTTATGGAACAAATGGAATTTTAGCAAATGGTTCCTTCATAAGTTTTCCTAGTTATATTGGTAGAGGTGGAGTAGATCTATCTGGTGAAGGTTTTGAAGGATCTGTTGTAGATTATATTTATAATGTAGATTCAAGTGATGAAGATTTCACCATAGGTGGAAATGCATTTGCATCTATTGGTTTGCCGTTACCTGTTGGTGGGCCAGTTGCGGTTACTGGAATGGCAGAATTAAGACTTGGTTTTAATTATATTCCTACTGGCAATGTATCTGTGTCTGGGGCAGTTGGTTTGTCAATTGTTAGATATAGTCAGCAAGATTTTATTTTTAATATTAGAACAGTTCAAAGTTTGGATAAAGAGTTTAGATGGAACACAGGAGATATACCTTTAAGTCACTTTAGAGTTGTCAGTGAATGCTTGCCTCAAGATCCTGAAGTTTGTCAGCCTGTAAGCGATCCTAACGATGTTTGTGATAGAAAAGCAGTTGTAACAATTACTGCTCCAACTCCCGGAGATGTTTGCAGACAACTTTTAGAAAGAAATTTCAGATTTCCAATATTATCATTTGATAAATTTTCAAGACCAGCACAAAATTCGCAATTAACTTTAGATGCTGCAAATGGTAATAACAATTTGTGCAACGAATTAACTCCAATAGAGTTTTGTGAAATACCTGAATGTTTGGAATTCTGTATAGACTTTGATGCAACTCTGCTTATTGAACCAGACTTTACAATGTCCTTTTACAATGCACGTTCTTATGTGGCAAGTGGAGAAATATCTGTTTCTGGGACTGCTACAGTTGATGCGATAGAAAATATTAATGAATATGAAGAATTTGGTTCTGGAGGGATTATAGCTTCAGGTAGCATTGACATTAGTGCTTCTAATAATATTTATATCGCTAGTGGCAATATAGTAGTTCAAGGAGTTGAGTCAGGAGATAATATAAAATCAAGTGCTTATAGCTATAATCATTTTGTTTGTCCTTATGATTATGAGATAGAATCATTTACTGTTTCTTCTCAAAGTGGCAGTATTGGAGTAGATTGGACAGATGCAAACAAAATATTTGAAAGTGACGGTGTTCCGGCATATGTTTTATTAGAATCAAATTTATATGATGAAACTGTTAGTGAATCAAAATATTTGGTTGCGACAGATCTTCCTTATTTGGTGTCTGACAATAAAGTAATTAATGGTATTGCTGTTCAAATAAGGAAGAAAGGTTTGGGTGGTCTGGATCAAGAAATTAAACTGGTAGGTCCTGATGGAATAGAATCGGATAATAAAGCAATCACAGATGATCCTTGGTCTTCAAGTTATGAAACATACACTTATGGTTCAAGTGAAGATACTTGGGGCACAAATTGGACAATAGAAGATATTAATAGTGAAGATTTTGGAATCCATATCAAAGTTAGAATTCCAAGTGGGTCAGTACATGGATATACTCAAAATTTATATATTGATTCTGTAAAAATTATAATTTCTGTTTGTGAAGAAAATGATGCTGATGATTTTGAATTGGGAGGAAGTGCCGATTTTAAATTTAATTATTATTCTGTAAATGCAGATGGTGGAATAATTTTATCTAATGGGGATGAAGAGCTTTATCTTGATTATCATTATAATGCTTTTGGGTCACTGGAAATATTTGGTAATTATTCTCAATCTTTGACAGAAGAAGTTGGTTCTGGTGAAATTACAGTAAGTGGCAATTTATTAGGCACAGATTTAAAATCTTCAGCTTATCATTATGAAGGATCTTCGGATGAATTGGTTGTAAGCAGCGAATTTGAAGATTTAAATGTTGTTTCTTCTGGGTGGACATACATTGCAGATGGAGATAGTTCTTTAGATGTTCAGGGTTCTGCAAATTTAAGATTAGGATATGTTTTGCAAACTACTGGAGAGACAGTAGAAATATTAGGAGCAGCAAGTAAGAATTATAGATATAATGGAAGTGGTGGAGTTGAAATATATCCAGATATTATAGTTCCAGAGTTTGATAAACTTTCCTATAGTTACGAAGCTTCAGGCACAATTCAAATTGAAGATTCTGGAGCTACCATCGTATTTAGCGATCTTGGAATTTTTGAATTGGATATTTTAACTGATTTTTCAATTTCTGATATCAATGTCAATTTCTCTGAAACTAACATTAATGAATTGACTTTGCCAACAGACAGAGTGTTTACTACTTGTGGTGATGGTTGTGTTGATATTCCACTTTCTGTTGACTTGAATCACAATATAGTTTCAAACAATAAATTGTCTCAATTTTTGTTTAGAAATGGATTGTATATGAGTTCTACATTCTTGTTAAAATATAATTCTACAAATGATTGTTGGCAGGAAAATTTTTACTTCAAAGGTACTGGTAGTGCTGAAAATAACGAATCTTGGAATCTAGTTTTTGAACTTAAATGTACAGAAGTTGTAGCTGGGGTTGAGATTGGAAAATCTTTATTCCAATTAGGAGTAAGTATTTTCCAGAACAATTTAGACACAGGCGAAGATTACGATACGAGAATAGTATCAGTATTTGATCCAGTTTCTGTTTGCTCTGGAAATAGTAATTTAATATTTAAATTGAAAATAAATTCTAAAATTAGGGTTGCATCTATTGACCCAAATAGTACCATACATAATACTATTTTGTACGACAACATCGGTTTATTCAAAAATGGTTATTGGTATGATAATCCCGAAATCATATTCAATGTATCGGAAGTTGGTACGCCAATTACTCCTAAAACTATTGATATAACATCGTTTGTCAATTATTAAAAGGCAAAAAAATGAATTTTTATGAGATCGCTATATTATTGGTGGTAATCTTTAATTTGGGCTTTACTATTTTGATTGGGTTAAATATAATCCAGATTCGTGAAATTCTTCAGCCTCCTGCTGAACTTTTAGAAGAAAATAAAGAATTGGGAAATAAAGGTCTGAAAGATATTGAAACTTCTCAGCAACCTTATGATGTCAATCCATTAACTAGAGCAGAAGAGCAATAAAAATGGCAAAAGCTAAAGTCAAATGCAAACGGTTTAACTACAAAAGAAATTTTGGAATCGAAATTGAATTGAGTAACAATTTAGATTTACAAGCACTTAATGACATCGTTCAACAAGCTTCTCCAGAAAGACCTATTTATAAAAACTCTAGTTGGGCAAATACAGGTCCTGACAATCATTATTGGCATATTAAAAGAGATTCCACCTGTGGTCCCAAAGGCAAAACCACTGTTTTGTCTGATTATGGGTATGAAATTGCCTCTTATGTTGGCAAAGGAATTAAAGATGCCAAACAGATGGCAACAGTTGTTGATCTTCTAAAGACAAATGGAGCAAAAATAAATAAACATTGTGGAATTCACATTCATGCTTCGTCAATGGATTTGAATAGAACACAAGTAGCTACTATTTTGGCTAATTGGGTCAAAATTGAGAATACAATGTTCCAATCTTGTCCTGCTCACAGAAGAAGAAATAAATATTGTTCTTCTATTTCAAAGAAGATTTCTGTGAAAAAAGGCTTAACTCTTTCTAATTTTTGGGAGCAAGTTAAACCTAAGCAACTTTCTGTTCATGGCAACAGTGATAAAAAAGTAACAATTAATACAGTTGGTTTTGTTGCTTTCAATGAAGGTAGGTCTGGTGCCAAGAATACAATTGAACTAAGAATGCCAGAAGCATCTTTGGAAAAAGATGATATTATTAACTGGATCAGAATCTATGTTCATTTTATTGAAAATGCTAAAAAGCTTAAAATGCCCGAAAATTTAAGGGTGGTAGGTGTTGCGGACACCTTAGAAATTTTGGGATTACATAGTCATGACAATTTGTATACATTAAGTACAGGATTGCAAAAAACCAGAAATTGGTTTTTACATCGAATTGTTGAGAACAGCAGTTCTTCTTTGAGAATAAGAGAAGCAAAGAAAATGTTGTCTTTGAAAAGCAAAGAATAAGTGTTATTAAATTTTCATAAAAAATATCCACAACTTCGCCTTGTTGTTGTGGATATTTTTTTGTATATTGTATAAAACAAATAATAAATATAATATAAACTATATTAACTTTGAAACTACGAATACAATTATAACTGAGGTATGTACTATGTTAACAGATGTTAAAAACAATTTAATTATGAATAATATGTCTTTTGCTGAAGCTATCGCTTTTAAAAGAATGAAAAATATTTCAAAAAAAGTAAGCCTAGAGGAAATAAAGTCAGCCGCTTATTATGGTTTGGTGCAAGCAGCTAACAAATTTGAAGATGATCGTGGCAATGCTTTTACTACTTATGCCTATATTATAATCAACAATTCTATTATTGATTATTTAAGAGAACTAGGGTGGGGAAAAAGAAATAGATTTGACAAAAAAGTTATGTCTATCGATATTGAAAACAATGATGTTTCATTTAAAGATATTTTATTTGACAAAAAATACATTTTTTGTGAGGATGTTTTTGAGCAGGTCTTCAAATCTTTTCCACAGAGAGATAAAGAAATTTTGGAGCTATATTTTCGAGATGATCTCGATATGAAAGAAATAGCAAACAAGTACTCTTTGTCAAAGGGAAGAATTTCACAAGTAATATCAGAATGTAAAAAACAAATAAAAAGGAAATGGTCGAAAAATGAATTTTACTCAGAAATCGCTGCTTAGTTTATTTTTAATTTTTTGTTTTGTTGTTCCTTCTGCTGTTTCAGCACAGTCAGAAGTTCCAGAAATTATAAAAGATAAAAAATGGAACAGATGGACTTCAGACAATTTTGAAATTCTTTCTTTGTCAAATTTGCAAGGAAAATATTTAAAAGATAATTTAAATAATGTGAAAAAATGGGTTTTTACTAGATGGGGATTAGAAGATATTTCTTTTGATGTACCAGTTAGATTGTGGTGCATAGATGACAAAGTGTTATTTAAAACCATTTACCCATCTTTGGAAAAATCTAAAGTAGAAGTAAGAAGATCAGAAGATGGTAAAATCAAATCTATAGAAGCTTTTGTCTTATTGAATGACTTGCCATCAAGAGTGCTTCCAGAACCAGTAACAGAAATTTGTTTGAATTTATATGAAGAAAAATATAATGTTAAATTTGGCTTATGGGCACATAAAGGTATCACATTATTAAATGGATCTGAAAAACAAATCCGAAAAGTATTGCAGGATTTAAATCCTTATTTAGAAAATAAAGAAGAAGTTTTTCAGGCAACCACATTGGTAGAAACTTCTAAAGCAAGTTACGATCAATTATCTGATAAAGACAAAAAACTATTTGATAATGAATGTATGGTTTTATGTTTATTTTTGCGTAAAGAATTTGGCCAAGATAGAATGCATCTTTTTTTGAAAGCCAAAGATAAAAAAGAAGCAATTAATACTATTTACTATTATAAGAGCTTAAAGCAATTTGATGATAATTTTTATATCTACATGAAAGATTTAACAAAGGATTCAATTGATGGATTGACACCATCAGAATATTTGCTGATTAGGAAAGCTGAATTAAAATAAAGGAGAAGAAATGGGTATTGTATCAATATTTTTTTGGATGATTTATGGGTTGATTGCTGGTTCAGTTGCTAGAGCTATTCATCCGGGTGATGATCCTGAAGGGTTTTTCCCAACACTTGCCATTGGCGTTGTGGTTCTTTTGTGGGAGGACTAATAAATTATTTATTAGGTAAAGGTGTGAGTCCTTTGCAAAGTTCAGGTTTGATCATGGGAATTTTAGGTGGAGTAATTTGTTGCTTCATATATCAGAAATATAAGTCTAGTAAGAAATAATCTTTATGTTAGATGAAAATGTTGTTGAAAATTTGAAATCTCATTTTGATGTGCATCCTTTAATTTTTCACAGAAGTTTGGAAAAGGCCAATACTGCTGGTGAATTATTTGATATTTTAGATACAATACCTACAAAATATCCAATTGTATGGGATGATCAATCCTACAGATGGGTTACCACTTCAGAATTGCTCCAACCAAAAGATTGTAAAGACAAATCTGCATTATTTATTCAATAATTTCAAAATAAAATGTTCTAATTTTATTTGATATCTTTTTAAAATTTATGTAAAATGACTGGAAAAAAAGCAGCATTCTTTGTTATGATGCTTTAATAGAAATTTGGTTTTTTGTTTTACAGGAAATTTATATGTTCTTACATCAAGAATACTTAAAGAGGCAAAATATTGAGATTGATTGGACCGCCTTTCCATCTTCTGGAAGCTTAGTTTTCCGATCCGCAGAACCTAAACGTAATAGGTGGGTTCTGGTAAATTTTGACAAAGAAGGTCCAGACTACCATCCTCAAACTTATCGCATCCATACTGTTGTCCCTTTACGTAATTATGGCGGCGGTGGGAATGGCATAGGTGGCTATAGCAAAAGACATAAAATAACTTGGGAATCTCTGGATGATTGGATTTCTAAGTTTATTGTCAAAGCACATAAATTGAGAATCATTAAAGATCCGCTTGAAAAAAAGTTGACATTATGGGAAGCTTTTGTGTTCTGTAATGACAATATGCTTGCCACTTGTAAAACGCAAGATAGAAGAATTTTATTTAAAACATTGGACCCATCTCTTTCTTTTGAAGAAAGAAGTAAAAATTTAGACCAATTGATTAGAGATTATAATTCAAGTGATTACAATATAGGTTATGCATTTGAATCAAATTTGACTCAATATAACAACGATCAATGGATTAATAGAGGACAATAATTTAATGAGTAATAGTTATTCACCAGTTCTGGTAAACAAGCCTTCATCTTTGTCGCATACGGTTCGTCTATCTCCAACACAAGAATTTTCTTTAAGAACAGATAAAGAGGTAAAGTTCTTGCAGGTAGATCCGTTAATTAAGCTTGTTGACCGTAGAGAGTTAAGTGGTGGAGCAACGGAATTGTTTTTTGAGCAAGATCCTAAAATAGAAGAATGGGCTGAAAAATCTTCAGTTTATTTAGGCAATGTATATTGTAAGACAGTTGATAAAACAGAAGCCAGATTGTGCATTTCTGTTAATTGTTCTGATCCTTACAAAAAAGATCTAATTACAGTTTATAATCCTAAATCGCAATTTGTAAAAATTGAAGCTAGTCAAATTTTACATGTTGTGATTTCTGAAGGCTGTTTTGGACCATCTGATGTTTGGAAATGGACTTTTGATAATAATGAAACAGATTTGGATGTTGATCTTCACCAAATGGGTAAAAGAGAAATAGATCTTGGTAAACCAAATCTTTCTGATGCAAGAGATCCGAAAGACATTTATTTTCTTAAAGAAAAAACACAAGATTTTTATCATCCTTCTTGTAGAGAACATCAGTATTGGTTCAGGTTTGACAATAGGTTGTTGCCTATGATTAGAACTAAACCAAACAAAGTTTATTATGTTGGTTCTATGGAGTTTTACGGATTTGATGCTTTGCAATTAGGAGATGGAAAACCCGAATCTTTAAGAAGTTTGGATTTGTGGGTCAATTTGAAAAATAAACAAGCTACTAAATTTAGTAGATTGATGGGCGTAGAAGATTATGGCAACTCTGCTGTAAAGGCTAATAATTCTACTTTCCCAATTATTCATAAGCCTAGTAGTACAACTAAAAAGACAACAAAAAGTACGTATTCAGGTTCAACTCATAGTGATAAAAGAACTTTTAAACATTATAGTTCTAACACATCGTCTTTTTATTCCAACAACTATAAAGATCATAGAACAATCAGGGAGGTTGATATTGTTCAAATTCTTCCGATAAATGAAGGGGAGAAATGCACTACAAGAACTTTAATTCCTTCAGAAAATGAAGATTATTATGATGCTTTGGTTTACAAGCCGGGATATTCACAATATAATCACAACAGCAATTTCTATGCTTATTAAAGGTTAGCAAAAAATGAAAATAAAAAGTGTGAAGACTCCAACTTTTGGTGACGTAGAGGAATGGAAAGCTCCTACAAATTATATTTCATCAAATTATTTCTCTGAATTTTCTCCTATTAATTGGGAATCTTGTAGGGAAAGATTTTCTGTTAAAATGAGAAAAAAAGGCTTTAAAGGATTTTTCTTTGCACACGTTAAGGATAGAGGCGAAAATGTAGCACACTTTGTGCATAAGACAGAATTGTTGCTCAGAATCCCGGATTCTGATATGACTACTTACAACAAAACTAGTGTCAACATGATCTTAAAAGTAAATATGTCAGATTTCTGGTTAAGTTCTTATGTTAGAAGATCTTTGTTTACACTTCTGGTAAGATTGGGCCAATACTACGACATAAAAAAAGATAATTATGAAGAGTGTTTGCTCAGACCAACAACAAGTCCTGCTTCTGGTTATCTGAATACAGTTCCTGCTGTTAAAAAATTCTTGTGTGGCAATACTGTTTACAAAGAAAACGATCCTAATTATTCAGGCAGCGGTATCGAAACAGCAGGTTGGTGTCATCTTTTCTCACGACCAGAGTCTTTTAAGAAATTAGGCAAAGATCAAGCTAAAGATGATTCGGTTATCGCTGAGAAAATTAGCGAAGAAAAGATTTGTGGTTAAAAAGGATTTTGAATGGATTATTTCATAGCTGATACTCATTTTTTTCATGGCAATATAATAAAATACACAAATCGCCCTGTTTTAAATGAGGAAGAACAACTTAAATTGGGAAGCGGAGAAAGATTTAAAGTCTCTGAACAATCCATCAATCGAATGAATGATCTTTTGATTGATAGAATAAATTCGGTTGTAGATTCTTCTGATCGGCTTTATCATGTTGGAGACTTTTTGTATGGAATATATGATCCAAAACAAATTTATGAAAAAGCTGTGGAAATTCTTCGAAAAATTAATTGTGAAGAAATTCATTTAATACGTGGAAATCACGACCATCCAGTAATTGAACCTTTGTTTGCATCAGTTAAAGAACAACATACTCTTAAGATCAACAATGAATTTTTGCACATGAACCATTGGGCAATGGCTATTTGGCCAGAATCTAATAAAGGTTCTTTTCATATTTATGGTCATTCGCATGCGGCGGCAGAAAAATGGCTTGATGAATGCATGCCAAATAGAAGTTCTATGGATGTTGGTGTCGATAATTTAATTAAAGTATTTGGAAGTTATACTCCTGTTACTTTTAAACAAATAAAAACATTCATTAGAAATAAACAAAAAGTATGAAAATAAAAGTAATAAAAACCAACAGGTCTGGCTTATGGCATTTGAAATCAAATTATTGTAGATGTATGGGTTATTGTGAGTGTGACCGTTGGGCTATCTATAATTCAAATGGGGAATTTGTTTGCACTATAATTTCAAAAGAATTAGGTTTGAAGCATTGTAGACAAAAAAACGAAGAAGAAGCAGCCGAACAATAATTTGTATTGTCAAAGGAATAGTAATGAGATTTTTTTTCAAAAAAAAGAAGAACAACGAAAATGATATTAAAGATAAAGACTTAATTGCCTTTATGAAAAAATATCGTTCCAAATTGGCAAACGAATACAAGCAAGAATTTGCTTCTTGCCTAAAAGATCAAGTATCTGGTGTTTGTAATCAGTTCAAACAAAATTTAGGAAGAAGTTTTTGGAAAAAATGGCAAAAATGGTGTGATTGGGGTCCACAAGGTCCTATTTTACAACCAAATCAGTCTCGCCTTTTTTATAAAAAGGGTGATGTTGAGGTAATGGTTATTGAAGAAAACCCTCAAGTAAGAACTTTATTTTTTAGTGATGACTTTTCATATGCTGAAAAAAGTTCTTATTCTTTGAGTTTACCATATGTTGTTTATTTATTTGTTTTTAATAATAGAAGTTTTCAATCACTCCATTGTTTTTTTAATGACAAACCTTTAAGTGATCTGGACGATAAACTCTATATTCCTTTTTTGACAAATATCAATGATTATCAATGTTGTTTGGGAAATTCTTTTTCTATCCCATCCGATGCAAAAAATGACCACAACAAAATAGTTCAATATACTTTGAATTATTTTTGGAATGCTGCTCACAACCATCATTGGGATATTAATTTTCGTTCTAATATTAACCACTTTAAACGTAGCGATGCAAGATTAGCATCTTTGCAAGCATGGGAAGAATATACATTAAAAAATCCTTTGTTTGTGATTGATGATGTTAATTGGATACAAGGCCAAG
>Ga0213866_10001232_pt1 | contig 19268 bp, 22 predicted proteins | sample PICome_11_FD_160079 | JGI IMG/M metagenome (GOLD analysis project Ga0213866, IMG submission 160079) | Coastal seawater microbial communities near Pivers Island, North Carolina, United States - PICO284 | ecosystem: Environmental > Aquatic > Marine > Coastal | place: USA: North Carolina...
GTCGGCTGGGTCGGCAACTGCTGCGAGAGTGAGCGCAGCTGCCAGAATTAGACTGGTTTTCAGCATGCAAAGATAACGACACCGGAAGGGCGGGTTATCAATCTTTTTCCAGGAATCAGGAGGATTATGCGGCGGCCCGCTTTGCCTTTTGTCGCCGGCTCATCAAAATGAAGAAAAGGATCATCGTGAGGATGAAAATGACGGCTCCAAGCGCGACCAGTTGTTTGGCTTTGGTGGCCATGGCGTCGGACTCCTCCTTCACGCTCGGTGGCTTTGCATCAGGGGCATAGGAGAAAATGAGCGATTCTTTTCGAAGTTCGATTGAGGTGAGTTTGCGGAGTGTTTTGAGAAGCTCGGGAATGTTCTTGGGATCGTCTTCGGCCTTTTGTTCGAGTTCGCCGGATATCAGGAAACGTGAAATTCCGGAGAGAAGTTCTTCCGGGATTTCCCCTTTGCTGGGGGTGATTTCGGAGACGTTGAGTATGAGCTTTCCGTCGGTGAGCAAAGGGGTGCCGGTGAATGTTCCGTTTAGATTGTTCTCGCGCGATTCGATACCGAGGGAGCTGCGCACGAAGCCGGGGAGTTCGCTGGTCGAATTGAAGGGGAGGTGGATGGTGCCGCTGATGTTGGTGCCGGTAATTTTTTCGAAGTGGAATTGCCCGCGGTAGCTTTTGAGGACATCGAAGTGGGCGATGGCGAGGTTGAGATCTTGCGTGGAAAGTGCGAGTTCGGCGGCGCGTCCGTTATTGACCTCGTGATCGAAATGGCGGAGGCGGTTGACCAGCGAGTTGAATTCAGATTCGTGGGCTTTTGGGTCGGCCACGGGAGCGGGCCTGGCTTCTTCATCGGTGAAGGTTTTGTAGGCGTCGGTCTGTTTTTTGAGGAAGTAGGCCGCCGAACTTATGAGGACGAGGATGACAACGGCCATCACGATAAGGATCAGGCAGCCCGCAAAAGGCGAGCGCGGGGCGTCTTTCTGAGCTTGGGCGGAATCTGGCACGGGGGCGGTTTGGCATTTTGGCGGACTGAGATCAATGGATTTGAGATTTCAAAATAGGAAACTAGGCTCAGCCCATGGAGAGCGGGCGGGGGACCATCATTCGGCTGACCAAGTTGACCGATACCAGCTTGATTGTGCATTGGATGAGCGAGGAAGCGGGGTTGATCAAGACGGTGGCGAAGGGAGCGCGACGGGCGAAAAGCTCGTTCGCGGGCAGGTTGGATCTTTTTGTAGAGGCTGATTTCGAGTGGGGTAGGAGTAAAAAGGGGGAACGCCATCACCTGAAGGAGGTCTCGGTGGTTGATTATCGGGAAGGTCTGAGAACGAGTTATCGTGATGCGCTGGTGGCCGGGTATTTTGTCCAGTTGCTGGAAATGGTTCTGGAGCTGGATCATCCGGAGCCGGAGATGTGGGATCTTTTAAGGCGCGGTCTTCGGCATCTGGGTGAGGCGGGGGCCAGTCGCCGGGCCCTGTTTCACTTTGAGAGCGAAGTGGCCCGGATGCTGGGGCTTGGGAAAGGGGCACACCTTGGAATTTTGCAAGTTTATGGCAAGCTTCCAAAAACAAGAGATCATTGCCTCGAACTTCTTCCCCAAAAGTGAGAGAACTCTTCGGTCATCCGCGTTTTTGAGATCACACCATGTCGACTATTTCCAAATCCTCCCTCGCCAAGCTGGAGAAGCTTCTTGGTAAATCGCTTGAAGATGCCTCGGATGAGGATCTTCGTGAGTTGGCCGCTGAATTGGTAGAGAAGGCAAGGGCGGGTCTTGAGACAGATCTTTTGTCGAAGGGGGACTTGGTTGAAGGTCTTGAACTTCGTGGCCAGTTGCACCGGTATCTGGGGGATTTTGAGAAGGCGCGCGATGACTATTCCGAGGCGCTCGCGCTTCTGGAGGATGCCCGGGATGTGGACGAGGTTGTGGGCCGGATTTGTGCGGGGCTGGCAGTTTCGTGTGACTTGAATGGTGAAAGTTTTAAGGCGAAGTCTTATTACAAGGGGGCCATTAAGACCCTCCGCGGGCTGGACCCGGTCCCGGTGGTTGATGTCGCCGATCTGAATAACAATCTCGCTTTCATTTATGAGGCCGAAGAGAAGTACGACAAAGCAGAGACCTGCTTCCTTGATTCGTTAAAGTCCTGCTACGAGGAACTGGGGTCCAATCACCGGGAGACCGCTGTTTTCTATAATAATTTGGGTAGTTTTTACTTCAAGCTGGAGCATGATGAGCAGGCTGGAAAGATGCACGAAGAGGCTCTCAAGGCGCGTGTAAACTTGTTTGGCGAGTCGCATATTGAGACGGCGCAGAGTTACGCAAACCTCGCCCTGGTGTCGATACGAAGCGGGGAGGTTGCCGAAGGTTTGGCCCATTTTGAAAGGGCATTGGCGGGATTCGAAACAGACCTGGATGCCTCGGGCTACGACTATGAAATTGTGGCGGCCAATTACCGTGACGTCCTCGAATCGATGAAGGATAAGAAGGCGGTTAAAGCTCTCAATCGGAGACTTGCGGAAAACGGCTTTTCCTAGTTGCCGCCGGAAATTCTGGTGGGCCATTTCTGGCCGACAAGCCAACCGTGGATGACCTCGGGGTTACGAGTGAGGTTGCCGATGACACGATAGTTGGACCGTTGAAGACTTCCGGCATTTTTGCGATCTTCATCGACGACACAATAGGGATGGGCTCCGGATGAGTGGATGAAGCGAATGCCGCCGGATTCGGGAATAACCAGAAAGGCGACGTGGTTGTCGAGGCCGACGATGTGGATGCCCGGGCCCCGCTCCCTGGCTTCGTCGACGAAGGTGTCGTAGTTTTGACCGGCTCGAATGGTCATCATTTTGTTGGGCATGAAGGTGCCGATGATTCGTTGCGAGGGTTGCTGGGCCAGGCGGATACGCTCGACCTCAAATCCGGCATCGCGAAGGATGGTGGAGATAAAATATCCGCAGGCAATCTTTCCGGAACCCGGAGTTTGGCAGATGCCATTAAAGTCCCAGGGCGTTCCCAGCCAACATCGCATCATCTCCGGGAGCATTGCCTCGAGGGTGCGTTGGCTTTCGGTGACAACATCTGAAATTTCACGGGCGGTGCGGGCCCGGGAATATTGTTTGGCGAGATCGAGGCGCCTTCCTTCCAGTTCGGAAATGAGTTGCTGGTAGCGCTCGGGATCCGGCTTGGGAATTTCCCGGGCAGGCGGTTCCCGGGTGAAGTGCTGCTGGTAAAAGTTGAGAAGCGGATCACGGTAAACCCACCCCGCGTAGGCGCTGCCTGCCAGAATGAGGAAAATGAAAAGCCGCCTCAGTTTTTTCATTGGAGTGTCGTTACATTAAACAACACCAAATGATTCACCATTCAAACTTTACGGAAAGAGTGGCATTCCGGCCGGGCATATTCTGGCCGGATCCGTGGATGCGGTAGTCTTCGTCGGTGAGGTTTTCGAGAGCGAGGTTGAGCTGAATGGCTTCCGAAACCTGCCAACCCCCGTAAAGAGCTGCGACGACGTATCCGGGAGTGCCGTTGATGGGGATGCGCTGGGTATCGCTGGCGGCGAGAATGGAAAGGTTGTCCTGACGGGTCGCGGCCTGGACGCGTCCGGAAATCCAGTAATCCCCGGAAGGTTCGGTCCAGCGGAGATCAATGGCTCCGTTGAGGGGATTGAGGCGGCGAATGGTGTCGGTATCGCCGCCTTGCTTTTGCTCGCCATCCTGCCACGAGGCGTGCGCGAGAAGTCTCCATTGCGGGTGGAATTTCCAGGTGGCCTGACCTTCAAAGCCATAGATGAAGCCATCCGAACCATTGGTGGTGGCCAGGCCGCCCATCCCATCGTCGACTCGGACGATGCCATCGTCGATGAAGGTGTAGTAACCGGAGAGCTCGAGGGAAAAGTCTCCATCGTGAAAACGGGTTCCGAGTTCGGTGGTCAGGTATTTTTCAGAGTCAACATCGGGTGAGCCGTTTTCGTCGAGTCCGTTGAGAGAGAATTGGCTGCCGGTTAGATCGTCGAGGTTGGGGGCGCGGAAGGCTTGGGAAGCTCCTCCGAAAACGGTCCAGGAGGCGTCGACGTCGTACTGCCCGCGGAGTGAGAGGGCGAGGTTGTCCCAGGAGCCGTCACCGGGTTGATCGACGGCGGCTCCGTCGGGGCGGTAGCCATCCCACTGGGCTTCGATGTAGGTGAAGCGGGCTCCGGCATCGTAGGTGAATCGCTGCCCGATGGTGCCGGTGTAGTTGGCGAAGATGCCGAGGGAGTCGTAAGTGGCGTCGTCGGCGATGGGGCGATTGGAGGGGCGTGGAATGCCGTTGCGGAATCCCCGGGAGTCGACTTGGTCGTGATAGTAATCGGCTCCCCACACGAGGTTTCCGGTTTCGGCCTGGAAGCTCAGGCCGAAGGTGTCGACATCGAGGACGCGGGTGTCGGAACGTCCCGACCCTCGAACGCGGGACTCGGAATCCTGGGTGTGTTGGAAGGAAACGGTGGCCTGATAGCGATCGACCCAGGAGAGGTTGGCGTAGGTGTCCTCGAAACGCAGGTAGGTGAGCGAGCGTTCCTGGTCATAGTCGCGTGCGAGGTCGGTGCCGGCGGTGGTGAAGGAACGTCCGTGGGTCCAACCGGGGTTGTTGACGGTGTTGTGCCAGCGCGAGATATCGTCCTGATCGAGGTAGGAGTGGGCGAGAGTGAAGGTTTGGGACGGCGAAAAGGCGTATTCGAATTTCAGGTCGTGGCCGAGTTGGGAGTAGCCGGTGCCGCGCATCGTTCCGAGGGCGGAGTCGCGAATGTCTCCAATGTCGCTGGCGGAGTATCCCAGCATGAGGCCCCATTTTCCACCGACGCCGAGTCGTTGCTCAAGACGGCCGAGGTGGGATTCGGAGTTGGTATCAAAGCGGTAGTAGGCGGCTCCCCCGGAAAAGAAGCCATCCTCGTTACGAAAGCCGGAGGATTTGGAAAGAGTGTTGACGGTTCCGCCGATGGCGTCGGAGCCAAAGAGAACGGAGCCCTGTGATTTGATGAGTTCGAGGCGGTCGATGGCCTGGGCGTCGAGGGTGTTCCAATACTGCACCGGGCCGCTGCGCCAGGTGGAGTTATTGAGGCGAATGCCGTCCTGGAGGAGGAGGTTTTGGCGCCCGGTAAATCCGCGAATGTAGGGGGATCCGTGGCCGGTCGTGGTTTGTTGGACAAGGACTCCGGGAGTGTTGAGGAAAGCCTGGGGGAGAGTGCGGGTGGCGTTTTCGAGGAGATCTTCGGCGGTCAGGATCTCGAGGGTATAAGGAACGTCCTGACTTTCTTCGGAGCTACGATTTGCGGTGACGACGACTTCCGGAAGGGTTTCCTGGGCGGTGATCGAGAGGGGGAGCAAAAAAAGCGTGATTTTCATAAACCTGCTGTCCGGGAACGCTCGAACCATGAATTGGTTAGAAAAAACCCGCGATGGCGGTTTACCGTGCGGGTTTTCAAAGGGTTGGGCTTTGAAAGGGCTCTACTCCATGGCCTTGGCCTCGATGGCGGCTGTGTATTGGCGCTCTTCCTCGTGGGAATGAATGCGAAGATTGACTTGAACTCCTTCGCGCTCGGCGGCCGCTTTGACGAGGCTTCGGATGGTGGAGGCGGTAAAACCCTGTCGGCCGATCAGCGTTGCAACGTCAGGCTGACTGAGGACGAGGCGGAAGTTCACCTTGTTCTCACCGGAGTGCCCGATGCGAAGCTCGGCCAGCTTGGGGTCCTTGATGAACTGAAGGGCGATGTATTGGATGAAGTCCTTAATTTGGGCGGTGATCTTTTCCATGGCGTAAGGTTTTGCAGGAGTCTGTCCGGAGGAAGGGGGAATGAGAAGGAATATTTACGGGAGCGGGAATCAATTTGCTTGGTTCAAGGATTCCAGCTCCGTAGCGATGTTGTGGCGTGCCTGTTTCTCGTAAAGTTCGCGACTTGCTGACAGGGCAAAGATGAAGGGACGATCGACGAAGCTTTTTAGAACGGCCGAGCGCCCGGTGTGGTATGCTTCTTGCCCAACCCTGGCATATTCCGAGCGGATGGCCCTGGCGTATTTGCGGTAGCTTGGGTCATCGCTTCCCAAAATAGTCAGATCAATGTCGCACAGGAGCTTTGCGTCATCGGAGGGAGGTTCTTCCTGATGTTTTGTAGCCGGGATGAGTTTGGCAACAGATTGGGACCAGGTGGTGTTTTTGAGGAAAGTGGCCGCCATTTGGGCACTTTTTTCTTCATTTTGGTGGGCACGGGGGTCGTAGATGGCATCGTGAAACCAGATCGCGAGTTCCACTGCGATGGGATCCCGCGCCTCGCTTTTTCGTGCGAGCAACTTGTCTGGACAGTCACCGAGGTGGTTCAGATTGTGATAAGCAAGGCCGTTTCCGGCATAGCAATTGATGATTTCCCCCACTCGGCGATATCGTCCTGTCCGGCTTTTTGACATAAAAGGGCCCATCGTTGGAAGAGAGAGATCGAGGGCATTCTTTGCTAAAATTTCACCGCGATACCCGTGGTGAGGGTTGAGTCGGCCGATTCGCGGGTCGCGGCAGGGGTGTTATCCTTGGTCCATGCAAAGGCGACCCGCCACGCCAAATCGGGGGTGATGTCGGTGTCAAGATTCGCGCCAGCCGAGAGGATGTAGTTTTGACTGTCGGAAGGGTCGAATACCCCGGTGAGATGTTGGCTTAGCGTGAGCTTGTCACTGATTTCCCACGTGAATTTCTCTGCCACGATCATTGAGAAGAAATCGTCGGAGACCCCTCCGACCTCCTCGAAGGTCATGCCGGGGCCCGCTTCCAAGCTGAGGGTGACCTCATCGGATTTCAGCGAGTAGTATCCGAGGGCCGCGCTCGGTGTGAGGCGGTAGCCGACATCTGCGATATCATCGCGGAAGTAACCGAGGCTCCCTCCGACGAAGTAGCTGTCATTGAAAACCCGGTTGTGCTGGATGCTGGTGCGGAGCGAGTCCGCGCTGGTTTCGCCACCGTTCTCGGAAAAGCTGTAGGCCAAAGACATGAAGGTTTCGTGTTCCTTTTCGCGGTAGGTGCTGTCGACCGTGGCCCCGAGAAAGAGGTTGTCGGAGTTCCCTTTGCCGAGGGAGAAATTCATGGCCGCAGTGGTGGACCAGTCCATTTTGATCTCCCCGGGTTCGTCGTCTTTGGGCTTCAAGGTCATGCGACCCGGATTGGCCTGTTCCTTGAAACCGCCCAGCGAATAGGACAGGCCGGTGAGAAGAAGGAGGTCTGATTTGTCGCGACCCCCGGCGGGAGTATTGTCGTATTGATACCGGAGCGCAGTGCGAAGCGACCATTCCTTGGTGAGGAGGATTTCGAGGCCGGCTTCAGCGATAAAAAGGGAGTTGTCGAAGGCGGAAGCCTCGGGGGTCAGGATGGCGGATTGCCAGATTTTGAGCTCCTTGTTGAACTTATGTTCAAATTTCTGGGCGAGTCGGAGTGAGAAGTAATGGTCGTCCATTCCGCCTTGGTCTTCCCAGGTATACCCTGGTCCGGCTTCGAGGGAGAACCTGGTGGTTTCGTTTTTTAAAAAATTGTAACCGATGGTCACGCCGCCATCGAAGCGATAGTCGAGGTCTGCGATTTCGTCCGTGAGAAAAGTTCCGAAGGTGCCGATGAACCATTTGTCACCGAGGAGGTGGTTGTAGCCGCTGTATATCCGAAGGCTGTTGGTGGTTGTCGTATGGTTGTTTTCGGAGAAGAAAAAATCAGCGCCGATGTGCCCTTCGTTATCGTCTTTTTTGTAGGTCGCAAGCGCTTGCAGGCCGTAGTTGGTGGCGTCGGCATTTCCTTTGGAAAGTCCGATACTGGCGGCTCCGGTAACTTCCCAAAGTGGTTCCTTTGGAGGATCTGTTACGGTCAGTGCATTCAGGAAATCGCCGGTGGAAGAAGGCTCTGATGCCAAAAGCGGGAGGGAAACTACGATTGAAAGGATCGGTGGCAGAAACGTGGACTTCATCAATGCGAAAGGGTTGCGGGTTGTTCGTGGGCGGACCCTGAATAAGGAAATCTTTCGGATCAATCGCATTTTATGACCTTGTTAAATTGGCGGAGAAAAAGTAGGGGAAGGGAGGTTGCTCCGAAAATTTCTTCCGCTTTTCATCACCGCGGTCATCGCTTTGCTGGTGGCGATTGCGCTTGTGGTGGCCTCACCGTTTTTTCAGGATGATGAGGCGTTTGTTACAGAAAAGGATTTAGAAGAGGAAGGAAAAGTTGTCCTGAGTTCGGTCGAGGAGAAGCTGAACGAAATTGTGATTCCGGAGGTGCGCTTCGACAACGTTTCGGTGGAGGAGGCGATTGAGTTTTTGAGACTGAGGTCGGTCGAGTGTGATCGGAGTGGGGTGGATGATTCTCAGAAGGGAATCGGATTTATCCTGAGAGGCCCGAAAGTGATCTAGGGTGATGATGGACATGATGAATTGGATGGATTTTGGGATGCCGCTGATCCAAACGCGTATTCGATCAAGTTTTTGTCGATGGCCAATGCCCGGTTGATTGCTGTGCTGGATGTGATGTGCTTTGAGGCGAAGCTTAAGTGGGAGATTGATCCTGATTCGCACAAGATCGTGATAACTCCTTTTGACGAAGATCATGTTGAGAAACCGGAAACGCCGGTAGTGGGCGGTCCGCAAGATCCATTTCAACAGAAGTCGGAGCTGCAGTCTCCCGGGTGCTGATTCCGCGAGGGGGCGGAGGTAGTCGAAAGCTGAGCTTTCGGCTACTTGGGCTTTGTTAGCGCTTCTTTTTGCTGCCGCCTCCCAGAAGGTCTTCGAGGCCGCCCATGTCATTCATGTCGGGCATGCCGCCTTTGCCTCCTCCCATGAGTCCGCCGAGACCACCCAGGCCTCCACCTCCTCCGCCACCCAGGCCGCCGAGTTGCTTCATCATGTCCTTCATCTTGCCTTTCGACTTCATCATTTTCTGCATCTGGCCGAACTGTTTGAGGAGCTGGTTCACTTGCAAAATGGTGGTGCCGGATCCCTTGGCAATTCGCTTGCGATGGGTGGCTTTGATGATGATGGGGCGGGAGCGTTCGCGCTTGGTCATGGAGAGCACGATGGCTTCCATTTGCTTGATTCGTTTGTCGTCGAGCGCGCCGGTGGGAAGTTGTTTTTTGATCTGCCGGAAGCCGGGGAGCATGCCGAGGATGCCATCGAGCGGGCCGAGGCTCTGGATCATTTTCATCTGCTCGAGGAAGTCGTTGAAGTCGAACTTGCCGGACTGCATCCGCTTGGCGGCGGACATCGCCTTCTTCTCGTCGATTTTCTCCGAGACTTGCTCGACCATGGAGACAACGTCACCCATGCCGAGGATGCGGTCGGCCATGCGGTTGGGGTGGAATTCGGCGAGGTTTTCCATTTTCTCGCCTTCGCCAATATACTTGATGGGCTTGCCGGTGACGGCACGCATGGAGAGGGCGGCACCGCCGCGGGCATCACCATCGAGCTTGGTGAGGATGAGGCCGGTGATGCCAATCTCGCGATCGAAGGTTTGGGCGACGGAGACCGCTTGCTGACCGGTTGCGGAATCGGCGACGAGAAGGGTCTCGCCGGGGGAGAGAAACTTATGGAGAGCCTTGAGCTCGTCGAGGAGATTGGTGTCGAGCTCTTGTCGGCCTGCGGTGTCGAAAATGACGACAGTGCCATCTTGTTCCTTGGTCCATTTGACGGCGCGCTTGGCGGTCTTGACGAGATCGGTTTCGCCCGGCTCGGGAGTGAAGACGGGGACATCGACTTGCTCGGCGAGCTTGGCGAGTTGGTCGATGGCGGCGGGGCGATAGAGATCGAGCGCGACGAGAAGAGGACGGCGTCCTTCTTTTTTAAGCCGAAGGGCGAGCTTGGCGGCGGTGGTGGTTTTACCGGCACCGTTCAGGCCGCAAAGGAGGACGTATCCGGGAGGGTTGAGATTGAGGGGACTTTGGTCTCCGCCAAGTAGCTCGGTGAGTTCGTCCTGGAAGATTTTGACGATTTGCTCGCCGGGTTTGATGGACTTCAGGACCTCGGCGCCCTGGGCTTTTTCTTTGACGCTGGCGATGAAGTCCTTGACGACGCCGAGTTCGACATCGGCCTCGAGAAGGGCGAGACGGACATCGCGGAGGGAGTCGGTAATGTTCTTTTCGGAGATTTTTCCGACACCCCGGAGGTTCCGGAAGGTTTTGTCGAGGCTGTCAGCGAGATTTGAAAACATGGGGGGACCATAGTCGGCGGGACGGGGACTGCAATACTAAGGCGAAGGGAATCAAGAGTTGGGAGTCGGGGCGGAATGATGAGGGAACTTGTGGAATTTTCGGGGATAGGTAGGGTTCCGGAGCTATGAAGATATTTGCCATGCTTGCTTTGATGGTCAGTCCGCTTGCGGCTGAGGTTTATGAATTGCGGACCTACTACGCGCACGAAGGGAAGATGGAGGGGCTCTTGGCTCGCTTCCGTGATCACACCACCGCGATTTTTGAGAGTCACGGCATGAAGAATATCGGGTATTGGCTGACTGAAGGAGATGATCCGAAGTTAGTGTATCTCATCACTCACAAGGATCGCGAGACGGCGAAGAAGAATTGGAAGGCATTTTCGGCGGACCCAAAGTGGAAGGCTGCGAAGACGGCCTCGGTTGCAAATGGCAAGTTGGTTAAAAAGGTGGAATCGCAGTTCCTGACGCCCACGGATTTTTCGAAACTGAAATGAGAATCGGTGGCTGATTTTGTAGTGGCGAACTACTACGGAACCCCTGAAAGTGTATCCCGATATGTTTCAAATTTCTTTCACCCTCGCATCATTGTCCGGATGGCTGGTGCCTTTGCTTGTCGTTGGCGCCCTCGTCGCGCTGGTGCTTTTCTTTACGGTGGGTCAATACAACGGCCTGGTGAAGTTGCGAAATCGCTTTCGCAATGCTTTTGCCCAGATCGATGTGCAGTTGAAACGGCGGCACGATTTAATCCCGAACCTGATTGAGACGGCCAGAAAGTATATGACACATGAGAAAGAGACGCTCGAAGCAGTGATCCAGGCACGCAATGCCGCGGAGTCGGCCCGGTCCGGACTTTCTCCGGATAATTCCGGTGGCATGGAAAAACTGATGAAGGCCGAAGGCGGGTTGACCTCGGTGATGGGGCGGCTCTTCGCGCTTTCCGAGGCATACCCGGATCTGTGTTCGAATGAGAATATGAAGCAGCTGAGCGAGGAGCTGACGAGCACCGAGAACAAGGTTGCTTTTGCGAGGCAGGGATACAACGACGCGGTGATGCACTATAATAACAAGCGGGAGGTATTCCCGAGCAGCGTTATTGCCGGGATGTTCAATTTTGGCCCGGCGGTGATGTTTGAAGTGGCTGACGAATCCGAGCGTGAATCGGTGAAGGTGGACTTTGATTAATGGATTTTTTTGAGGCACAGGATCAGGCCCGAAAGAAGACCAAATGGCTTGTCCTTTGGTTCTTTCTGGCGGTGATCGGGGTTGTTGTCTCGGTCGATCTCCTGGTCATTGCGCTTTCAGGAGGCGGTGATCCGGTGCCGTTGGTTGTCCTGGCCTCGGTGGTGACGGGGGGAATTATTCTGGCAGCGAGCGGATTTAAATCGATGCAGCTGAGCGCCGGTGGTTCGGTGGTGGCGGAGGATCTGGGCGGCCGCCTCGTGATGCCGGGATCGACTGATTTTGAAGAGAGACGACTTTTGAATATCGTTTCGGAGATGGCTTTGGCGTCGGGAATGCCGGTGCCGCAGGTTTATCTGATGGATCACGAGGAGGGAATCAACGCCTTTGCGGCGGGGACGGAGCCTTCGAATGCGGTCATCGGGGTGACCCGCGGTTGCTTGCAGCGGCTATCGCGCGAGGAGTTATCGGGTGTCATTGCTCATGAATTCAGCCATATTTTGAATGGTGACATGCGGCTGAATATGAGGTTGATGGGATTGGTTTTTGGCCTGGTGGTGTTATCAATGATCGGGAGGGGGATGGTGGAGCTCATGCGTTTTCAGAGTCTTTCTTCGCGGAGAAATAACAAAGAGGGCGGAAAAATTTTGCTGGTGCTTTTTGTGCTGGGACTTGGTTTGCTGGTGATTGGAGCGCTGGGCAGTTTTTTTGGTCGTTTGATTCAAGCGGCGGTTTCGCGCCAGCGGGAGTTTTTGGCGGATTCCTCGTCGGTGCAGTTCACGAGGAATCCGGATGGGATTGTGGGGGCTCTGAAGAAGATCGGAGGTTCGGAGAAGGGATCGAAAATGAAATCTCCGAAGGCGATTGAGGCGAGCCACATGTTTTTCTCAAATGGCGGGATGTTTAGTTTTGGCTTCGCGACCCACCCTCCCTTGGACGTTCGGATTCGTGCGGTGCAGGAAAGTTGGGATGGTGAATTTGTGCGGTCGGAGATCAAGCCGGTGGCGTCTGATCGAAAAACGAAGAACGAGGAGAGGAAAGGTCCGCTGGACGGGTTGCCGGGGGCGGTGGTCCTGGGGGCGGCGAGTGGGATTGGACAGGAGGAACATCGGCGTATTTCGACGGGGCAGGAATTGTATCGCGGGCTTTCGCAGCAGTGGCGGGAGGCGATCGAGGATCGAGAGGTGGCACAAGCGGTGATTTTTGGGCTGCTTCTGGCTGAGGATGATCAGCTGTTGCTTGGCGAAATTTCCTTTTTGGAGAAGGCGGCGGGCGTTGAGGCCAAGGAGTTGGCATTGCATTGGCAGGCCGAGGTTCGGGGCATGCATTCGGCGAGGAAGATTGCGCTGGTGGAGTTGACACTGCCGACTTTGCGGGGTTTGGGACCGCTGGAGTATGAAAGATTCCGTGATATCACCCGCTGGTTGATTGCGAGTGACGGGCATGTGGATCTCTTTGAATTTATGATTCAGCGGGTGATCGAGCGGCACCTTGGCAGTCATTTTGACCGGCAGGCCTTCCGGAAAATTCGCTACCACAATTTTGATCGACTGCTGCCGGAGGCGAACATTCTGATTTCGACCGTATCGGAAATCGGAGCTGGAAGTGCGGAAGGTGCTGAAGCCGCTTATCTGGCAGCGACGAGTGACTGGAAAGCGCGCTTTGCTCGCAAAGGAGTGTCTTCGCACGCTGAACTGGATGAGGTTTTGGAAAAGTTTGACCAGGCTTCCCCGCTGGTGAAGAGGCGGATTTTGGTGTCTTGTGTCACGGCGGCAGCGCGGGACGGGACGCTTTCGAGCCGTGAGGCGGAGTTGTTGCGCACGATTGCCGATTCCGTCGGATGTCCGTTGCCCCCGTTTCCGGGTGAGCTTGTGGAGGGCGAGATTTAGCGCGGCCTAGACTTGCATTTCGAGAAGGCGCGGTTGAGGTTCCCGCAGAGAATGGAGAAGGAACGTGCGCCCTGGTGGCTATGGCCGAACTTGCTGAGCCTTGATGCTCCGCTGGTTGCATTGGCCTGGGCGTGGATGTTTTCCAAGGCATGGGGAGTGGTGAGTGTGCCCTGGCAACTTTGGGCCACCCTCGGGTTTTCAGTTTGGATCGTCTATGCGCTCGATCGAATCGTTGATGCGCACCGTAAAGGGGACACCATGCTTCTGGATACGAGGCATCATTTTCATCAGCGATATGCCAAGTTTTTCTTCGGAGTGATTGTGGTGGCGGCGCTGTGGTGCCTTCACTCGGTGCTTTTTAATCTCGCCCAGACGGTGCTGCAATATGGTTTTTTCGTGATGCTCTGTGCCGTCGTTTACTTCGTGATCGCGGTGAATCAGCCCAAGTCGGAACAATCCGGCCTGGGTAAGAATCTCGTTGCCGGACTGACATTTTCGTATGGAGCTTCGGCGGGCATTCACGCCTACTCGCCGGTTTTGCCTTTCGGGGACATGGTGTTTTCTTCCGAGGTGCTCCTCTTTGCGGCGCTTTGTGTGATCAATATGACCGCGATTGATTTTTGGCGACTGAAGGGGGAGGACGATGATGATGCGGCAGCGGTTCTGAATCTGGGAACTCTCCTCGTGGCGGGGGTGGCAATGTATATCTACATGAGCACTTTGGAGCGCGAGGCCTTCTTTTTTAACGAGGATTACTACCACGAGCAGTCCTTTTACAAGCCTTTCGCGGTGGGGTTGCTGGTGGGGTCGGCCGGGTTCTTTTTGTTGAACCAGGCACGTCGCAAGTTCGAGGCCGACGCCTATCGGGTGTTGGTTGACGTCGCGGTGGCGGCTCCGGTGTTCGTGTTTTTGGTCCTGGTTGCGCTGGATGGAGACCCGCGGACCTGATTTGTGGTTGAGCGTTCCGGAAACCTGACGCACACTCCGCTCTCTAGCAATGAGCGAACTCGTCGAATCATCTAAAAAACCTGCAATTCTGATCCTTGGTGCGCCGGGAGCCGGAAAGGGGACCCAAGGGGCTATTTTGGCTAAAATCCCACGTTTTTACCACTATTCCAGCGGAGACGTTTTTCGTCAGTTGGATACGCGAACCGAGCTGGGGCGCAAGTTTGTGGAGTATTCCAAGCGAGGGGAATTGGTCCCGGATGAACTGACAATTCAGCTCTGGGCAAGTCACATGAAGGATCTCATCACCAGCCACCGCTATAAGCCGGACATCGATATTCTTTTGCTCGATGGGATTCCAAGGAATCAGGATCAGGCGAGAATGCTGGAAGATCACGTCGAGATTCACGCGGTTTTTCATCTGAGCTGTCCAAACCGCGATGAGCTGGCCCGCCGACTCCGTAAGCGGGCACTGAAGGAGCAGCGACTCGACGATGCTTCCGAGGTCGTGATCCAACACCGGATCAAAACCTATGAGGACGAGACCAAGCCGATTCTTGACTATTATGGTGAGGATCTACGGTGTGACATTGATGCCACGCAGTCCCCGGCGAAGGTTCTCTACGATATTCTCGCGAAGCTGCAGACGCTGGAGGCCTACCAGCAAATTGCCAACCAAACGATTTAGCAATGCGCCTCGTCTTTATGGTTACGGGGGAGATCTCCGAACCCACTTTTGCCGATGCGCTCGCCAGCGGGCACGAGGTGGTGGGGCTGGTCACCCAACCGGACCGACCGGTCGGGCGAAAGCAGATTATGACAGCCCCGAAGGTGAAGCAATTGGCTCTGGATGCGGGAATCCCGGTGATTCAGCCGGAATCTGTTCGCAGGGTGGAGGCGCTCGAGCAGATTAAGGCGTGGGCGCCCGATGTCATTGTGGTCATGGCTTATGGGCAGATTCTTCCGCAGTCTCTGATTGATATCCCGGCGCGGGCGATCATCAATTTACACGCATCATTGCTTCCGAAATACCGGGGGGCTTCCTGCATTCAAGCGGCTTTAAAAAACGGCGATGCCGAGACGGGGTGGAGTGTTATTCATGTGGTGAAAAAACTCGATGCCGGTCGTATCATTCTCCAGCAGCCTTTCCCGATTTTGGAGAGAGAGACCGGGGGGGGACTTCATGATCGTCTCGCGGAAGCCGGGCCTGCGGCATGTCGCGCCGCCCTGGAATTGCTCAAACAAGGGCCAGTGAAGGGCGTCGCCCAGGATGAGTCGTTGCAAACCTATGCTCCCAAATTGGGTCGGAAGGATGGCTTTTTGGATTGGTCGAAGGCGGCGACGGAGCTGGAGTGTCTCGTACGAGCCTACCACCCATGGCCGGGAACTTCGGCCGGACTGGGCTCAAAGAGATTGAAGGTTTTTCCTCCGGTGGGTGTTGGCCGGGGACAAGGCAAGCCGGGAGAGTTGCTTGAAGTGGGGGAAGGGACGCTTGAGATTGCCTGTGGTTCCGGCAGTCTCATTCTGGGTGAGGTCCAGCTGGAAGGGAGCCGCCGAATGAGTGGTGGCGAGCTGGCACGGGGGCATTTGGAGACCTTGAGGATTGGATTGAAATAGTTCGCTTTTTTAGTTGGGTCATGTTAACATTTTACTCATGCCAAAGATTTTGACTCTTCTTCTGATGTCGGTGAGTTTGTCCTGTGCGACAACTCTCGAGGTTTTGCGGGTTTTCCAGCCACTCTCTCTTCACGGAACCGATGTCGATCACGAGTTTCAAGGTGAGATGGTTCAGGCCCGGATTTTTTCGAGGCCGATGGTCCTGAGTGGAGCCATGCCGGAAAATTTGGTGTCGGCGATTGCGACTGCCCACCGGATGCCTGCCATTTTCAATTATGAGGTGAAGGAGTGTAATTTGCTGGCCTTGTTTCAGGTTGAAGTTTTCGGGGAGATGGATGACTCCGGCGAGCTAAGAGTCGTGTTTAATCTGGCAAAGATAAGGGTACCCGAGGGGGTCGATTTGCCCATCAGGACGGTGCTGAAGCTTTCGATTCAAGCTCTTAAAAAGACTCTCGAAGATTATCAACAGCCGGAGAACCAGCCCTTGAAGGTGAAGCTTGTCATTGAAGGGACCACCGAAAAAAACAGCTCGCTTCGCGATTTGGGCGGGAGATTTGTGGTTGCGGGATAGGAGTGGCGTGTTCGATGGGCGGAAATTGACTCAACATTCCTTTTCCGCTTTCCGGCTTGGTCTTGTCCTGTCAAGCTCCCCTCCAGCAGATGAGTGACCTTGCAGCGATCCGAAATTTCAAACGAGTGGTCTTGAAACTCAGCGGTGAAGCCTTACGGGCTTCCGGGAGTCACGACAATATTTCACCTGAAATCGTTGAGCGGATTGCTCGCGAGATTCATGAAGCCCGGCAGGTTGCGGAGGTAGAACTTGCGATTGTTGTTGGCGGTGGCAATTTCTGGAGGGGAGCCTCGGCAAGTGCGCGGGGAATGGATCGTGCAACAGCCGATTACGTGGGAATGCTGGCAACGGTGATGAATGCTTTGGCCTTGCAAGCTGCGCTGGAACAGGAGGGGGAGGAGTGTATCGTTCATTCCGCCATCCACATGCAAAATGTGGCTGAACCTTTTATCCGTCGTAAAGCGTCCCGGCAGATGTCGCGTGGGGCGATCGTGATCTTTGCGGCCGGTACTGGGAGTCCTTTCTTTTCGACCGACACCACTGCGGCGCTAAGGGCCAACGAGATGAATGCCGACGTCATCTTCAAAGCAACCATGGTGGATGGTGTTTACGATTCGGATCCCAAGAAAAATCCTGATGCTGTTCGCTATGAGACCGTGTCATTTCGCGAATGCATCAGTAGCGAGCTTGGCGTTATGGATGCCACAGCGTTTAGTCTTTGCATGGATAATGATATTCCCATCATTGTTTTTGACCTTGGGAAGGAGGGAAACATCCAACTCGCTCTCAATCGCCAGGAGATTGGCACCATCGTTCATTAATTAATCACTTAAAATACCACAACCCATGGAAGCAGCGGAAGCACTCAAACAGGTCGAAGAGGCCATGAAGAAGGCGGTCGAGCACACCAGCTCGGAGTTCACTTCGATCCGGACCGGCAAGGCCTCACCGGCCTTGGTCGAAAACCTCGATGTGTCGGTTGCCGCGTATGGCAGCGTCATGAAATTGAATGGTCTCGCTGTCATCACCGCGCCGGAGCCCCGGATGCTGGTGGTTCAACCCTTCGATCCTTCTACCGCAGGCGATATCGAGAGAGCAATCCGCGAAAGCAAGCTCGGCTTAAATCCAGTGAATGAGGGACAGCGGATTCGCCTTCCAATTCCCGAGCTCTCCGAGGAGCGCCGCGTGGAGCTTGTGAAATCGGTAAAGTCGATGTCCGAAGAAGGTCGCATCAGTGTTCGTGGTGCCCGCAAGGATGGCATGGATCTTGGTAAAAAAATGAAATCCGATAACACGCTCACCGAGGATGGTCAGCGCGACTACGAAGCGAGCGTGCAGGAGCTCACTGACAAATACGTCAAGCAGATTGACGAATTGACCGAGGCCAAGGAGAAAGAGGTGATGACGGTATAGCCGCCTGTAGATCGTTCACAAAAACGCTCTCCCGAATCTCAGACCGGGTGAGCGTTTTTTATTCTTTGGGTAAAACCTCAGCTGATTTCCGAGACCTTAGTGACGGTGGTGAGTAATTTTCCATCTACATATCTTGTCTCAAACCAGTCGCTGAGAACATCTCCCAGGAACGTGAACGTTTTCTCAAATGGCTGCGGGTGTTTGACCTCAGCAGAATACGACCTAGCCTCTCACCCTTACCGTTACCTCCGTCGTCCCGGTGACGGTGCGCCCTTCGATGGATACCTTGAGTTCGTTTTCATCCATCCCGGCTATCGACAGCATCAAGCTGTCGAGCCGCTTAACAAGATCGGTGTTCAACTCTTTTTTGGAAGACCTCCGAATTAGGAAAAATGCTTGCACGGGGAGTCTAATGATCAGGGCTACGAGCAGCCCAACAACCACAGGCTTGCGGAGATGCCAAGGAGATGGCGCTTTCATACTCTTCGTTCACGTTACCTTTCAATTCATGGTTCCAGGAACTTTTCAGGTTTATGATTCAGGAGGTTTTTACAGCGACTTAGAGTGGTCTGTTTTCGCCAATGATTCGCAGAAGAAGGAGTTTTCCCTGTTTTTCTCCAAGGGCATTTTCAGCGACTCCGAAGGCGTCCTCAACGTCCTTGACGGGAGTTCGGTTGATCCCGGTGATTATATCACCCGGCGAGAGTTTGGCACGGGAGGCCGGTAAGTCGGGCGCAATACTTTCGATGATCACTCCGGTGGTGCCCTCCGGGAGTGCAAGACGAGAGCGGTCCTCATCCGTCACGTCAGCGCTTTGGATTCCAAGGACAAGCGAACCGAGTGGGCCGTTTCTTGTTTGGGTTGGACGCCCAGATCTTGAGGAACTCCTGCGATCCTTCGATCCGGTTTGGCATTTGATTTCGAGCTCCTTTCTTTTGCGAATGATCTTGAAGAGAGCATCGGTCCCTGGCCAGGCAGTGCCAACGAGATGACGAAGTCGCGCGGGCCCGTCAACCTAGCGATCGTTAAGATGAGTCACGACGTCGCCATCCCGTAATCCTGCTTTTTCAGCTGGAGAATCAAGCGTTACCTCGTGAATCACGGCCCCGTTTTCGTCTTCGCCGAGAGCTTGGGCCAAATCCGGAGTGAGGTCTCCGAGATGCACCCCAAGGTAGCCCCTATGCACTTCACCTTAATCGATGATTTGTTCGGTGGGGTTGACAACGAGGTCGCTTAGAATCGCGACGCCAATACCACGATTGCCTCCGCTGCGGGAGAAGATGGCTGTAGTGATGCAGAGATTGGTCCGACCAAGGGCACTGACAATTCCTTGGGTGACGGTGTTGGAAAGGTTAAAAGTGAAACTGGGAAGGGATCTGTTTTCGCAATTCGAATTCCCCTGATCTAGCAGATTAAGTGGCTGGTCCAGACATCCGGCTTGGCAAGGCCGGCAAATGAGTAAAAAATCGCAA
>Ga0213866_10001233_pt1 | contig 19259 bp, 39 predicted proteins | sample PICome_11_FD_160079 | JGI IMG/M metagenome (GOLD analysis project Ga0213866, IMG submission 160079) | Coastal seawater microbial communities near Pivers Island, North Carolina, United States - PICO284 | ecosystem: Environmental > Aquatic > Marine > Coastal | place: USA: North Carolina...
AATATCAATCACTGTGTTTTCTTGTCTATTCCAAATCATTTGTGTCTCCTATGAAATTGTAATTGTAAAATCTTGTATACTAGTCTTAGTACCATTGTCTGTAATCCAATTATAAATGTAATTATTGTTAGAGGAGGGGGAATTTGTCATGAAGCTTATAGTTGCTGTGGGTATTATCTGACCAGTCGCCTGTGATGTGGTTGCAGAAAAATATCCATACCCCGCACTGGAACTGGTTAGAGTTAATGTATTACTATTATGAGTAGTATTATTAGTCTTTGTTAAGGTTATTGTACTCCAATCACCTGTTGCCATAAGATCATTACTACTGCCCGATGCCGGTGTAAACCTAGCTATAAAGTTAGTTCCGTTCGGTGTGGCATAAGCGATGGAAGCTTCTGTTAATATTTGATTAGTACCATCAATTGCAAAGGTTCTGGCCGCTGTTGTGCTCGGAACAAAGGCCCCATAGGCTGGTGAAGCGACCAAACCTGTTAAATATACATAATCGACAGAGGAGCCATATACGCCAGCGCCTTTATAAGGATAATAGTCAGCATTACTTGCCGAATCAACAAATACTCCTGTGCTACCAGCGGGAACACCATCATCTTCAGTTAATTGGTAATTTGAAAATGATACATCTAGTAGACTAGAAGGTATGGTAGAAGAAGTATTACCACTAGCTACATATTCTCCGCCTTTTATATAGTCACTAATTTTTACATCACTCGAATCATCTCCACCGTGCTCTTCTGCAATACCATTAGTATATGTTACAGTTGTTCTAGGACCATAAATAGTAAAGGATACATTTCCTGTAGTACCTAGGTTATCAATAACACTATCAGAAACCCCCTGCCAAAAATAATAAAATCCTAAAGCTGCATTTGTTGTATACCCTGCGATACCAGATCTAGAGGTAGATATACCAGTCAAGCCTGAGCTGTGTGATACTCCCGAATGGGACGATTTAAAGACAGTAGTGCCGGTGCCGATTTTCATATGCGAAAACACTTCTTCGGCTGTATATCCATTTGCAACTGCGTCCGTTACAGTATTACCATCAGATCTTGTAATAAATAAAAATACAAAGTTACCAGCATTTGATCCTGTTTCGTGACTTCCACTATATGGACCATTCATACTTGGAAAATTACCAGTGCTTTTAGTATTCTTACCCCAAAGAACTTGCTGAACATTCCATTTAATACCACTTGAACCCGTCCAATGCTGATTACTATATCCTGAACCACCAAAACTACCTATTGAGGTGGTGTTGTTACTGATATTAATTCCATATCCGTTGTGAGTTCTACCTTGATAGGAAAATGTTTGAGTAAACGATTCATGGAATTGGCCTGAGATGCCGACAGCGGTTGTTGGTGTCTGACCCCAAGGTCCTCCACCAAATAATGACGCAGGTTGAGAACCCATTACGCCGTTGCCACTATAAGTTGTTGATGAGCTATAATAAGCACCACTTGAACCACCGGCCGGGCCAGTTCCATCATGGATTGAAAGTTGGCCTGAAGGGCCAACAGTACCTGATGAACCATCGCCTGGTGATACATAAGTCCAAGCAGTTCTATTAAATGTTGGGGAATATCCATACAGATTTCCCCCTGTTAAATCTTTTACATATGTAGTATAATATGTTGAACCCCCAAAGGGTGTGTAAGCTATATCAGTCCAGGCCTGCATAGTATTCATTGTTGTAGACCCAGATGTTATTGTTCTGTTTAACAATTGTGGGTCATCAACAACTGTGATATCGGTCCCAGCATTTTGTAGTCCAAGCGGATATCCAGAAGGTACAATAGCCATTATTTAATTATCTCCGTGATTAAATCCTCGAATTGTTCTATCTTTTCAACCCTATTGGGCCAGAGAATGTATTCTTTTTCTGGATTTTTCTTTAGATTACTGAGAAGAGGTAATATAGAATTATATAACTTATTGAGCTTGTTTTCAAGCTCTTGTGCAGTTTCTGATGCACTTGATGCTTGTGATTTAACTGACTGGACTGCTTCTAATTCGTTTTCATCTACTGCGGTGAAACCAAAATCAAAGTCTAAAAGATTATCTGACATAAAACTATTCCTCTTGTATAGTCTTATTTATAATCTTTCTAGCCTCTTTCCTATCATTTTTCTTTTTTTTATCTTCTACAACCTGATGTCGCTTAAAAGGGCTATCTTGATCAAACAAGATTTTATGGAATCTTGTTTTCGGTACTGTTGTCTTCGCCATATCTACCTCTATCGCGATTGCCGTCGCCGTTTAATTCGGTCATATCTTGTTGCTTATGCTTTTGATTTTTATTATTAAAGATAGCATCCCAGTTATCTTCAAACTTTTTCTGGTTTGCATTCTTTCTGGGTTTACTACCTTTACCGCCGTGCCATTTAGTCATTAGTCTTTATCTACCCAATCAATTGAAATACCCCTACGTACTAATTCATTAATACATTTTTGTTTTAATTTAGCAGTAGTATTACTTTTATTAATTGCTTCAAAGAGTTCTTCTTTAGGCGTATTTCTAATATAGAATCTTTGAATTGATTTTTTACCAGTACCTCTTTCTATTGATATATGGTCTGGTTTAAATTTTACTGGCATAATTACTCCTCTCCAATAATATATTTATATATTTGTTTCCATTTCCAAAACCTTGGAATAGGACCATTAACTTCGTGTGCATTATGATCATGAGCTACTAAAATTGAATTTAATCCTAATTCAGCACCGACCTTAGCATTTTCTGGTTTATCTTCAATCCAAAAGCATCCAGTATCTTTATATACTGCGAGAGCTTCATCTTTATCAGCACCACATGGTAGATAAACATATTCATCAAAGATTTCTTTACCAAATAACAGCTCTAGGTTTTGAGTTCTTAACCTTTGTGCATATTTATTAGTAGAGAGTGAAGTAATGCAGTGGAATCTAAATCCATGCAACATATTCAGTCTTTTCATATAATATACAGCATCTCTTAAAGGTGGTAAGAAAGCAATTGCTGCAGAATCATTAAATTCTTTTACATAGTTATGGTCTTTATTAAGATTAAATCTCTTGGCAACATTATATTCTGATTCATCAACTGTGGGAATGCCCTTATGGTGCATCCATTGTGTAAATGAATATTCCCAATCACATAAAACACCATCACAGTCTACTAAAATTATATTATCTTTCATCAATGGAACACTCTTTCCTTACCATCTACTAATAAATGGCTAATTGATACCTTTCCGATTGGATTCATAAATCCAAAATCTGGTAACTGTTTACACATGGAATCCCAATCATCTGTATCATGTGACAATGCAAGTTCTGTTAAACTTGACGGCACAGGTATAGTTAAAATGGCTGAATCACTGACTTTACCATTAACAATTGGTCTTCCGACTATTTCTACTTTTACTTTATTCATAATTTCCCTTATTTATGTGTATATTATAACACTTAATACAAGGGCTGTCAACACGTTTCTGTAAATTAATTTTTAAAATGTCTTTTAATTGTTTCTAGCTTATCTTCTGCTTCAGCAATTTTACTAATCTGTGTTTCAATTGCTTCAACAATATCTGGGTGTTCACCTATACCAACTGAACCCCTTTGATATACCATAACATTAGCTTTGGCTACTTCAATTTCACCTTCAAGTTTCAAGCAGAGTGCCCTTAATAGATAGTTCATGCTACAAAATCCTCTCCTGGATTCCACTCACAACCAGTTAAACCACCAGCTTTGAGTGCCTGTAAAGTCCTTAATACTTCTTTTGCATTTCTGCCTGTATCCAACGCATTCATTGATGCATGTTGAATAACTCTGTTTTTATCAAAGATAAATGTCGCTCTATAAGCAACACCTTCATCACGGTTAACAGCACCTAACTGCCATGCTAGTTTTAATCCACAATCAGCTGCAAGAGTATGTTTAATATTTCCTATTAACTCATTCTCTTTCTTCCAAGCTAGTTTACAAAACTCATTATCGCCGCTAATACCGACAACATTTGCTTCATCTACCAACATATCCATAGCGGCAATTTCTGTCGGACAAATAAATGTAAAGTCCTTAGGGTAGTAATACACTACGGACCAATCATGCTTTAATGGCTGATAATTTTCTTCCACTTTAAAACTCACAAATTCATTGTTTTGATCAATTCCCTGCAGTGAGCATACAGGAAATAATTCTCCTACTGATAACATATTTTATCTCCCAAATAGTTTTTCGCGTCTATAATCATTAATCACATTCCATAATTTTTCAGTCCAGTTGTCTCTATGTTCAATAAAAACTTGAGGTTCTTCATTATCTACAGCAATTAATACTACCAATTGAGTAATGGGTTTACCAGTCCTTTCTTCCCACATAATGGAATATGCACAACATTGCATAAAGTAACTGTCAATCCACTCCTTCTTTTTTAATTTACGGGATGTTTTATAATCCACAATGGCATCTTTACCATCCCATACGCCAACACAATCCACTCTCCCTGCCAGACCTAAGTGTTCTGAAAATAGTGGAGCTTCTTGTGCATAGACTTTATTTAGTCTAGTGTCCAGAACATCCTTAACATCAAGAAATGATTGTAGGATATGTGGCATTACACCTTTGGCATAATCTGGATCATTATCCACATACTTTTCCAGCAGATTGTGTACTGCTGTGCCGCGGGTAGAGGCCGTTCTACTTATTCGATTGGCCTCTTCCGCACCGACTCTTTTTCTCCATTCTGCAATAGAATCACGAGAGAGTAAAGACAGAACCGTAGTAATACTTGGATACTCTTTGCCATTAGGGGAAATATATTTCCTACCTGTGGGTTTTGTTTCACACTTTAGGTCTTCGTATCCTAAATCAACTGGTTCATGTATAAACATCTTATTTCTTTGCTCCTGCAAATTTATTGCATACTTTACTTAATCTTCCTGATTTCATAATTTTATGAAATCTTTTCCATAGTTTTTTCATCATAGTTTTCCTGTTTCTACTAACTCCTTGGTCATCAAGAAGTCTCTAACTAGCCCACTGCGAACAATATCTTCCCAACCGAAATCAATTCGGTCAAAGTATTTCATTGCATCTAATATTTTTAAAAATTCACCAATTCCGTTTTTATCATTATTATGTCTAAAATCAGATTGATAATAATCACCTGATACAATCATTTTTGTATTTTCACCCAATCTTGTAATAACTGAGCATAACTCATGATAGTTACAATTTTGAGCTTCATCAATAATTACAATAGCATTCTTAATGGTTAAACCTCGTATAAACGAAGTTGTTAAGAACTCTATATTTTTACTTTGAGTTAACTTATCCCATGCACCTTTATCTTCAAACAAATCATTAATGATTGCTTTATAAGGTGCTGTATAAGCATCTTCTTTTTCTTCCATAGTCCCTGGCAAGAATCCCATATCTCTTGTGGGAACTGCACTACGAACAACAATTAGCTTTTCGTATGGTGTGTCCTTATCCATGACCTCTTCTAGGGCCAAATAAGAACCTATGAAAGTTTTTCCGGTGCCTGCACAGCCTGTTAATACAAGGTTTGAACCTTCTTTGTATTTAGCAAATGCTGTTGCTTGATTAGCAGTAAGTGGTTCTAGTTTTACTAAGTGTTCAAGTCTTAGTTTACTTGGTTTATGTTGGCTCATTATTTTTCTCTGATATTGTCTCTGAGGCTAGGGGGTAAACCCGCTTTTATTTTTTGTTGAACTTCTTTCCATCCGTCATCGGTCTTGGAAACAACACTACCAGTTCCAGAAATAGTCTGGGGTGCTTTTAACATTACTCGTTTTAGATGGGGATTATTTTTAACAAATTCATCATAATCAGCAAGGCGCATGGAATATTCCTTAACCTCACCTGTTTTTATATTTTCAAAATCATATAGCATTAATAAACCACTCCGGTATGTTACGTTTGGTCCAGACCATACTGAACCTTTCTTGCTTTGTTTTGTAAAACTTTTGGTATGATTTTACTGCATCTGTTCCACCCAATCCATGAACAACGCATTCGGGATTAGATTTCATTGCTAGTTTAAATGGAGTCATACCACCATTTCGATTGATATTGGTTGGAAGTGTTTTTAGTATCTTTCTCAATTTTGTATCAGTTGAATGTGTCTTACCATACCTATATTTATACTCGTCGCAGAGTGCAATAAAATGATCATAGTGCCAAGAATAATTGCAGCAACTTTCTCTTGACCATACTGTGCATGGGTGATTAAAGTGCACTGCCTTATATAATATATCCTCTCTATTGTCAGACAATTGGTAATATTTAACCTGTGTCTTGCCAGATTTGGAGGGCTTTCTTAGTTCTGTACCGTCTAGCATTCGGTGAACAGTTGATAGCATCTGGGCAGACTCGACAATCATTTTAACTACGTGTTTGTCGCACTGCAGCTGTGCTGCGATTATTGGATCATTGTCTAGTACAAATATATTCATAATATGTATTATATCACATAAAGCAAGAGTTGTAAACCCCTAATTTTAAAAAAACTAGGGGCTTACTAATTTAATTAACCTCCAGCGGCCTGCATAAATTTAATTGTTTCGGTAATATAATCTACCTTCTTTTGCATTTTATAGGCAAGGACTTCTTTGCCCTTCTTCAATAGTTTTCTACGATAGTTCACAGTCTCATTACGATCTCTTTTTAAGCGTTCAATTTCTTGACAATTCATAAATGCGTTCCTTATGTTAGTTATGAGCTTTATTACTATCATAATATATCCTACTTCACTATTAAACCGGGAAATGCATCCTGGCATAGTGGTTTGGTGATGCCTACGTATTTCATTTTCTTATCTTTCGCTTTACATAGCATTTCAGCTTCACCTGCAGATACACTCTGCAATAGCTGAAGAAATTTGTTTTGTCTTTCAAAATTTTTGATTTGGTCTGACCATTGAGTTTTGAAAAAATATCTAAAATCATCATAGTGTTCTTCAAGTGTGGTTTTACCTTTCTTATCTAGCTCTACATCTGGTAGGCCTTCTGGTAAAATACACACTACTGCATCATCAAAATTCATTCTGATGATATCTTTTAATAAGCCACTTTCATGCTTCTGCAAGTTGGCAATTCTTTCTTCTCTAGTTTTGAGCCTAGATGTCTCTCTTAATACTTTTATTACTGGTTTATCCATTGTAAAATTCCTCTGTTACATCAATCAAATGATTGCATCTTTTTTTAATTAAATAATTCAAAACCTTCATCTTCATTGGAACTTTCTGTTCTTCATAAGTTGTTAGGATTTGGCTTTTTAGTTCCTCAGGAACTTCAGTCAAATCAATTAACTTTTTATTCCTTTGGTAATTTCTAAAAATCTCTTGTGGCATTACTTCTCTCAAATTATCAGAGTTGGTAATCCATTCATCAATTCTGGTCTGCCTGAGCGGTGTCTGTTTTGCGTCTGTGACAAATGTATCATCTGCGGATAATATATTCGGGACGCCGTCTCCAGCATCGCCACGCATAATATGATTCCACATATATGTAAGTGGGTTCTTGTCCGTAACCATTTTCTTTTGAATTGGAGAAAATTGTTTAACATTTTTATATCTCTGCAGTTGAATAAAGTCTTTATCAGAAGATACAATCATTACTGGTTCGTGTTGTCCGAACTCTTGTGTTTGCAATGCAAGTGTAGCAATAATATCATCTGCTTCACAGGTATCAATTTGAATAACTTTATAAGGTAGGTTTTGCTGAATTTCTTCTCGAACCATTGTTAAGATTCGGAAAATCTCTGGCCAATCTTGATCACTATTATTGTCTCTGTTTTTCTTACGATTGGCTTTATAATGGGGATATAATTCTTTACGCCAGCTGTTTCCACTATCGACACATATAACCATCTGGCCATATTCGTCTCTGTATCGTTTATTGTACATACGAATGCTGTTAAGTATCATATGCCTAATCATGTTTTCTTCATTCAGTTTCTGAATAAAAATATTGCTAAGTGCAATTTGACTGTAATCAAGTAATATCATTATCTGTATCCATCTTTTTTCTGGCCTCAAGTGTTTTCAATTTGACATAGATATTATCCATATCTTTCTGTAATTCATGTTCTAAACCAAGAAACCTCACAAATGTTGCATGTATTAAATTTACTATTACGTGCATATCTCTAGCTTCACCATATTGTTCCTTTCTCATATTAAATCCCTGTAACCAACCAATATCTTCCTCAGAGGATAAAGCAGTTATTTCTTCTTCAATACAAGCTACAAGATGTTGAGCGGTTTGTATACAACCATCTAGTAAGTCATTTAGTAGTTCATCTTGATCAAGAGGCCTTTCGATCTCTTTCCCAGTTGCAAAGTCTATTAATTTTCCCATAATAGGTATATTATAACACACTTTTAGGCATTTGTAAACCCCTATTTTAAATTTTTTATTGCGTTTCCACCGAGTTTAATCTGTATAATACCGTTATAATAATCATCGGTTAATAACACCCCTCGATCAAACTGTTCTTTAGCTTCCATATAAGCACATTCTCCGCGTGTTTTACACAAATGTAATATGTCTCTATGGAACATCTCTTCGCCCATTTTCTCTACATCTTCTACCAAATGTTTATTTGACCCATAGTAATTCTTCCAGTCACTTTCAACTAGAAGTCTTTTTCTTCTCTTGCGAGTCTTGGTTATTGGTAGTGTTTTCTTGGACCAAAAGAACTTCTTCCCCACGTACTTCTGACCCGTAGCTCGGTTCGTTATCAGATAAACAAAACCATATAGTTCTTTGGGATCTTGCCCTTCTGGCAAGTCGTATTCTCTGCCTTGATATCGCCATGTCATACTCTTATTTATTCATCAAAATCTAGTTCGCCGAATCTTTCATCGGATTCTTGTGGTTCGCCACAATGTGGGCAATGTATTATTTCTGGTATATCACCCTCAAAAATAATCTCACAAGACAAAAAACAACTTTCGCATTCTAGCTGATAAGTGAACATTTAATCTCCTAACTTACTTGTTGTTTTAACTGCTCGTAACCGCCGATTTTTTCTCCATTTAAAATAATTTGGGGAAATGTTCTTGCTGTTGGGAATTTTTCTATCATTTCTTCTCTTGTAAAATCTTTGCCCAATTGTTTATATTCAAATTGGATCTCTTTCTGTGTACACAAAACTTTGGCCATGTCACAAAAAGGGCATTGTTCTTTTCCATATATTTCTGCTATCAATTTACTACTCCATTAATTACCCAAAATGACAGTAACATAAACCCGAATACAGCTAACTGTATAATACTGGCCCAGAATACCTGCCTCATTGGATGCATTTCTGTTAATTTTTCTACTATACTTTCATTGGGTGATAGATTAACCACTTGTAATATTTTTTCAGGTTTTGTAAACCATGGTGTATATATCATAATGATAAACCTGATAATGTAGATGCGTCAACATCTTTCTTTACTCCACCTGTAACATAAGATGTGATTTCAGTTTCTTGTGGAGCGACTTGTACATCACCACCCCCTATCCACTTTTGTGTCCAGGGTAATGGGTTTGCTTGAGGAACTGTATAGGGGCAATGAAGACCTAATGCTCTCATTCTTTTGCAACCAATCCACTCAATATATTCTTCCAAGATTGCCTGATTGAGTCCAATCATAGAGCCATCTTTAAATAAGTATCTGGCCCATTCTTTTTCTTGTTCAATAACATTAGTGAATAGTTTAATTACTTCAGGTTCCATTTTCTTTGCAATTTTTACAAAGTCATTATCTTCCTGAAGCATTTTCTTGATAATGGTAGTAGTACCAGCAAGGTGTGTATTTTCATCACGAGCAATAAATTTAATAATTTTTGCATTACCTTCCATTTTCTTTAGTTCAGCAAATGCCCAACTACAGGCAAATGATACATAAAACCGAATACCTTCTAGAGCATTTGCGCTCATCATGCACATATATAGTGATGTTTTATGGTCCATTCTATTAGTAGCACTATTATTACAATCAATTAAATCATCATAATACTTTGCAATATCATTACCACAATCTAGAATTTCTTTTACATCTAGCATACCATCAAATACAATAGAAGGGTCAGCGTAAACATTCCTAATAATATGAGTATAAGATCTGCTATGAATAGTCTCGAAGAAACTCCAAGTTTCGATCCAGTTTTCAAGCTCTGGTAAACTTGCAATAGGTAAGAATGCCAAATTGGGAGCTCTACCCTGAACCGAGTCCAGTAGTATTTGCCTCTTGAGATTAGAAGTGAAAATATGCTTTTCATGATCTGTTAGTCCGTTAAAGTCCTTTTTATCTTTTGAAATATCTACCTCTTCGGGCCTCCAAAAGAATCCTAATTGCTTTTCTGTGATTTTTTCAATTTGTGGGTATTTTACTTCATCAAATCTCTGAATATCTACAGATTCATCTAAGAATAAATTTTTAGTTAAATGAGATTTTTTATTCTTCTTCAATACTGCCATTCACTTTTCCTTTTTGTCTAAATCTTTTATTATATTTCTTTTTAATGCTCTTTGCAACACCAGCTCTAGTTAAATAGCAATAATACTTTCTAGCACTTGTTAAAGCATCCCATTCTGAACCACCCTTTAGTGGTATTCTTTCTTTCTTTTTTGTCAAATTTTACAACTCTCGCAATCTTCTTCATCGTACTCTGTTTGATCAAGTTCTGGTAATTCTTCTTTAATTTCTCCAGAACCATCATATGTATTAAAGTAGTATAGTTGCTTCAAACCATATTTATAAGCAGTAACCAAGTCAGAAAGCATTACGGACATAGGTATTTTATTGTCCTCAAACTTCTCTGGGTTATATGATGTGTTTACAGAAATGCCTTGATCAATATATTTCTGTAAGATTGCACAAATTTTTAAATAACCATCAGGGCTTTCTTGGTCCCATAACAAGTCATACTTGTTTTTCAAGTGGTGGTAGCCTGGAACAACTTGTGCAAGAACCCCGTCCTTGCTTTGTTTATAGGATACCAAGGCACGAGGTGGTTCAATACCATTCGTGCTATTAGAAATTTGTGCGGATGTTTCTGCCGGCATTAATGCCATGAGAGTAGAATTACGGATTCCAGTGTCTTTGAGTTGAGTTCTCAGCTCGTTCCACTTTTTCCTTTCTCTATGCTCTATTAAATTATCTATCGCACTCTTATATGTATCAATTGGTAGTACTCCACTGGCGTATTTTGTTTCATTATTTAAAGGTATTTTACCCTTTTCTTTTGCCAGTTCAGCAGAGGCTTTAATTAAATAATATGACCATGCTTCTGCATATTCATCGACAACTTCGAATGCAGATTCATCATATTTAAGTCCTCTCTTGGCTAAGAAATATGCTAGGTTGATAATTCCTATACCAAGGGGTCTACGATTCATAGTCCCATGCTCTGCCGCAGGTACAGGATAAGACTGATAATCAAGCAGCTCATCGAGAGCACGGACAGATAAATTGCAATATCTTTTAAATTCTGAGGGCTCATTAATTAAACCCCAATTGATTGCAGAAAGAGTACATAATGATATTTCCCCTTCGGTATCATCAGCTGAATTAAGTGGTTTAGTGGGTAAGTCTATTTCACAACATAGGTTACTCATACGAATAGGTGCTTCTTTTGGATTAAATGAGCCATGTTCATTTGCATGGTCAACATTCATCACATAAATCCTACCAGTATCTTTTCTTTCTGTTAATAGCATTTGAAATACATCTAAAGCGGGTAATGTTTTCTTTCTAATATTACGTGCTTTTTCATATTTTTCATATAGCTCTTTGAATTTTTCTTGGTCATCAAAGAATGATTCATATAGACCTGGCACATCACTTGGATCAAAGAATGTAATATCTCCGCCAGATAATAGCCTTTCATACATTGTTTTATTTAATTGGAACGCATAATCCATATGTCTTACACGATTCTCTTCAGTACCTTTATTATTTTTTAATACAACTAAGTCTTCAAACTCATAGTGCCAGATTGGTAGATATACAGTAGCAGCACCACCACGAACACCACCTTGTGAACATGATTTAACAGCGGCTTGAAAATACTTTAAGAATGGAATAAGGCCTGTGTGAACAATTGAACCATCACCTACTCTTGCACCATCGGCTCTAATAGCACCAGCCCCAATACCGATACCAGCCTTTTTACTGATATATTTTACTATTGAGGTGGCAGTAGAGTTAATACTGTCAAGAGAATCACCAGATTCAATAAGCACACAACTCGAAAACTGACGCGTTGGTGTACGAACGCCTGCCATAATCGGAGTAGGTAACGAAATGTAGAACTGAGAAATTGCATCATAATAATCCTTAACATATTTTAATCGAGTTTCTTTTGGGTAATTCTGAAACAGTGTAGCAGAAACCATCATGTATAACATCTGTGGTGTTTCATAATGTGTTTTAGTTGCTCTTTCTTGAACTAAATATTTGCCTCTAAATTGTTCCATTCCTGCAAATGTAAAGGTATCATCGCGTTCGTGTTTAATATAATCATTTAAATCATTAATTTCTTCAGGTACATAAGCTTTCATGATGCCGCCATCATAAACTCCTCGGTCTACATTCTGAATAATAAGATCTTTTAGATGCCATGGTGTATAATCCCCATAAACTTCTTTTCTCAGTTTATAAGAAATTAACCTAGCGGCAACAAATTGATAATTTGGTGTGTGATCTGATATGAGTTCTGCAGCTGATTTGATTAATAATTCGTGAATATCGTATGCAGGAATCTTATCGTATAATTGTATATTAGCTTTTAATTCTATCTCCGACATAGAGACACCGGCAATATCTGCGACGGCCCATTCTAGTACCTTATGTACTTTCTCTAAATCAAACTCTTGCAGCGTGCCGTCACGCTTAGTAACCTTTATTGACATTGTATTAATTCCATTCATTGTATAATATGTATATTATATCACAACCCACATGGATTGTAAACACATTTTTTAATTATTTTTTATGTTTTGCTATATCTTTTGCAAATATTTCAACTAGAGTTTCCATATCTTCTTCTAAAGCATCTAATCTGTCTGCTTGTAGAGGGTATTGCTTTCTGAATTTAGCATCTTTCTTCATTAGTTCTAGTGACCATCTTTCTGCAAAGTAAGCCATGAACTTATCCACTTGTTTTTGGAACCAAATACCTATTGTTGTGCCTTGAAACCACTGATAAAAAGAGGAACCAATAATACTAGATAGAATAGATTTAAGTGATAATACTATTAACCAATGCATATTACTTACTCCTTTTCTTTAGTCTATTAATAGCTCTTATATAATTGGGAATGCCGTGATCAACAATCCCATCGAAAAACTTAAATCTCTTCCATGAATTTAAAATACCATAAAATAAATCTGACCATGTAGGTTTAGGTTGTGAATCACCATTTCTATCAAAATATACCATTTTTCCATGATGTCTAAAGCCTAGCCAAGCTGGAGGAATTCTACATACAATATCATTGTTATTCATAAATCTTGTATGTGGTACAGTGATATTTTTAATAAAGTGTTTGCCACCTACTCTTGGTGAACCGAATGTAAATAATTCTTGAGCCTGTGGGTATCTAGTAGAAGCAATGGTTGCCATCGCGGCACCTAAGCTGTGTCCAGTAAAATATACATCTTTTCTTACTTTCAATTGATCATTATGCTCTAATTCAGCCACAATATCAAGCCATAAATCATTGACTTCTTTTTGGAATCCACTGTGAACTTTACCACCTGCTGTGGCCGAATTTTTAATAACATTTAAGTCAGCCATTACATCATTTAGTTTAGAAGGTTCTGTACCCCTAAATGCAAACCACATATCATTTCTATCTTTTGCGACTAATACCTCTGCACCATCTCTGCTAATTAATTTTGCCCATGGGAATCCTAATTTTTTAGCCCCATCGACAACTTGTTTTTCATTTTTATATGCAAGGGCAGATAATTTTGCAGCAATTAATGCTCTATCCCACTTACCTAATTCTTTTATTTTACTCATTTTCCTCCACCTTAATTTCAACTGCTCCAGCATCTTTATCACCTATAGTTACATTACGATAGTATACAATTACTTCGCCTAGTTGACTTATATATCTTTTAATTTCCTGAGTATTATAAGCCATAAGCTCATAATCCTCAACCGTCATTGCAACAAAAACGACATCGCCTCCGTGCTGTTTGCGCATGGCATCTAAGAATTTATCCATGTGCGTGTATCCTTCTGGATACTTATCTTCCCTACCTAATTTACAATCTGATTTGCCTTCTTCATTCTTTAGACAATTTTCAATTACTTTAGCATCTGAAACCACATACCATTTAGGTTCTTTTAAATTAATACTTCTAGGAAGAACAGGTTGGACAATATCTATCTTAACGGGCTTTGTTATGATTTCAACTTCTTTAGGACCTAATAGAGAACAACCACTAATTATTAAGGCTAGAAATGCGATTGCTAATATCTTCAATTTCATCAAATACCTCCTTAGTTCTCTTATTAACACTTGGTTCAATTAGGCCTGGCTTGGCACTTGCTAGTTTTGCTAGATTATGGCGCCTGAATATATCTAAATATTCAGCCATTTCTTCTTCGTATTGTTGATTTTTAACTTGGAGACCAGTCAATGCTTTTTGAGTAGTTTCCATGTTTTTTTGTATGGCAACGATTGTTGCCCTTTGTTCGGCATCTCTTACTTCATATGCCTTGTTTAGTTGAACTAATTCTAAATTTTTATTATAGAGGAAATATCCTCCTAAACCCATAACAACAATTATTCCAATCAATATTTTAGACATAATTTAACCTTTTTTAAATTCACTTACCTTTTTAGCTTCTGCTGCTTTTCTTCTGGCCAAAATTCTTTCTACGAACTTTCTACCTGCTTTTGTTCTACCATCATAGATATCTTTCTTTTTCTTTTTAGCATGAGATACATCTGAAGGCATAGAAACACTTGCACCAGTAGCATTGGCCGCTGTTTCCCATACTTCCTTAAATTTTTTCATCTTTTGATTTCTCCATTTGTAATATACAATTTTAAACCAGTTTTAATATGAGTTACTTCATATATATTTTGGCTAAACAACCTGTCTACAGGTTCTATAAAATCTGTTACTTCGATAATATCTTTAGGGTATGCAACAACTTCTCCTGTTGTTGGTGATACCACTTCTTCTGTTAGTTTATACTTACCTGGCTTTAATCTACTATCTTCTTGGAACCAAGTAGCTTCTTCAATATCTTCCATATTGTCTAACACTTCTGACATTACCTTTTTAATTTCCTCTTCAGTTAACCCTGTGTTTTCTTTAATTAGAAACAGTGCAGCTGCATAAGAGGCTAGTTTAGATTTGCCAAATGGTAATTTATTCAGCAATCTTTTAATATTAAAAACAAGTCTATGAAATACTGTATATGCAGATTTCTCTTCAGGCGTAGTCAGTTCCTTTGCCTTCTTTAATACCTTGCCATTTTCATCAATGATGCCTAATTCAAAGGCTTCCATTTGATCCCACTGCTTGGTTAGAGTTCTAAGAAACCTAAAGGCATAGAATAAATCACCAGTTCTTGATATTAAGCCCATTATAGTTTTCTTAACCTCTCTATTATTTCCGGATCTAGTGGAACCTCTACTTTTTCATCTATTGGTAAATAGTTTAAAAACACTAGAAATGGTTTAATATAAGTCCAGTGTTGTTCTTCTATTTTAAACCACAACATTTTATTTGCACAATCTATACCAAAGACATTATATAATACAATTAAGTGATTTAATATTAATCTCTCTTGTAAGTCTCCATGTGCTTCATAGCGACTTAGTAAGCGTTTAATATATTTAAATCTACTTACGTCTTCCTTAAACTCATCTACATCAATGGCTTCAGGATTATTATAATTTTGTGCTGCATAAAGTTTAAAGTTTCTATGCGTCAACTCTTCAAATATTTTCATCATATATTATATATAACCCTTCTAAGGTAATAACTATTTGTTTATTAGTCTGCCTCGTTTTCGCCTTCGTAGTTTTTATCTACATAGTTAAAGAACTCTTTTCTTTTTTCTTTATCAAGTTCTGCAGGTGATTTAGCACCAAACTTTTTAAGAGCTTTTTGAAAGAAAGCTTGATATTTCTTTTGCTTCTCTGAAGCTTCTTCAACTTCATCTTCTTGCTCTTCTTCTTCTGGCTCATGCTTAGATTCTTTAACATTAGTACCATCATCTTTCATACCAGATTTCTTTACAACATGCTTGGCCTTAAACTCTTTTTCTTTCTCAGCTTCTGGCTCAGCAACTTCAAGTTTAGGTTTATCATGAACCCAACCCATCTTGTTGTATTTCTCGTGTTCTGCTTCATCCTTGACTGATACTTCATCACCAGTTTTTGGATCATACATTTTATGAGGATATTGTACCTCACTCTCTTTTTTTATTTTACCTTCGAGTACATCGCTAACGGCTGCAGCAATGCTTAAGGTATCTTTATCATTAATTTTCATTTTCGTCTCCTATTGAATGAAAAGCATTCCTGTAATAGCTGTTGCAGCACCTGCAATGACTATCCAGAATAGTTTATTAATTACATTTACAGTTTGTGCATTCTCACGCACAAGTATTTCTAACCTATCAACTCTATTTATAAGAGTTAATATTTGTTGCCCTTGTTGTTTACCAAATTCTGCCATAGTGGCAATCTTTTCTTCTGCCCTAGCCAAAGAAATAATAGCAGTAGACATTTGGTCAATCTTCTGCTCAATTCTATCTAATCGCGCGGCCTGTTCAGCTCTTTGTTCACTGACTGTTGACATGCTTATATACCCTGCACTTTAATGGTGTTACACCTTTGATTAATCTATGATATTCTAGTTTATTAATATCAAATATCATGCCTGTTTTTAATAACCAAGGTAGACAATTCTGTAATTGAAATTGCCAACCTTCGCCTTCTAATATTTCGACCTCACGGTCTTCCACGTCCCGATGCCATACATATTCTGCATCTTCTGTAGTTGGGTCAAATGTCCTAATTTCGGCATCTTCCCAATATGGCTTTTTACCAAAAATAATTTCCACCGCCCTTTAACCCCAAATCTTTAGCATACTTAGGCAGTCTGCAGGCCCAATAGCCTGGCGATAGTTTATCTGTCTTAGTATCACAATTATGTCTAGCAGCAAAACTAGCAGCTGCCCCCTTGTCGTTAATTTTAGATGTTAATCCACCTTTTACATCGCCAAATTCTATCTTTTTAACATTCCCTGTTTTGGGATTTTTAACATATACAACATATTTCTTTTTACCACTAGAGCGTTTTGGTTTATTCAACTCGGGTTGTTTCTCCTCGTCGATTTCAATCATAGGTTGCTCTAATGGGACATATGAACCTTCATATAATCCAAATCTATCTTGTATATGTTCTAAAAAACTATGCATTATAATCCCTTCATAGTTCTTACTACCTTACTCATTACCATTTTAAGAGCAGTAAAATATGCCCAACCATATCCGTAAAAGATATGGAAAGTATGATTCTTTTCTATAGCAGATTTAGGACCAAACTTCTTAGTCCAGTTATCTACCCATTCACCTTTATATCTTAATACAGCGTGTGATACTTTCCACTTACTTGGTCCAACTAAACAAATGCCTGCTTGATGTGTAATTAGCATCCACCACATTTTAAGATGACTTTCACCACATAATCTATAGAGAATAGAAAGAGAATAGTCTTCACAATCACCTACTAGTTTACCTTCCGCATTTTCAGAATAGATTATCTTCCAAGCATCAGCCATGCCGTATTGCTCTTTATCTTTTCTGTATTTCCATTTAGCATTAAATGATCTTACTATCTTATCTCGTTCTTTATTTTCCACTTTTCTGTCCCTTTATCCATTTAATTGCAATGGAATTTTCAGGCGGCTTAGCTGCCCAAGTTTTTATATCTTTATAAGCTTCTAATGTTGAAGTTTCTATGTCAGAACCTTTAGAATTATCTAAAACAATCATACGGTTTCTAAAAAGTCCTTGAAATTTACCAATATTCTTTTGTACATCTTTCCACATTTTTTCTACCATCTTGTCTGGCAATTTCCGAGGCCGATCATTATTTCTATCTATTGCAGTTTCTAAATCTGTATTAACAAATATCATGTGTACTGCATAACCTAATTCTCTAACTAGATCAACTTGCTTTTTAATTTTAGCATAGTCCTTACCTGTACCATCTACTACAATACCATTCCTTCCCTCTAAAGCCCTAACCATTATTTTACCAGTAAGTGCCTTAGCACTAGCTCTTACTGCTTGTCCTTGAGCTGATGCAATATCATCTGGGTCCAATGTCAGGCCTGCTCTCTTTAATCCTTTTTCAAACGCATCATCCGAATTAATTAATCTAAAGCCTAAAGCCTTCAATGCAGTTTTACCAACTACAAACGATTTGCCAGATCCTGGCCCGCCTGCTAAGAATACTGCTTTAAATATTGAAGGATCGTTTACACCTTCCATTATATTAAAATGTTCTTTAAACTTCATTTTTTCAATTTATACAGAAATGCTCTGCCCTTAGCTTGTTTCTTTCTAGTGACTCCCATATTTACTAGTCGACCCGTTTGGTTTAATTGAGCAAGTTTTTTCTCGTCATCATCATGTAAGCCTTTAGTAAAATAATCTTGAAGCTTATTCATAATTGCACCCACAATACTTGCATTAGATGCAACTAAAGCTTCATCAACTTGTTCTTTAGCCATCATAGCAGCAATCTTCATTAGAGTCTTTTTATCTTTATCTGATATTTTGTCTAGTTGCTTTTTCTTTGCAATAGTTTCTAGTGACTTCGCCCATGCGGCTGAAGACTCTTCGACATTTTTTGTTCTTATATCTTTAAAGGATTTCATTACCCAAACTCTTTTGCGAATGTTTTTAAATCAACAGTTTTAAATGAACCGAATTCATCTGTTACCCTAAATGCAAGTTTACCTTTATCTGCTATTGGCTTTACAGTATGTGGTCTACCTTTTTTATTTTTTAAACCACTAATTTCTGAACCGTAAATATTTAAACCCTTTGCTTTCGGGGCCTTGGCTTCTTCAATAGATTCTTCCTTAACACTTTCATCTACCATATCTTTCATTTGCTTAAGAAAATCTGCCTTTGCTTTTGCATCATTTTTAGCATTTAACTTTTCAACAGCCTTTTTAATC
>Ga0213866_10001234_pt1 | contig 19248 bp, 22 predicted proteins | sample PICome_11_FD_160079 | JGI IMG/M metagenome (GOLD analysis project Ga0213866, IMG submission 160079) | Coastal seawater microbial communities near Pivers Island, North Carolina, United States - PICO284 | ecosystem: Environmental > Aquatic > Marine > Coastal | place: USA: North Carolina...
ATTTCCCTTTTGCCCATGCTTATGTTCCTAGTCAACCTGACTACCATGAGCGTGTGCAGTGGTATCTTGACCAAGCTACTGTACTCATCTGTCACAACGTGGCACATGATTTGCTATGGCTATGGGAATCAGGCTTCAAGTATGATGGTGCAGTGTTTGATACTATGCTTGTTGAGTATGTCTTGCAGCGTGGACTGAAGGAACCTCTATCACTAGAGGCTTGTGCAGAACGCTACGAGTTGGATACGAAGAAGCAGGATACACTCAAGGAGTACTTCAAGCAGGGCTACAGTACACGAGACATACCATACAACGAGTTGTGTGAGTATCTATCTGCTGACCTTCATGCTACTCAGCAGCTTGCCGATAAGCTATGGTATCGCCTTAACACTAAGGCAGATGCAGGTCTGCTGTCTACTGCACGACTGACTAATCGTGTGGCTAAATGCCTGACTAAGATATATCAGACAGGCTTTGCCGTTGACCTGACTAAGCTAGAAGAAGTACGCAGTGAGTTTGAGCAAGAGAAACAGCAACTTACTACTGACTTACAGGCTCATGTACGTAAGCTGATGGGTGATACACCTATCAATCTCAACAGCCCAGAGCAATTGTCTTGGGTTATCTACAGCCGCAAGGTATTGGACAAACCGTATTGGGGTAATGCTATTGACCCATACATGGCAGATGCAGACTTTCGCAGCCTGATTGCTGGTGGTACTGAGCGTGTACAAAAGACAGTAGCGCAACAATGCCAAGCCTGTCGTGGCTCCGGCTATACAAGAAAGGTAAAGAAGAATGGTGAACCGTTTGCGAAACCTAATCGTTGCTCTGTTTGTGATACTGCTGGTTACACTCTCTCACGCACCAGCGAAGTGGCTGGCCTCAAGTTCAAGCCACCTACACCTAAGTGGGCAAGTGCTAACGGCTTCTCCACTAGCAAACAGAACCTAGAGGTACTAGAATCAGCAGCTAAGTCCAGAGGACTGGATGATGCGGTTGACTTCTTATACAAGGTGCGGCGGCTATCTGCTGTCGATACCTACCTGTCATCATTCGTTGATGGCATTGGGCTATACACTAAGAGTGATGGCAAGCTGCATGTGCGTCTGTTACAGCATCGCACATCAACTGGTCGCTTCTCTGGTGCAGACCCTAACATGCAGAACATGCCACGTGGCGGCACGTTTCCTGTAAAGAAAGTGTTTGTGTCACGATGGGATGGTGGTAAGATAATGGAAGCTGACTTTGCGCAGCTTGAGTTTCGTACTGCCGCTTACTTATCACAGGATGAGGTAGCTATTGAAGAAGTATCTACTGGATTTGATGTACATGCATACACCGCTAAAGTTATTAGTGATGCTGGTCAGCCTACGAGTAGGCAGGATGCGAAAGCGCATACGTTTGCTCCACTCTACGGCGCGACAGGATATGGCAGAAGCAAAGCCGAAGCAGCATACTACGAACACTTCACAGCGAAGTACAAAGGAGTTGCCGCTTGGCACTCCCGATTGGCTAAAGAAGCTGTGAACACACAAAAGATAACCACGCCTAGTGGCAGAGAGTTTGCGTTCCCTGATGTGGTACGTAAATCTACCGGGCGTGTCTCTCACTTTACACAGATTAAGAATTACCCTGTGCAATCATTCGCTACTGCAGACATTGTACCTATTGCATTGCTGCACATTGATGACTTGCTAAAGGGTATGCAATCATGTATAGTGAACTCAGTGCATGACAGTATTGTCATTGACGTACACCCTGACGAAGAAGCGCAGGTTATCAATGTCATAGCTGCTACTAATAAAGCACTACCTGAACTCATCACCTTACGGTGGGGAGTTGACTTCAACGTACCTCTATTATTAGAGGCAAAGATAGGCCCGAATTGGCTTGACACCAAGGACGTAACCTGATATAACTATGCATTCCACAACTGAAAAGGAGTTAATTATATGACTGAACTTACAACAATTGATACGAACAACTACGCTGAGATGGCTAAAGCTATGGGCATGGCTAACGAAGCAGCAACCACTAAGAAGCAGGGTATGTTCCTTGCTCGTCTACGCATCAACCACTCTGCTATTCTTGGTGCAGAGAGCATCTTGGTTAAGGCAGGTACATACAAGCTGGAGATTCCAGATGGCCCTACCTACTACGCTGAGTCTGCTATTGTCCGTCCATTCATGCAACGCTTCATGTACAAGAAGTTTGTGATGGGCAGTGGTGGCAAACCTAATCGTTACGTCAAGACTGTGATGGCTGATACCCTTAACATGGACTTGAAAGATAACGATGGTGGCTACAACTGTGGTAAACCTGCTGGCTGGATTGAAGACTATGCTTCACTACCCGAAGCTACCAAAGAATTAATCAAGTCAATCAAGCGTGTACGAGTAGTGCTTGGCAATGTCGAGTTGATTAATCCTAAAGATGTCAATGGTAATCCTGTTGAGTTGGAATCTACCCCATTCATCTGGGAAGTAGAAAACCGTGACGCATTCAAGACAGTCGGTGGCGTATTCACTAAGCTGGCTAAGATGAAGCGTCTACCTGTCCAGCATACAGTAGACCTTACTACTGAGGAGCGTAAGCTGCCTAACGGCAATAGCTTCTATCTACCTCTGGCTGGTATGGATACTACCAAGACAGTTGAACTACAGCAGAAAGACCAAGACCTCTTTGCTGACTTCATGGCATGGGTTCAGAACTACAACGAGTACATCATCAATGCCTATGCAGAGAAAGCAGGGGACAGTGATGGTGATGAGTTGGATGAGTTGGACATCAACGACATCATTGATGTTGAAGAGGTAGCGTAATGAACCATCCTGCTGAACTGGCGTTACATCAGTACATGGATAGTGCTGTCAAGGGTGACAGTACCATGTCTGAGACTACCATCAATCAGGTAGCTGCAGATATATCCGATGCACTGAAGCGTCAGTTTGGTGGGGAAACTAAGCGAGGTGACTTCAGGATTCGCATGTCTAATGTTGGCAGACCTACTTGCCAGCTATGGTATGAGAAGAACAAGCCTGAAGTTGCCCTGCCTTTCCCTACCACATTCATAATGAACATGATGCTTGGAGACATCGTTGAAGCTGTCTTCAAGGGATTGCTAAAGGAAGCGGGGGTACAGTATGAAGATAGTAAAACCGTTCATCTGGACGTTGGTGACGATAGCATTCGCGGGTCATATGATATTGTCATTAATGATGCTGTCGATGATATTAAATCAGCTTCCGACTGGTCATACAGAAACAAATTTGAATCCTACGATACCCTTGCCAGTGGTGATGGTTTCGGATACGTAGGCCAGTTAGCTGGCTACGCAAAGGCATCCGGCAAGAAGGTCGGTGGCTGGTGGGTAGTCAACAAAGCTAATGGTGCTTTCAAGTATGTACCAGCTACAGGTCTTGACCTTGATGCAGAGGTTAAGAAGATTGAGGATACAGTAGCAACAGTAAAGGAGAACAAATTTGAAAAGTGTTTTCAACCAGTACCAGAGAAGTTTAGAGGTAAGGAGACAGGTAACAAAGTACTTAATGATGGCTGCAGGTTTTGTAGCTATCGTTTTGATTGTTGGCCTACTCTAACAGAGAAGCCAGCCGTTATGTCACAAGCAAAGAATCCACCTATCATCTCATACATAGGAGATGTAATTGCTGCATAAGGCAAGACGTATGGCTATTAAGTATGGGTATCGCAGTGGGCTAGAACATCAGATATCCCTGTATCTTGATGAACACAAGGTCAAGTATGACTACGAAAACATCAAGATAGAATGGGAAGACCTAGCCTACCGCACCTATACACCAGACTTTATACTGTACAACGGTATCATTATTGAGACTAAGGGAAGGTTCCTTGCAGCAGATAGGCGTAAGCACATTGCTATCAAGAAGCAGCATCCCAAGCTTGACATTAGGTTTGTGTTCACTAATAGTAGAGCCAAGCTTAGTAAGGGAGCGAAGTCTTCCTACGCTGACTGGTGTATCAAGAATGGGTTCAGATACTATGACCGTATCATTCCCGAAGACTGGCTAAAAGAGAAAGGCAAGAACAAACATCCCCCCTTTATAAAGTTCAAGGGTTCAAAAGTAAAAAGGAGATAGCACATGGATATGGAACAGCTAAAGAAACAGATAGAAGATGAAGACTTTGTTATACGCCTACGGCCTTACGCTGATGATGACGGTAAGTGGAGTGGCGAGATTGATATATCCATCATGGCCTTTCCTGAGAACCAAATGGATGATGATGACTACGGGCAGGTGATGCATTTCTGTAAGATGATGTGTGCTACTGTACCTATCATGGAAGAGTCAAAAGAAATACGCGATATAGTTCACGATTATGTGATGGAAGTTATTGACAACGAGATGGATATTACTGTAGAGTTAGAGGAAGAAGCAGGTGTAGAGAAGACCTATGATGGTAACGTGATACATCTTAACTTTAACACTAAGACAGGGGGTTCAGCATGAGTAGACACGAGGATTACATGAAGATAATGACAGAGCGAGAGCAAGCAGGTAAGGAAGCCTATAGCGGTAAGGTACTTGATATGGTCAACAGCCCACCACATTACAATCAAACAGGCATTGAATGCATCCACGCTATCTCTGCTGCCACTGACAAAGGGTTCAAGTATTACTTGCAGGGTAACATTATGAAGTACCTCTGGCGTTTCGATTACAAGGATAAGCCTATAGAGGATTTGCAGAAGGCCAAGTGGTACTTAGACAAGTTGATTGAAGAGGTGATGGCTGATGGTAAGAGTTAAAATGTACATCACCGTAGAAGTAGATGAAGAAGACTATCCAGTACCTGCTGATGGACAAGTAGGCGAGGAATTAGAAGATGGTATACGTGAATACTTCTATGATATAGAGGGTGCAGACATCAAAACAATTAGAACCATTATGGAGTGATACAATGATAAGCAATCAATTACCAACAGACTACCAAAACTTTATCGCTCTTTCCCGATATGCGAGATGGAAAGAACACGAACAACGAAGGGAGACATGGGGTGAAACTGTCGCTAGATACTTTGATTATATGGAAGGGCATCTTGGTGCTAACTTTAGTTATAAGCTTCCTGATTCACTAAGGGGTGAACTAGAAGAGGCAGTGCTTAGTCAAGCTATCATGCCTAGCATGAGGGCATTGATGACTGCAGGGCCAGCACTAGACCGCTGCCACGTAGGTGGATACAACTGCTCATACGTACCTGTGGATAGCCCACGTGCGTTTGATGAGACTATGTACATCCTTATGTGTGGCACAGGTGTAGGCTTCTCTGTGGAGCGTCATTGTATTGAGAAGCTACCCATTGTAAATGAAGACTTCCATCACACAGACACAGTAATCAAGGTAGGTGATTCACGTCCGGGTTGGGCTAAGTCACTCAAAGAACTGATTGCTATGTTGTACACTGGACAGATTCCCAAGTGGGATGTGTCTGAAGTACGTGCAGCAGGTGAACGCCTCAAGACATTTGGCGGTAGGGCATCAGGCCCACAGCCTCTGGTTGAGTTGTTTGAGTTTGTTGTACAGAAGTTTAAGGGTGCAGCAGGACGTAGGCTCTACCCAATTGAGTGTCACGACATCATGTGTAAGATTGGTGAAGTGGTAGTCGTAGGTGGTGTACGCCGTAGTGCATTGATTTCATTGTCTAATCTTAACGATGACCAGATGGCACATGCCAAGTCAGGTCAATGGTGGGAGAATGAAGGACAACGTGCGCTGGCTAATAACTCTGTGGCATACAAGACTAAGCCAGAGATGGGTACATTCATGCGTGAGTGGTTGTCTCTGTACGACAGCAAGTCAGGTGAGCGTGGTATCTTCAATAGGCAGTCAGCTATCAAGCAAGCTGCTAAGAATGGTAGGCGTGAGACTGACCACGACTTCGGCTGTAATCCTTGCAGTGAGATTATCTTACGCCCATATCAGTTCTGTAATCTGTCAGAGGTAGTTGTACGTGAGAGTGACACAATAGATACACTCAAAGAAAAGGTACGCCTAGCTACTATTCTGGGTACGTTCCAAGCTACGTTGACTAACTTCAAGTATCTACGTAATGTATGGAAGAAGAACACAGAGGAAGAACGCTTGCTTGGTGTATCATTGACAGGCATCATGGACAACAAGCTGACATCTACAACAGGTAATACACTTGAGGTGATGCTAAAAGTTCTACGTGATACTGCAGTGCAAACCAATGCAGCTATGGCGAAGCAGCTTAAAATACCACAGTCTACTGCTGTTACATGTGTCAAGCCTAGTGGTACTGTATCGCAGCTTACAGATGCAGCGTCAGGTATCCATGCACGGCATAACCCATACTACATTCGTACTGTACGTGGTGATAACAAAGACCCACTCACACAGTTCCTTATGTCACAGGGTATCCCAGCAGAGCCTGACGTAATGAAGCCTGATAGCACAACGGTGTTCAGCTTCCCTATGAAGTCACCCTCTGGTGCAATCACTAGGACACAGATGAATGCTATTGAGCAGCTTGAGTTATGGCTTACCTATCAGCGTCATTGGTGCGAACATAAGCCTAGTGTAACAATTTCAGTTAAGGAAAATGAATGGATGAGTGTGGGTGCTTGGGTGTACGAACATTTTGATGAGGTATCTGGTATCAGCTTCCTGCCATTCAGTGAGCATACATATCAGCAAGCACCTTATCAGGATATTGATGAAGATAACTACAAAGAGTTCTTGACAAAGATGCCAAAGAATGTAGACTGGTCATTGCTGCAGGAGTTTGAGAAAGAAGATACCACTTCAGGTGGGCGTGAGTTAGCCTGTACTGCTGGTGTCTGTGAGATTGTAGATATAGAAGCAGCATAGGAAGGAGAAGTAATGAAGGAAGTACTAGTGAATGCAATACGTTCCCACTTAGCTGGGAACATTAACAAACACCTAGCAAACATACAGGTGTACATGAATAGTACAACAGGTATCGGGGAACACTCCGATATTGTAGAGACTATCGAACTAGAACTAGAACAAGTTGCTAACTACCATGACAAGCTAGAGATGTTAGTTAAGTATTTTATTCAACCCTCAACCACTGAAGAGGAGACTACAGATGAAGAACCTAGAGCCAAAGATTGAAGACCGCAAGAAGTTTGACATTGACCTAGAGTACGGTAAGGTACGTGAGCAACAGGTAGCTGACATGCTACAAGACAAGAAGATTGAGGTGAAGAGTGAGAGAGATGTGTGGCAAAAGACTGGCAACATTGCAATCGAATACGAGTGCTATGGTAAGCCAAGTGGCATCAACGCTACGGAATCAGATTACTGGTTCCACAACCTTTGCATTGGTGATGAAACATTTGCAACACTGGTGTTCGATACTGCCTCGTTAAAGCGTATCATATCTAACTTAGATAAGAAGCGTAGTGTTTCTGGTGGTGACAACAATGCATCTCGCATGTATCTGTTGAACCTACAGAAGTTGTTTTCCTCTGATGTGATAAAGGCGTTTAAAGATGCGGCGTAATGGTTTAAGTAAGTATGATGCTCCACTCAAGATACAGTTTGAGTGGGGCTACGAAGCCTTCAAGAAAGGTAAGTGTGGTAAGGCTAAGAAGGGTTTCTTCATGGCTGACAGCGGCATGGACAGGAATACCATGCAGCATCGTGAGTGGGTACGTGGATGGAATACTGCATTCTACGATAACCTTGAGAGGATACTGAAACATGAACAAGCTAGAGCAGGAAGCTAACAACTGGATGAAGGAGAGAAAAATGATGAGTAGTATTACAGCAACAGAATACCAGATACGTGCTGCTGAGACTGCCATCTTCCCAAAAGAAAAAGCCCTTGAGTATATTACTCTTGGGCTTACTGGTGAGGCTGGTGAGATTGCTAATAAGGTTAAGAAATTAATACGTGATGGTGCTGATATTGAAGGCTACAACGATAAGCTGAATCAGATAGGTGCAGAGTTAGGAGATGTTCTATGGTACTGTGCTATGCTTGCGAAGGAAGTGGACATGAATCTTGGTAGCATTATGGAAGGTAATCTTGAGAAGCTGGCAGACAGGAAAGCTAGGAACCGTTTACAGGGTGACGGTGACAACCGTTAAGATTGCACCCTACGCTGCTATTATACTATGGTTAATGTATATGTTTGGTATGGCGTTAGCCAATGACATATGTGGATGTATAAAGGAGTACGATGGATGGTGGCGCATAGAAAAGGGGGCTTAATTGCCCCCTCTTTTATTACCTAGTTTTTGCCTCTGCCCTACCTATACGTGCGCCAGCCCTTAGATGATTCATGTCAGGGTCTTCCGCTTGCTTCTCTGTGACAGTCATACCATACTTAGTTTGGTACCACTCATTAGCTAGTCGGCGTTGTAACGTAGATAACTTACCCCACTCAGCCCTATCAAAAGCAGTGAATGGTTTACCCAATTCTTTAGCAGTGTTACGAGCCTCTATCTTAGCTAACTGTCTAGCCCTAGCCCTGAACTCTCTCAGTATGTTACGCATAGTCTGCTTCTGCTTACTGTTTGACTTATTCTTATACTCTTTAGAGTTTATCTCTTTGTTAATACGCTCCTCAAATCTCTTGCCAAAGTGTTTCTTAACCAAGGCTGTTGCCTCACCCTCACGCTCTGAAGGAACGATAGTAAAGTTCTTTATACCTAACCTAACTAATTCTTTCTCACCCGGAGTACGTGCAGCTTCTTCACGAGGCAGTCCAAACAGTTGTGATACACCAGAACTTTGCCTATATATAGGAGCCTCTCTTGTGGGGCTTTGTAACTCAGGTAAATCCTTAGATACTATTGGCATGTCCTTCTGTAACACATTAGTAAAGGCACTTGCACCTCTCTCTAGTGCAGTATCGCCTGTTGTTTGTCTGGCATCCCTTACAATAGCAGCCTCTGTATCATAAGCAGCTTCAACATCGCGTAGTACTCTTAGAGGTGTGGCTGCACCACCAAATAATTCAGCTACATATTGACCTGTTAGTTCATACAGGCGTTCTTGTTTCATGTCACTGCTTTGACCACGCACTAACTTTGCAAACTCATCTATTACAAATGAACTAGCACCAGTTCTAAACTGTGCGCCTGTTACACCTTCAAGAAATTCTTTTACGTCTACCTCTCCTGTAATCTCTGGCTGGTCAACCATTCCTAAAGAAGTACCTTCTGCATACCCCATCTTAACAATCATATCAGCCAGTGCTAAGTATGGAGTGATAGGGAAGTAGGGTCTTAGGTCGGTAGTCTTACCATCGTCTGTCTTACCCTCAAACCATTTAGTATCTTGGTTCTTTGCTCTGTAGTTAATGGCAGACATAAGAGCAGCAGTACCTACAAAGCCAGTAGAAAAATCTTTACGTGCTTTGTTGGCTCTTTGTTCAGCTTCTAACAGTTCTTTCTTAGACCTATCAAGCAACGCTTTCTTGGCTGTCTCATCTGTTTCTAAGGCAGCTAACTTTTTAGATTCTTCAGCAGCTTTACCTGCAAGTTTAGCTAACCTTCCCTGATATAAACCTGTGACTACGCTGGCAGGGCTATACTGGAATTGAAACTGTAGTGCATTTACCATAAACTTAGCGAATGGAAATGCAGCCGTACCTATAGGTAGTGGTAAGGGGCCAAGTTTCTCATTGAACTTTAAGAAGCTATGGGCTATACTATCACCAAATTGCCCACCCTTTTCTTTGGGTATACGAGCAAAGGTAAAGGCTAGTGATTCATCTACTGCATTCTCTAATACTTTAGAAGGTAGTGACTGTCCTGATGCAGCAAACTCTTCTAGGCTTTTGAACTGTCCCTGTTTAGTAGGGTTATCAACAATAATACCTGCCCTACGCATCTGTTTATCAATAGTATCTGTAAATACACCACGCCTAAAGAATAAGTCTTGGGCAATGTTTAAGCTGTTAAGCCATCTAGTTACTTTACTTAACTCTTTATCAGGTGCTAATTCATTTAGAGACCTGTTCATGTTGGCTAACAGTCTAGGTTGATTTTTTAGTAGCAAGTCTGTTAACTCTGCAGTTTCACCTGCAGCAACCATGCGTTCAACAGAACCAAAACCGTCACGTACTACAGTGCGCAAGCCATCACCTAGTGTAGTTACACGAGGTATACTTCCAGACATGCCAGCCTGTGAACCCCTACCTAGTTGATAGATAACAGATTCTAAGGCATTTGCTGTGCCTTCCATACCTATCCTAGACACGGCACTGTATACGTTACGCATGGTAGTCGATACCATAGTAACCATCAATGCCCTACGTTCACGGTCCATCTTTCTATACAGTTCACCAAATCTACTGATAGGTTCTACTGTAGCGTTAGGATTATCAAATGCTTTCATTGCATCTGCTAGTTGTGGGTCAATCTCCCTTAACCCTTTCATTATCTTTCCTACTTGACTAGCTGTGCTAAGATACTTACCTGCGTCTGTGTAAGATGCACCCATAGCATTAATGAATTGCTCTGATGTCATCTTGTTCCTAGACAAAGCACCCTCTAGTGCATTGGCTAGTGTATTAGCATCTACATCATCTGGTATAAAGTCTAGCAAACCTTTCTCTGTACCTTCTCCTTCAAGCATACGAGTAGTTTGTTCTTTTATATCTCCTGTTGCTTTACCTGCTGCTCTCTTACCTTTAGTAGCTGCAGTTTTCTTTGCGGCAGATGCCATGTACTTAGAAAGTATATTGCCTATAACTTCAGATGCCTTAGTCTCTTCATTTACCATCTTACCTAACTGACCGTTGTTCGCTAGGTCTCTTACGGTGTCTGTTATTACATCGCCTACACGCTGCATCAATTCAGTACGGAACTGCATCTGTCCTACTGCATCTTCAGGCTCTGGCCCTAGTTCTTTGAGTGCTTCCCTTCCTTTAGGCACATCAAATATACCATTAGCCAAACCTGCAGTATCTACTGTAGCTTCTTTACTAGCGGTAGCAGCAAACTCACCATTACGTGCATCTAACTCACGCTTCATCTTTCGTTGATTAACCGCAGCCTGTCTTACATTAGTCAGTATTTTATCCGAACTACCTAAACCAGCTTTAGCAGCAAAGCCACCAACGATACCTGTAATACCTGCAGCTAATGCTGCTTGTCCTGCACTGCGTTCTGTTGGTGTGTCTTCACCATACTTTTCTGAAAGAATATTTATTTCTTGCTGCTTTAAATTTTCTACTGCAGCAGCACCCGCCTCTACACCTGCACCTAACGCAGCTACTTTACCTGCTTTAGTAGTTATAAACTTTTTACCTGCTAACTTAGCAGCTTCTTCCATAGCTAATTTCTTACCACCTTGTTTTAGTGCCTGTGCTACAGCACGTGTAGCTACAACACTAGCAACCTTACCAGCACCAAAACCAATAAGGTTAAGAGGGTCAAGTATAAGTGACTTACCAAAGTCTCTGATAGCCGACAAGTATCCTGTGCCACCTTCTTCATAGAACTCTGGTAGTTTATCTAGCTGACTATATAGGTAGCCAAACTTCATTCGCTCATCATCTTTTGCAGTGCGCACCCAGTCTAGCTGAGATGCCATGTCTAAAGAGTTGAACTCAAACTCGCGTACATGAGACACAAATCTTTCAAGATACTCTCTGTCTGTCTCATCTTCTTTTTGCGCACCACTTTCCCCAAAGCGTTGACTATTGTAGTCACGCAGCATGTCCATATACTCCGCATCAGAAGACATCTCATCATAGCTGATGTCTTCATCCACGTTAGCATCTTCTGGACGCTCAAAGGTTTTCTTTGGAGGGGGAGATAAAACAGAAAGGACTTCTGTTTCTTCGGGGGCAGGTTCTTCTACCTGTGTAATAAAACCAAACTCGTCATCCTCTGGTGGAACATACGGGTCTTCTTTAACTTCAGCTATAGGCTGTTCGTCATCAGGCAGAGCAGTGATGAAGCCAAACTGGTCATCCTCTGCTGGAACATCTGCTACAGTAGATAGTGAAGAGGAGTTGTCTAGGTTGTCAGTTTCCTCTTCCTCTATTTCCGTAAGAAAAGAGAAATCATCATCCATTTACTTAGGTGTCCCATCAGGATTGTGTGTAGCCGCAAACTGATTATCCCAATCGTTTGCTGCATATTGAGATGCTTGGTCTGAGCCACTAGGTCTAGGGTCTACTTTAGCTACTGAAGTTTGTTTCTTTGTCAAGTCTGCAAAGCTAGGCTTGCTAGGTGCAGGTTGATTTTGTTTCATTACCTCCTGTATGAGACCTATAGCTTCGTCATCGCTATACTCATACTTCCTAAGTAGATTTAACATAGCATCTGGTGTGGCTTTAGCCCCATTAACTTTCATAAATTTAGTCAATGCACCCATAGGATTTGCTTGTACAGCAATCTTTTGTTTCTCAAAAGGTATTTCAACCTTCTTTGCATCTGCTGCCGTACCCGTACCATCTCCCTCACCATCATCTTTACGTGCCAATGCTTCAGCCTTTATACGATTTGCAATAGCCCTAAACGCACCCTTACCCATAACTGCAGCTTCAGCATCTGCGCTAACAGGTTCACCGTTTTCATCAACAAGATTATTGCGAACAAACTCTTCATTCTTCTGCGCTAATATTTTATTTCTGTAAGCAACGGCTGCATCACCACTAAGTTCACCTTGAGGTCCACTTGTTATAGAAGGTGCTGTTCCACCTGAACCTGCTGTATAACCAAGTTCATCGTCCACATCTGTTCTAATAGTGTTACTCATACGTAAATATTCTGTTAGCTTAGTGCCTGAAGTCGCTGACCCAGCTTCATTCGCTTTAGCAGCCATAGTTTTAGCTAGTATTATTTTAGCTTGTTCATCTTCTAGGGCTTCTAAGTCTGCCTCATATGTCGGAGAAGTTTTATCAAGATTAACAATTTTACTGGTGTTAATACCCATTTGTTTATCTAATCCCGGTATACTATTTTCTATTTCCCTTTTACGGTCTATAGCAGATACAAAACCTGACCTATCTATTGTTACGTTAGGAATATTATTAAGTGTCTCTACTATCTCTGGTTCAATAAGACTGTTTACTTCATCTGCAACACGTTGTGCTGCACCGCCTTTTAGTCCTAGTCCAAACTTAGATAGTGGGTCATCAATCTTTACATTAGTAGCATCAATACCTTTCATCTGCATACGTACAGATTTAAGTGCTGCTGATTCCTCTATATCATCGCCAGCTTTGTAATTTTTAGGCAGATTGAGATTCTCACGGATGTTATAAGTTTCACCTGCATTACGGGTAGCATCTACGTTTTTAAGAAAGGCTTCAGCACCATCAGCATCACCACCAGCAGCATTAAATGCAGCAAGACCTAGAGTAGAACTGCCTGTCTCCCTAATCAAACGGCGTAGTGCTTTCTCTGCACGTGCATCATATGCTTCCTTCTGGTCTAGCTTCTGTGCTTGACGAGTTTGCCAAAAGGTTTTAGCACGTGACAACTCATCATCACGCTTAGACATTGCTTTCTGTAAACCTTGGTCTACACTCTTAGCTAATCCTGTACCAAACCCTGTCCAAAAACTCATTACGTTCTCCGTGCCATCAAGCCTTTAGGCTCTTCCATAACTTCTTCTTCTTCTATGTCTGGTGTATCATCAGTTAAGTCAACAGCTTCTATTTCTTTTTCATAGTCGCTAATAACTTTAGCTATAAATGTATCTCGTGTTTTAGGCTTACTAGTATCCGTCATACCACTATCATACTTGATACCAGCACTATCACCTACCATCATAATCATTTCCATGAGCATAGGCAGTACAAGCATACCTACATCTACTGTATGCACACCTTCCATGACACTGCCTAATTGAATAGTATTAGCTAGTGTAGTTACAGGTATACCCATTTCAAGTACATCAGCTAACTGCAGCATAAAGTCTTCGCTACTCATACGCTCCATGTAATAGTCTATAGTATCATCTACTGTAGTGTACTGTGCAGGAGATTGCCACGGCCTAGAGCCTAACTCCATAGTTAGAGACTGACCCGGAATAGGTGCATCAAAGCTAGGCTGATTACTTAGTTCCATTTATCTCATCCCTGTACTTACGAATAACTTGCATTTGCTTTGCGACACGAGCAGCAGGATTACTATAATCTAACCCGCTACCCTCTTTCTTTGGCATAGATGAACGAGCAAGCAAACCACCTGACTTATCAGGCTCTTCAACTTTATCTAGTTTATTAAAACCCTCTAAGTCCATACGTAGATAAGCAGATTCTGCAGGATTATACTGTCTGGACATTATGCTTTCTCCGTTTATTCTCTACTACCATATCCATTAATTGTTTGGTTAGCCATTTAAGTGGGGGAACTTTAGCAATTAGTTTAGCATAATTCTCACCGTGTGTCACGTACAATTTCTTAAACCACTTAGGTGCATCATACTCTAGCCACGTACGGAAGATAAACCACTCAGGATTACTCTTGCCATAAACCTCACGTGCTACCCAGCAAGTAATCCAAGCAGTACCTAATGTACCAATCAAGCTACCAATAGCACTACCCGCTGCTGACTTACCTGCTGCATCAGATGCTTCACTCTTAGTCTTAGCGTCTAGTTCAGCAATAGCCATAGCACTGATACGGTCAAGCTGGCTTTCAGCAGAAGTCCATGCCCATTCCATTGTGTCACCATAGTAGTTCCACAAGTTGCTATAAGCTTGCTTACTAATATCTAAGATAGCGTTAGCGTTAAGTTCATTAGCACGATTAACTGCAGCAGTATCTGCTGTAGCAATCTGCCTACGCCATTGTGCATTACTCTGTGCAATCACTAGCTGGTTTTGTGCATTGAACTGGTCACGTTGATTATTTAGTTCTGCATTAAAACGATTAACTGTATTAGTCTGTCCTGCATTAAACTGTGCCTGTGCATTTTGCTGTGTAGCATTAAACTGTGATACCTGTGCGCCAAGGTTCTGGAAGAACTGGTCTGTCTGGTTCTGGCTAGTAGCGTTAAACTGTGCAGCAGCATTCTGTGCAGCTTGGTCTGTAAACATAGACTGTACACGCTGTTGTGCTTTAAACAAGTCTGTCTGCTGGCGATTAGATAGATTAGCCATGTCCGTCTGCAGGAATGACTGAGCATTCTGTACTGCTGTCTGCTGGCGATTAGACAAGTTCTGTGTATCTAACTGCGCTAATGCAGATGCTTCAGCCATGACCATTGCCTGTGAATTAGACAGGTTGTTCAGGTTCATGGTGTTAGTAGCACGTGAGTTCTCTAGCTGTACCTGCTGTTCAGCAGTGAAGTTCATGTTAGCTATATCACCAATACGTGCAGAGTTCTGTACACGTGACTGGAACTCTTGGTCAAACTCCTGACCCATGAAAGCTGCACGTTGCTGCGCTGCTAACATTGCACGTTGTTGACGGTTAGATAAGTTCTGCCCCTCAAACTGTGCCTGTGTAGCGGCATCTGCCTGTGCAATAGGCAATGCTGATTCCATCGCAGCTTGTACAATAGCCTGACCTGCAAGAGAAGATGCACCTAGACCACGTGCAGCCATTGCAGCATTAGCACTACGAATAGCACCCGCAGCCCATGCAGGGGTAGCACCACCAACAAACTGCTGCATCAAACCATCTAGTTGTCCCTGCACCATAGCTTGTTGTGTAGGCGTAGCCTGTGCAGCCTGAACTTGTGCAGTAAAGGCAGAGGCAGTAGCAGCATCAGCAGCACCAGTAATTAATTCACCCTGCTGTATCTGACGTTGTACTGGATTATTAATAAGGGAAGCATTACCCTGCGCTGCCTGTAGATTACCTACTGATGAGGCAGTCTGCTGTGCGGCAGTTACTTGCGCACGAGGGTCTTGAGGATTAGCCTGTGCAGCCTGTGTAGCTTGCATAGCTGCATCCACTGCAGGAGCCGCTTGAGCAGCTTGCATTGTGTTTACTTGTGATGGGGTAATCTGTTGTGCTTGAGAGGCTGCAGCAGTAGCTGTAGGCACAGCAACAGCACCTGTGAGTGTACCTGTACCTTGTGTTAAGTCTTGCCCTGCAGTTTGTTGAGTTTGTGCAGCAATAGTAGTACCACCTACGGGTACACCGGGTGTATACACCTGTTCTACGGAGAACTCACCAATGTTTTCAGGGTCCCCCGTTGTGGGGTTAATACTTGGCCCTGTCACAGTGGGTGTAGGAGCCTGTGTTCCTGAAGGGTTAGTTGTAGTACCGCCAACAGCCATCTTCTTAACCATACCACCTTGAGCCATCTTCTGTGCAGCATTAGTATACATATTCATCTGCTGTTGTCTGGCAGGGTCTTGTTCAATATACTGTTGAAACTGGTTCATGTCACCCTGATAGCCCATAGCTTGAGCAATCTTATTCATGGCTTGTGGTTTAAACGCTTTAAACTGCATCATTTATTTAATGCCCTATCAAGTTTATCTTCTACACGATGTAATGCTTCCATAACACGGCTCATGTCTTCCCGCACTTCAGTACGTGTTACATACTCTTCACGTGTTCTATTCATTAATATATCTATACGCTTCATTTCTTTAGCCATACCACCAAGATACCAAGCACCGCCCATGACTACTATACCGATTAGGGTGTCTATGATATGCACTAAGTCCATCAGTCAGCATCTGCAATGGTTAGTTCGCCAGCAGCTACCTGACGCAGAATTTCTGCGTAGTGGCGGTTGTCTGGGTCTTTTGGCACATTCATTAAAACACCATTAATCGTGGCATTAATGTTGTACTCAGCATCATCCACTGTTCCATCTGCGTTTTTTGATGCGCTATATTGTGCTGATGTGATGTTCATTTATAACTCCGCGTCCAGTGCAAATGCAGTAAGCCAAGTATAGTTACTATCGCTGTTACCCGACAAATTCATGTTTATGTGAGTATCTACAGTGCTTGTGTTTGCAAGGGCTGGCTTTCCAGACTCAAAACTTCCAGCCGAACCGCTTGTAAATGTAGCAGTAGGATTAGCTCTCATTGGAGTCGAATATGCAAGATGCTGTCTTCTGTTACTACTGGAATTGCCAGCAATATGATATGCATACATCAATCCACCTGACGGTATCACTTCATTAAAATACCGCTGACACCTAGCCAACTCATCGCCAAAGCTACGGTGTTTAAACGGCGTGGCCTGTTCGCCAACCTCAAGCTGGACGCCTGTGATGTAAAAGTCGTTGCTTGTACTGTCTAGCCAATTTACGTTATTACCACTGCCGTAATCACCAGACCCCCAAGTACCATTCGTACCATCATCAAAGTTACTGCCTAAAGCAAGGTTCCATATCACATACAAACCAATGCCGTTAGTTGTAAGCCAAGTTCCTGATGTGTCACCTGTTACTGTAATTGTTTTCTTTTCCCAAGTGTTAGCACTACTTATTGTAAAATCATTGGGGTTAAATCTGTCTGCCGCATTGTTCATAAAAACGACATTGTAAGTGCCTGTTTTATTAGAACGACACCAAAAAGATAATGTTATTGATTTTGCATCACTCGTTCCAAACATCAGATGAGCAACATTCTGCCCCTCTATCTTCTGAAAAAACTGGTAGAATTGAGCCGCACCTATTGATGTGTCTGCTGTAGTCACATCAAATTTCATGCTGTTTTTGAAACCTTCACCAGATGGAACTGTGGTGCTTTGTGATACAGTAACTGCGGCATCATCAGATGAACCTACTGCAAATCTATCTAAACCATAACCGCTTAAATCGGAATGAGATGTTCCCCGCTGTGCCACCTGCATCCCACCATTAATAATAAGGTTCTCATCACCCTGCGCCTGACCTGAACCAATCAGCGCGGCTAATTGTGCTGCTTTACTCATGCGAGGTCTCCGAATATATTATTGCAAATTGCAACTCCATCATAAAAACTGCCTCCGACTGCGTAGTTGTAAATCAACCGCACTGTGGACGTTGTGTCTGAAACTCTTGGGTCTGAACCCACCGTAGGAATGCCGAAACCATCGTCAGCGTCTTTCGCACCGTGGACATAGTTGTAAACAGCGTCTGAAAAAGACGAAGTGTAGTTATGGTCATAAATTCCTGTGCCAATATCCGAAACCGAACTTGTATTTAGACTCTTATTAACCGCTAAAGTGCCAGTGCCATTAAACCGAACCCACGCCTTCGCACTACCACTCGCCACAAAGCTAGTAGCAATGCTGTTGTTCCCAGCGGCATCCTTCAGGGTGTTTACTCTAAGTTCGCTTGCCATTATGCGAGGTCTCCGTGTGTTGCAACAATTAAATAGTCCTCATCTCTACCAGAACCCCCAGATTCACGGGTGCCTAAACGAAACGCTGTCGTTGTTGGTGCGGCATCTGTGTTGCCAGTAGGGTTATTAAACATAGAAACAAACTGAACAGAATATGAACTATTCGTGTCGCAGTTCCCTACAGAAGCATAGTTTGCATCGGACATAGCATTTGTGAAATTTATCGTTACATCACCAGTACCACCGTCTGACAAACTGGTGACGTTATTGCTGCCCCGAACCGCAATAGTTCCAGTTCCATTAAGACTTACCCACGCCTTCGCCAACCCCTGCTGAAGATTAGTCGTGGTTGAGTTGCCCTCGCCAGTAACGCTAATAGAGCCAGCGGTGGTTACACCCTGCATTGCGTCTACTTTAAGAATACTAGCCATTATGCAAGGTCTCCGTGTGCTACCACCGCAGTGTAAGGGTCATCTTGCGGCGCTCCTGTCCCTGAAGTTGTATAACTATTGTGTGCAATCCTAGAAGCAGTGTCTGGTTGTGAAATAGCGGCTCTGTTGTAATTAGTTGTTGTCATAGAACCTATTGCCGTAGGGCTTGAACTACTAACAGTGTTGTATGTAGCGGTTCCCATTGCACTCACCAGATTAGCGTAAGAAGAGCCTGTTCCTCTATCTGTTGTCGTGGACACGTTAAATGAATCACGCTGTGCTGTATTAGCAAAATCGAACGTATTGTAAGCCTTCGCCGCACTTTGCTTAGTCAGTGCAACAGGGCCAGTGCCAGCCTTATCTGCAATAGTATCTACATTCAATACACTGGTCATACGATACTCCAATATCCGTTAACAGTGACGGTGGCATTGTCCTGTGTGATAGGCCCAGCCGATACGCCATTCTCATCGCTGTCAATCGTGATGTCTGCCGTGATGGTCTGCCCATTCAAACGGATGATGCTGTTATTGCCCTTGAAGGGATAGCGTGTGTCAGCCTCTGCCTTAGTG
>Ga0213866_10001235_pt1 | contig 19246 bp, 17 predicted proteins | sample PICome_11_FD_160079 | JGI IMG/M metagenome (GOLD analysis project Ga0213866, IMG submission 160079) | Coastal seawater microbial communities near Pivers Island, North Carolina, United States - PICO284 | ecosystem: Environmental > Aquatic > Marine > Coastal | place: USA: North Carolina...
CCCACCTCAGAACTGGCTGACCCGGCCTATGCAAGCAATCCCGAGCAGCGCTGCTACGCCTGCAAGCGGGAGCTGCATCGCCTGCTGGCGCCGATAGCTGCTGCGGCCAGTGGGGCCAGCGTGCTCGATGGTGTCAATGCCGATGACCTCGGCGACCATCGCCCCGGCATCCGGGCTGCCCGGGAATTCGGGGTGCGTTCTCCCCTCGCAGCGGTTGGTCTCACCAAGGCAGAGGTGCGCCAGCTGTCCCGGGCTCTGGGCTTGCCCTGGTGGGACAAGCCTGCCCAGCCCTGCCTGGCTTCCCGGTTTGCCTACGGGGAGCCGATCACCGCAAAGCGCCTGCCCCAAGTGGCGGCGGCTGAGGCTTGGCTGCTGGCCGCCGGCTGGCCCGAGGTGCGGGTGCGTTGCCAGGGCCAAACGGCCCGCATCGAGCTACCGGCCGAGCAACTCGAGCGGGCCCTGGGCTACTGGGCCCAGTCAAAACCTAGGCACACTCTGGTAGAGGCCTTTCTGGCCCTCGGTTTTACAGCCGTGGGCCTGGATCTCGAGGGCCTGGTGAGCGGCAAGCTCAACCGGGACCTGGCCGCCAAGCAGAGTGTCTTCCTCCAGGCGCCCCCCTCAGAGGCTTAGGGCCGCAGCAAACGGCTCGGAAGGGAGGGGCTGCCGCAGGGTGCTGGGAAGGCAGGAGGGTGTCTCGCGGCGGAAGCTGGTGAGCTTGTGGGTGTCGGCTAAGAGCTCATCAACAAGCACGGCACAGGCCTTTTCGGGCATGGTGTGGTCCCCGCAGGTGAACACGTCCACCGCGGCATAGCCCGATTCAGGCCAGGTGTGAATGGAGATGTGCGACTCGGCTAGCAAGGCCAGGCCCGTCACCCCTTGGGGTTCGAAACGGTGGGTGATCAGGTTGAGCAGGGTGGCACCGGCACGCTTCGCTGCTGCGGTGATGGTGACCCTGAGGAAATCTTCGTCATCGAGCTTGGCGCCATCGCAGCCGTAGAGCTCGAGAATGCAGTGTTTGCCGACCGTATCGGAAACCTGGAGGGGGAGGGGAGCAGCTGGAGGAGTTGCTGCGGGGGCCTCGGTCCATCCCGGGTTCGGGTGGAGGCAGGGCAGGGTCTGGGTCATTGCAGCCAAACGGACAAGCTCACCACCATAGAAGCTGGCGAAGGCCGAAATGCCTAGTCAGTCAGGGTCAGCGGCGACTGCCCATGCAGCTGGCCGGCTCGCATGTGGACCACTTGGCTCTGGGCCTGCCAGCCGCCGCTGAAGGCCCCCAGGTGGGTGGCGCTTACCAGGCACTGATGGCCGTCGCCCACCGCCTCGAGCAGGAGTTGTTGCCGCTGGGGATCGAGCTCGGCCAACACATCGTCGAGCAGCAGCAGGGGTGGGGTACCCAGCACCGTGCCTACCAGCTCCAGCTCGGCCAGCTTGAGGGCGAGCACGAGGGTGCGTTGCTGGCCCGCCGATCCGTAGCGCCGTGCCGCTTGCCCGGCCAGCTCCAGGCCCAGTTCGTCGCGGTGGGGCCCCACCGTGCACTGCCCTAGGCGCAGTTCCTCGTCGCGCTGTTGCTGCAGTTGCTCCAGCAGGGCCTCGCGCCAGGGCTCCTCGGCTGCTTCGCCATCGAGTCGGGTGCCGCTTTGATACTGGAGCTGCAGGCGTTCCCGACCGCCGCTGAGCCGTTCTTGCCAGGCGGCGGCCAGGGGCTCCAACCGCTGGATGGCCCGCGATCGGCGCCGGTGCAGGCGGGTGCCGATCACGGCCATCTGATCATCAAAGGCATCGAGCAGGGCCAACAGATCTCCGCCGCCGAGGCCGCGCCGCAGCAATTGACTGCGTTGGCGCAGCAGCCGTCCGTAGCGGCTAAGCAGGTCGCCATAGACCGGCTCGAGCTGCAGCACCACCCGGTCGAGCCATTGGCGGCGGCCAGCCGGCTCGCCCCGAACCAATTCCAGATCGAGGGCGCTGAAGCCGACGCAGCGCAGGGATCCGAGCAGATCCAGCTGGCGTTCGAGCACCTTGCCGTTGCGTTGGGCCAGGCGACCGCCGCTGCGTCGCAGGCTCAGTTGCAGCTGATCGCCGCTGTCGGTAGTGGCGCGCACCCGGCTGCTGTTCTGCCCGTGCTCGATCAGGTCGCGGTCGCTGGCGGTGCGGTGGGAGCGCAGGCAACCCAGCAATTCCACGGCCTCGAGCAGGTTGGATTTGCCCTCGCCGTTGGCGCCAATCACCAGCAGGCGTGGGGCGCCTAACGCCAGCTCTAGATGGCTGATGTTGCGGAAATGCAGCAGCTCCAGGCGGTGCAGCCGGATGGGTCTGACGCGATGGGAGGTTAAGGTAATTCCTCCGGGGTTCTGCTCCGGCCATGGGCCTTAGCCATGGGCATGTAGCTCAGTTGGATAGAGCATCAGATTCCGGTTCTGAGGGTCGGGGGTTCGAGTCCCTCCATGCTCGTTAATGATTGGTCAGCAGATTCAGCCCCATCGCCCGGATGCCGCCTGGATCAACGGAGAATCCATAGCGATTCAAGGCATCCAGTGCTGCGGGGGGGGCAGACAGGGAAATGCTGCACCCAGCCAACTCCCTGCGCAGCTTGCCGAGGGAGCCGTGCACCAGCACCGCCAGGATGTCGGCGTGATGCGGATCGCCCGGATCGGCGCAGAGGTCCCAGAGGTTGGCATTGAGGGCTAGGTCACTGGTTGCCCGTACAAAACCCACCACGTTCCCCTCGGGCGATTCCACCGCTAGGTGCCACAGGCTCTTGGCTAGTACGCGCTTCCACCGGTCGGGATCGCGGCTGGGATCGCCGCTGGCCAGCAGCAGCCGATTCAGTTCCTCGTGGCTGGGCAGGCTGTTGGTTAGCAGCTCGTAGCCCTCCCGCAGGCGCGGGGCTTGGGGCTGGCTGCGGAAAGGGATCAAGAGGGAATCCAGGGCTGGGCAGGGCGGGGTGGCAGCAGCAAAGGGGGCCGCTGGGGTGGAATTCAGCCGGTGTTGCGCATGCCGGCGGCAATGCCGTTGATGGTGAGCAGGGCTCCGCGCAGCAGCTCGCTGCGGCTGTAGGTGCGGCCATCGTCGCTGCTGGAGGCCATGGCTTCGCTGATGGGTGGTTGGCGGTTTTGGTCGCGCAGGCGCCGCAGCAGGGCCACCTGCAGGAAGCCCAGCGGGATGATTGTGCGGTTGCGCAGGTCGACCGAGAGCTGGAGGGCAGGGTCGCCGTCCAGCAGGCGGCTGTGGCCTGTGATGGCCAATACAAGGTCGCGGGTGAGTTCGAATTCGCCGGCGATGGCTTGGAAGATCTGCTCGAAGGCGTCCCGATGCTCGCTGCGGCCTAGGGCTTGCACATAGTGATGGGCCAGGTCGAGGTCGACTTTGGAGAGGGTCATCTCCACCTTGGAGATCAGCATGCGGAAAAACGGCCAGCGTTGATGGAGCAGGCGCAGCAATTCGAGCTGCTCCGGGTCCTGATCAAGTTCCTGCTGGATGGCCGCTCCCACACCAAACCAACTGGGAAGCAGGAAGCGGCTCTGGGTCCAGCCAAACACCCAGGGAATGGCCCGCAGACTGGAAAGGTCTTTGGCGCCACTTTTACGGCGGGCCGGGCGGCTGGAAATCTGCAGCTTGCTGATCTCTTCGATCGGGGTCACCTGCTGGAAAAACGCCACCAGGTCGGGGTTGTCATGCACCAGGGCCCGGTAGTGGTCCCGGGAGCGGGCCGCCAACCGGCCCATCAGGTCATTCCAACTCGGGGTGTCGTCGATGGGGGCACTCACCAGGCTGTTTTGCAGCACGGCGGTTGTGACCGTTTCCAGGTTGTAGAGGGCCAGCTCCGGCAGGGAATACTTCGAGGCCAGCACCTCCCCCTGTTCGGTGATTTTGATGCGGCCGCTGAGGGTGCCGCTGGGCTGGGCCAGGATCGCCTGGTAGGCAGGACCTCCGCCCCGGCCCACCGAGCCGCCCCGGCCATGGAAGATGCGCAGAGCCACCCCGTGCTCGATGGCCAGGCGCTGCAGGGCAATCTGGGCCTTGTGGATCTCCCAGTTGCTGGAGAGAAAGCCGGAATCCTTGTTGCTATCGGAGTAGCCCAGCATGACTTCCTGGAGTGGCTGGCCGCCGTCACTGGCGAGCAGGGCCCGGTAGAAGGGATGGCGAAACAGGGTGGCCATCACGGCTGGGGCCCCTTGGAGGTCTTCCACCGTTTCGAACAGGGGCACCACCAGCAGCCCGGCACGCTGGGCCTTGGGGTCCACCAAACCAGCCTCCTTGGCCAACAGCAACACCTCGAGCAGGTCGGACACCGTGTGACTCATCGAGATCACGTAGGTGCGACAGATGCGGGATCCAAATTCCTGCTGCAGGCGCTGCAGCATTCGGAAAACGGCGAAGGTTTCTGTGGCGGCAGCACTCCAGCGGGCCGCAGGCGGCAGCAGGGGGCGGCGGGTCTGCAGTTCCTGGAGCAGCCACTCCACCCGCTCGGCTTCCCCCATCTCCCCATAGGCAACAGGGAGCTGCAGGTATCGGCTGAGTTCGTCGAGGGCGTCGCTGTGGCGGGTGCTCTCTTGGCGGATGTCCAGACTGGCCAGGCAGAAGGCGAAAATTTGGGCCTGGCTGATCAGATGCTGCAGAGACTCGCAACTCAGCCCGGTGCCTTTGAGGCTGTCCTGGATCAGTTCGAGGTCGTTGCGGAATTCATCCACCGTGCTGTAGTGCAGCTCCTGGGTGGGTGGTGCCGCCAGGCTCCCCCCCATCGGCGGAGGCGGGGCGCTGCCATCACAAGGGGATTCCCAGCCGGCCTCGCTGAGGCTTTGGTTGCGCTGATGGGTGAGCTTTAGCCGCTCCAGGGTGTAGCTGAGTTTGAGCCGGTAGGGCTCGAGGCGATAGCGGGCGGCGCGCTGTTCATAGATCTCAGGAAAGCGCAGCCGGTCCATCTCCAGCGACTCGAGCAGGGCCGGGCTCACCTGGCTCCACTGCATGGAGATGCTCAGCTGGTCACGCAGCTCAGCCACCGACTTGAGGTAGCGCTCCAGCATGAGCTTGCGCTGATAGCAGGCCGTTCGCCAGGTGATGTCTGGGGTCACCGAGGGGTTGCCGTCCCGGTCGGAGCCCACCCAGGAGCCGAAGGTGCAGAAGGAATCGCGGGGCGGTTCCACATCGGGATAGCTGCTTTTGAGGGCAGAGCGAATGCGATCGCGCAGCTGCGGCATCGCATCAAAGAGCACCTGCTGGAAGTAGTGCAGGGCGTAGTCAACCTCGTCGAGCACCGTTGGCTTGAACTGGTGCAGTTCATCGGTGCGCCACCAGAGCCTGATTTCCTCTTCTAGTTGGAGCCTGAGGCTGCGGCGCTCCACAGAGTTGAGGCTGGCGCCCTGCTCCAGCTGCTGAATCAGGCAAGCGACCCGCCGCTGTTTGTGGCGCACCGTGTGGCGCACGATTTCGGTGGGGTGGGCGGTAAACACCAGCCGCAGATCCAGGATGCGCAGTAGGTTTTCCAGCTGGGCCGGGGGAACGTTCAGGCTGCGAAGCCGCTCGAACAACTGGCGAAACGTGGCCGGGTCGCTCTGGTTGGCCAGGGGTGGCAGGAAGGGATCGCTGGGGCTGCTGCTCTGGTTTTTGAGGCTGTCGAGGTAGCTGTCTTCCTCGATGTGCTGCTCGAGGATGTTGACCAACTGGAAGTAAAGCGAGAAGGCCCTGGCCGCGGCGATGGCTTCGGCCAGATCCATCTCCCGGATCAGTTGCACGATGGCCGCCGTGGAATCCTCTTCGCTGGGGTCGCTCAGGTGTTTAAGCCGCAGCAGCCGTTCCGCCTGTCCGGGGGGACACTCGCTGTGCAGCACGGTTTCCCAGAGGTCTTCCACCAGTTCCAGGCGCTCGCCCAGTAGCCGGGTGACCCGCTGGGAGGTCGGCGAGGTGAAGGTGGGGCTGGGCATGGACTCCCCCATGGGGCTTGGCTTGGCAGCAAGCAGATCCATGATCATCCCAAAGGGTGTGGTCTGGCGTCTGTGGCGATTGCCTCCAGTAATTCCCCTTCCTGGCTGGCCATGGCAGCGATCTCCATGGAGATCAACTGGCTGATCGGAATCCCGGCTTGGTGGCCTGCCAGCCATCGCATGGCCTGATTGCCGTGGTCCAGCACAGCCTCCAACGGGGCGAGCTGGTTGTCGAGCCCGAGCTCGCTTGCCAGTGGAGCCAGGGCTGCAAGTTCCTCACGCAGCCAGTTCTTCGCCAGCACCGGCTCGCCGCGCCGCCAGTGATGCAAGGTGGCTTCCAGGCTGGCCACCGCCGCGGCCCGTTCGTTGGCATCGGCCAGAAGGGCCAATTCCTTCGGCGTCAGGCTGCTGGCCTTGAGGGGGTCGCAGAGGTCCGGCTGGCGCAGCAACTGCTGCAGCCTGAGCTCGGCGAAGGCTGTGATCGCCAGCAGTACGAGCGGATCGGTGACCAGATCGCAGATGCGGATCTCCAGCCGATTGAGGTCATGGGGCCGGTTGTCCCCATTGGGCCGCACGGAGGTCCAGAGGTGGCGCACGTTCTGCATCGTGCCGAGCTCCAGCTGTTGATCCATCCAGCCGATGTAGTGCTGGTGGTCGAGGAACAGGGGCACCTTGGCCGGCGTGAGCGGAAACTGCAGCCAGCGCTGGGAGTGGGCTCCGGTGACCGCACCGTCGAGGAAGGGGGAGCTGGCGCTGAGGGCCAGCAGCAGGGCGGCCTCACAGCGCAGCAGGCGAAGGCCGGCAAACAGGCGGTCCATCGGGTTGCCGCCCCGGCTGCGAATCGGCCCCAGGTTGATGTGCACGCTGGCGGTGACCACCGTGGTGCCGTAGGTGGCCTCGATGTAGCTGTGATAAGGGTTGGTGGGGTCAGAGCGCTCGAAGTGGTGGCTGTCGCCCAGGCTGAGGGCGCTGCCAGGCAGCAGGGTGAGTTGGCGGCTAGCCAGCCACTGGCGCAGACGCTGACGCGGTTCGATCAGCAGCTGGAGCTGGCGCTCGTAGCTGGTATCAGGGGCCGTGATGTATTCAAGATTGCGTTGGTCGGGCTCGGTGACGAAGCCCGCAAGGGCAGCCGCCGCCGCCGCTGAGCATCCCACCACCGTGCCGTCGGCTCGACCGGTGTAGAGCTCCACTTCAAAGCCTTTGAGCAACAGGGGATCCCTCATGACTGGGCGGGCAGCAGGCAGGCAATCGCCTTGAGCATGCCGCGGGCCTTGTTGAGGGTTTCGCGGTATTCGGCTGCAGCGTTGGAATCGGCCACCACGCCGGCGCCGGCCTGCACCTGCACCCGCCAGCCCCCCTCGCTGTGCGGCAGCACCACCATCGTGCGGATGGTGATGGCGGTGTTGAGGGCGCCGGCCAGGTCGACCCCGCCATAGACACCGGAATAGGGCCCCCGGGCATCGGGCTCCAAGGCATGAATCAGTTGCATGGCGCGGATCTTGGGGGCGCCGCTGACGGTGCCGGCTGGGAAGGAGGCCATCAGGAGGTCCCACACGGTTTGCCCCTCGGCCAGCAGGCCCTCCACCTGGCTGACGATGTGCATGACGTGGGAATAGCGCTCGATCACCATCAGGTCGCTCACCTTGACGGTGCCGGGTCGGCAGACGCGCCCCAGGTCGTTGCGGCCGAGATCCACCAGCATCACGTGTTCGGCCCGTTCCTTGGGATCGGCCAGCAGCTCAACCTCCAGGGCCAAATCTTCCGCCTCATCGGCACCGCGAGGGCGGGTGCCGGCGATGGGGCGCAGGGAGGCTTTCACGGTGCCCTCCGGGGTGGGTTCGGCCTTCACCATCACCTCCGGACTGGAACCGATCAGATACCAGCCACCGAAGTTGAAGAAGGCCATGTAGGGCGAGGGATTCACCATGCGCAGGCTCCGGTAGAGCTCGAAGGGATCCCGCTCAATGCGGGTTTCCAGCCGCTGGCTGAGCACCAGCTGAAACACATCGCCGGCTTCGATGTGGTGCTCGCCCTGGAGCACCGCGGCCTCAAAGGCCTGCTGCCCCACGTTGCTGCTGGTCACCAGGCTCTGGGCCATTTCGGCGGCGCTGACGTCGTGCCAGCGCAGGGGGGTCACCGACGCCGGTAGGGGCGCGTTCATGCTCTCTTCCAGGGCGCTGATGCGGGCTCGGGCCAGGGCATAGGCGACCTGGGGATCCTGGCCTTCGCTGAGGTCGGCATAGGCCACGGCGGTGATCTGGCGTTTCACCTGGTCGAACACCAGCAGGCTGTCGGCCAGCATCCAGCAGCCATCAGGGGGGGCGTCTTGGGCGGGCTGGTGCACCGGCACGCTCGGCTCGATCCAGCGGATCAGTTCATAGCCCCAGAAGCCAAACAGCTGACCCACCGGCGGCAACCCCGGAATCGGCAGGCTGGTGAGCGGGGCGAGGCAGTCGCGCAGCAGCTGGAAGGGGTTGCCTGCCAGTTGGTCCCGCCGGCCGTCACGCCAGCGGCGCTCGGAGTTGTCGCCGCGGCTGGTGAGCGTCCAGAGCGGATTGCTGACCACAAAGCTCCAGCGGCCGAGGCGCTCGCCGCCCTCAACCGATTCGAGCAGTACGCCGTGGCGGCTGGCGGCTCCCACCTTCAGCCAGGTGGTGAGGGGGGTTTCCAGGTCGGCCGGCCAGCGTTTCCAGAGGGGGATGAAGGTGTGGCCGGCTGCCACTTGGTCGCTGAAGGCCTGCTGGGCTAAGCCGTCGCGATCGGGGCTGGGCATCGGTCTGGTGGGCAAAAAAAACGGGGCACCGAAGCCCCGCCTTTATGGGAGTTGGTCTTCGCAGGTCAGGCGTCGAAGCTGTTCTTGCCGGTGAATTTGAGGTTGGCGGGATTGGGGTTGGCGCCGATGCGGCGGGGGTTGTGGCCCACCATGGGGCGGCCTTCGTTCACTTTCTCGGGGAAAACGCCATCCATGGGGTGCAGGAATTCGGTGTCGCCGCCTGGAAAGATCCGGTAGATCTTGTAGTCCTCAATCCTGGGTTTGAACTTGGTACGCAGTTGGGTGCCAAGGGCCAAGCACTGCTCCTTGCGGGCGAAGTACATCAAATTCTCGCCCTCGTTCATGTGGGCAGCCCCGCCGGTGGGCAGCTCGAACACCTGTTCCTTGGGGCTGCTCCAGGTAATTGCGTATTTCTCCTCGGTTTCTGCGGAGTTCAGCAGGCCGCCGGTGCTGCCGATGTACTTCGGGAGTTGACCGCTGAGCGCCGTAGCTGCCATGGCTTTGGAACGTTTCAGCGGGAAGCTAGCACTGAGGATTTGGCCCGATCTGCGCTTCGCCAGCACTCTTCACACCCGTCAACAAACAAGCCTGTCAACACACGGGAAAAAACACGGTGAGACCACTGCCGCTGCGCTCGGTCAGTCGACCGCCGAGGCGATGGAACAGCCGCTGGGTGGCCTGGCGACTGAGCTGGAGGCTGCCGGTGACCGGGTTCCAGCTCAGCACCGGCCCCACCAGCTCCCGTTGGTCGGCTTCAATCTCCAGCCCGGTGTCTTCCGGGCGATCTCCCTCGCTGCTGAGTTGCAGTTTGAGTCGGGAGCCTGCCGGTAGCAGGCTGACGCTGACCCGGCTCCCAGATGGCAGGCTGCGGCTGAACCGGTCGATCAGGCCGCCGAGCATGGTTTCCAGCCGGGTCGGATCGCTGAGCACGGGCGGGAGCCCAGAGGCGATCAACAGCTCCAACTCCAGGCCGCGGCGGGCCAGCTGCCGTGTCCATAGCTCCTGCTGCTGAAGCAGCACCGCGCTGAGGTCGGTGCGGGCCAGATCGTGATGCCCAAGGGGCTGGTCGTGGCCTGGTTGACGCTGGAGCTCGGCCGCCAGAAAGATCAGGCCAAAGCGATCGATCTGCTCGCTGCACTCGCCATCGATCTGGTCGAGGCGCTGGCGCACAACCGGCGGCAGGTCGCTGCGCCGTAGCAAGGAGCGAATCAGGGTGCGAATCGTGGCCAGCGGGGTGCGCACCTCGTGGGTGAGCGCCTCCAATAGGGCCAGTTCGCTACTCACCGCCGCGGGGGTGTCCCCCGGGGATTGGTCGCGACCTCTGCCTCCATGCACCAGGGGTTGGAGAGTGAGGCTTGGGGCGATGGCGGCGAGCCTTTCCCCCACCCGGGGCCAGAAGCGCACGCCGAGCTGCTCTTCACTGCGCAGGGGGCCCAGGTCTTGAAGGGCGCTGCGCAGGGCTGCGGAGGTCTCAGGGTCGCTGGCCAGCAGTCGCCCATGGATCAGGTTCAGGGCCTTTGACAGGGCCTCCGGATCGAAGCGCACGATCAAGCGACGGGCGTCGGCTGGGCCATCGAGGCAGAGCGCCACCTGCAGCCTGGGGGTCATCACCAAGAGCAGGGGATCGGTGCCATCGCCCGCCTCCAGGGGCAGCCGCTGGAACCCCCGGCTTCCGGGTCCAGTTGCGGCCGGGCTACCGGCTCCGCCCAGCAGGGGAGCGGAGCTTGTCAGCAGGTCCGTGAGGGCGCTGGGCGCCCACACCCAGCCTTGGAGTTGCTGCAGGAGCGCGGGCTCGTACAGGGCTGGCAGGGGGGCCGCCAGCCACAGCCCTTGCAGGGGTTGCATCGGTAGGAGGAAGTCCTCTTGCAAGGTGGCCAGGGCGGCCCACCACTGGCGCCGCACGCTGTCTTCGCTGCTGGCGCCAGCTGGAACGCCCTCCGCCAGGACACGCCGTAGGTCGGCCAGGCTCACCAGGCTCCCTGGGCGGCCCTGCCCCGGCGGCCCACGGAGGCGCACAGGCCCAGGGCAATGAAGTTGACCAGCATGGCGGAGCGTCCGTAGCTGAGCCAGGGCAGGGGGATGCCGGTGATCGGCCCAAGCCCGATCGTCATGTTGATGTTGACAACCACTTGAAACATCAGCATGGCGCCGATTCCGACCACCACCAGGGCTTCATAGTCGCTGCGGGCCCGTCCGGCGATCTGCAGCAGTCTTGCCATCAACAGGGCGAAACCGGCCACCACCAGGACGGAGCCGAGAAAACCGGTTTCTTCTCCCAGGGCGCTGAAGATGAAATCGGTGTGTTGCTCCGGGATGAAGCGCAGCTTGGTGAGAGATCCCTGCATCAGTCCGGCGCCCCAGAACTGGCCCGAGCCAATGCCCACCGTGCTCTGCAGCAGGTGATAGCCACCGCCGAGCGGATCCTGGCCCGGATCGAGGAAGAGGGTCAGCCTGGCCCGCTGATGGGGCCGGAGGCCGTGCTCCCATAGCCAGGGCGTCGCGACGGCAAACAGCCCTTGCACGGCCAGGCTGATGGCCAGGGCCACCCGCTTCCAGGGCAGGCTTTTCCAAGCCATCCATCCGACCAGGGGAATCCAGCCCAGCAGCAGCATGGGCAAGGTGCCTGCCGTGATGGCAGCCACCAGGGGAGATAGGAGTAGGAGCACCCAGGCGCCCGGCATCCCCGCCCAAAACAGCATCACCAGCAGCACGGCAGCAAAGACCAGCGAGCTGCCCAGGTCGGGTTGGACAAACACGAGCAGCCAGGGCAGGGAAATCAGACCCACGGGCCGGATGAGGTCAACGGGGCGATCAACCGGGTGCCGGGCCAGCACCCCGGCAAGCAGCAGGATCGCGCCAAGTTTGGCGAATTCCGAGGGTTGGACATAAAACCCACCGATGTTGATCCAGCTTTGGGCCCCCAGGGCACTGGTGCCCACAACGCGCACGGCGACCAGGCTGGCCACCATCGCGATGTAGATCGGCCACTTGAAAGGAATCAGCCGCTCCAGGGGCAGCCTGGCCAGCAGCAGGGCAACAACCATGCCCACGGCCGCCGTGACCCAGTGTTGGTACCAATCGGCGTAATTGGCCTGGCGCTGGGTGCTGGCGATCAAAATGCCCGCCACTGCCACCATGGCCAGGGGAACACCCCAGAGGACGAGGTCGAGGTTGGCGAAGGGGCTGCGCCGGCTAGCTCGGCCGCTGAAAACCCTTTTGTTGCTCCCCCCCAGCTGGCTCAGCATGGTGGTCAGGGCGACACGAGCTGGGCCGAGGCAATCCGGCCTGCCAGGGCCACAAAGGCCTGGGCGATGGCCGATTCGGGATGGGAGAGCACAACCGGCCGACCGGCATCCCCCCCCTCCCGCACGGGCATTTCCAGGGGCAGTTCGGCCAGCAGGGGGACTCCCGCCTCCCCAGCGAGGCGGGCGCCACCACCACTGCCGAAAAGGGCATAGCGCTTCTCCGGCGCGTCGGGGGGGATGAAGACGCTCATGTTCTCGACAACGCCCAGCACGTTGACACCCATCTGCAGAAACATCGCCAGGCCGCGACGGGCATCGGCCAGGGAGACCAGCTGGGGGGTCGTGACGATGATCGCCCCGGCCATGGGCACCGCCTGGGCGATGGTGAGTTGGGCATCACCGGTGCCGGGGGGCAGATCCACAATCAGCACATCCCGTTCACCCCACTCCACCTGATACAGAAACTGGCGGATGATCCCGTTCAGCATGGGTCCGCGCCAGATCACGGGTTGGTTGTCCTGAATCAGCAGCCCCATCGACACCATGGCGATGCCACAGCAGGCGATCGGACGCATCACCTGGTCGGCCCCCTCGCCGCGCACCTCAGGCGTGCGATCGGAAACACCCAGCATGGTGGGCGCATTGGGGCCGTAGATATCGGCATCGAGCAGGCCCACCTTGAGGCCGGTGGCGGCGAGGGCGCAGGCCAGGTTGACGGCAACCGTGCTCTTGCCGACCCCCCCTTTGCCACTGCTCACCGCGATCACCTGGCGGACGCCCGCAATCGCCTGGCGCTGGGGCAATTGACCAGCAGTGGGCCCGGGCGCCCCATGGCCGGCGGCACCGATGGGGGCGGCGCCCGGGGGCTGGGCCAGCTCGATCTGCACGTCGTTCACGCCATCGATGGCCAGCAGGGCAGCCCGCGTTTCCTTGACGATCCGATCCCGCTGGCCCTGGGCAAATCCCGGCAGGGCCAGCTGAAACACGGCCCGCTCGCCGACCAGACGGGGGGCCTGGATCCAGCCGAGCTCGATCAGGTTGCGGCCGCTGCCAGCATCGCTGACGGCTTCAAGGGCGGCACGGGCCTGCTCCACTGAGGCCATCGAGACTGCAATCAGGAACGGCGATCCTAGGTGTCTCCCGCCTGGATCTGACCATCGCCTGGGGCCATCCGGGAGGGCCTGGGCTGAAATGGTGACACCTTTGCGAGCCGCTTCGGCGCATTGTTCATGCTTAAGGCCTTCGAAGCGCCGCCAGCCGATTCCCGCGCCCGGGCGAAAGAGCTGTTGATGGGTCTTCAGGATTCAATCTGTGCCGGCCTGGCGCAATTGGATGGTGAGGGTGACTTCGCGGAAGAGAGCTGGGTGCGGCCTGAGGGTGGGGGCGGCCGTTCGCGGGTGATCAAGGGGGGGCGCGTCTTCGAGCAGGGCGGCGTGAACTTCTCGGCGGTGGAGGGTAGCGAGTTGCCTCCGTCGATCCTCAGCCAGCGGCCGGAGGCCAAGGGCCACGGTTGGTTTGCCACCGGCACGTCGATGGTCTTGCACCCGCGCAACCCCTACATCCCCACCGTGCACCTCAATTACCGCTATTTCGAGGCGGGGCCGGTGTGGTGGTTTGGCGGCGGTGCCGACCTCACCCCCTACTACCCGTTTTTGGAGGACGCCCAGCACTTCCATCGCACCCTCAAGGGGGCCTGCGACAGCGTCAACCCCGCCTACTACCAGGTGTTCAAGCCCTGGTGTGATGAGTACTTTTTCCTCAAGCACCGCGGTGAGACCCGCGGCATTGGCGGGATCTTCTACGACTACCAAGATCCCCTGGGTGTGCTTTACAAGGGCCAGGATCCGGAGGGTTTCGCAGCGGCTGAGAGCAACCGCCTCGGGGTCACGGAGCAAAGCTGGGAGCAGCTTTTCGCCCTGGCCAGCGCCTGCGGCAACGCCTTTCTGCCTAGCTATTTGCCCATCGCCGAGCAGCGCCAGTCCACGGCCTATGGCGATCGGGAACGCCAGTTCCAGCTGTATCGCCGCGGCCGTTATGTCGAGTTCAATCTCGTCTTTGATCGCGGCACGATCTTTGGCCTGCAGACCAATGGCCGCACCGAATCGATCTTGATGTCGCTGCCCCCGCTGGTGCGTTGGGAGTATGGCTACCAGCCTGAAGCCCAAAGCCGGGAAGCCCTGCTCACCGACCTGTTCACTCGGCCCCAGAACTGGCTGGAGGACGGCGCGTTGGAGGGGCGCTGCGCTCCCCATCAGGCTGTGCGCTGACGGCCATGGGTTGGGGCTGGTTGGGTTGGCGGCCCAGGCCCCGTTCGATCGCTTCCACCACCCGCAGTGCAATGGCATCGATGGTGGCCACGCTGCGGTTGGGGTCGCGCAGGGCGGCCTCAAGGGGGCCTTCGAGTTTGCCAATTTCGAGAATGGCGATGCCGCGGCGCGGGGCCCCCAGGCCGTCGCGGTAGAGCAGGGGATAGGGGCCAAAGGCCTCGGCCAGGCTCTCATCGAGTCGGCTGGGGGGGCGATGCAGCGGTGGGATCAGTCCGGACCCGACTCCTTCGGGTCCGTAGGCGTCGTAGTGGATCTCAAGGGCGTAGCCACCGGCCGCAACGTGGGCTTGACCCACGCTCCAGTTGGTGCGGGGATCATCGCCGTTGACGATCGTGCGCAGGGGGGGGTCGTAGAAGCGGATCGCCAGGCCCCGCTTCTGGCCCAGACCCACCACCGCCTGGGCGGTGAGCAGGTTCCAATGGAGCTCATCGCGAATCCGGGGCTGCATCGGCTTGGCACCGCCGAGATCTACGGCGGCACCTGATGTGCCGGCGCCGGCGATGCCCTGGGAATCGGCATGGCCAGCGAGCACCAGGATCTGCGTATGGCTGGGTAGGAGGCCGGTGCCCAGCCAGTTTTTGCTCAGGCGGCTGCGGGGCCCCGTCAGGGGATCCACGTTGGCGATCAAGGGAGCCTGGGCCGCTGCGGCAGAGCCAAGCCAGAGGACTCCAACCAGTGCGGCCCCCATCCAACGACGTTGCTCCATGGCGGCAGGGCTAGATGGGGGAGCTGAGCAGGTTGCCGTCGCTGAATAGCCCGAGCTGGGGGCCCAGTTCCAGTTCCAAGGCGATCAGTTCATCGCGGTGGGCCCGCAGGCGCAGGGCACTGCCGGTGGCGCTGTCGTGGCTGATCAGCCGCAGCTCGAGCGTTTCGGCACGCCTGGCCCTGTTGCGGTAGAGCAATCCTGCCGCGGGCCCGAGCAGGGCCAGCAGCAACGGCCACCAGCCCAGCGGCGGCAGCAGTTGGCGCAGCACCAACCCCAGGCAGGCCGCCCCCACGGCCCCGAGCAGGGAAAGCAGGATGGCCAAAGCAGGGCTTGCGGCCACCTGGGCCCTAAAGCAGAGGTGGCGTCGCTCGGGATCGCTGGATTCGGCCTGCCAACCCCGCAGCTGGAGCCAGGCGCTTAGCCGGTCCAGCACCTCCAGCGGTGGGCGGGACGACCGCACCTCCACCACGGTGGTGCGGTCTTTGCTGGCGGCCCGCAGAAAAAAGACCAGGCCAATGGCCAGCAACAGGGTCAGCAGCAGGGTGGAACTGAGGTTGGCCATGGCGGCCATTCTGCCGCCGTTCAGCCGGGGTGTGGCTTGTCACCATGGTGAGGCCCTTGCTTCACGTTGATGGCTGCCGCTTCCACCCCCAGCAACCTGCCGGACCCGGTTCGGTTCGCCGTGTTTGACGGTGATCTCAATGGGGAGTGGGAAGCCCTCTATGCCGGCGCCAGGGCCCTGGCGGTGGACACCGAGGCGATGGGGCTAATCCATGGCCGCGACAGGCTCTGCCTGGTGCAGATCTGCGACGACCACGACAACGTGTGCTGCATCCGCCTTGCCCGTGGCCAGTCTGCGGCGCCTCGGTTGCAGGCCCTGATGGAAAACCCGGCGATCGAGAAGGTGTTCCACTTTGCCCGCTTTGATGTGGCAGCTCTGGCCGAAAACCTCGGCATCACGGTGGCGCCGATTTTCTGCACCAAGGTGGCTAGCCGCCTGGGCCGCACCTACAGCCCCCGCCACGGGCTCAAGGAGGTGGTGCAGGAGCTGGTGGGGGTGGAGCTCGACAAGCAGGCCCAGAGCTCGGACTGGGGCCGGGTTGAAGATCTCTCCGATGTTCAGTTGGCCTATGCCGCCGGGGATGTGCGCTACCTGTTGCCGGCCCGCGATCGGCTCGAAACCATGCTCAAGCGGGAGGAGCGCTGGGAGCTGGCCCAGCGGTGTTTTGGCTGCATTCCGGTGTTGGCCGATCTCGACCGCCAGCGCTATCACCTGCTGTTTGAGCATTCCAGCGGCGGCAACCGTTGAATCGGCCGCTTGGGCCGTTCAGTCTTCAACCATGAAATTCTCATCGCGGCCCACCGCTTCCAGCAGGGAGGTGAGCAGCTCGTGGTTGTTGGTGCCACTGGATTGGGCATCCGCCAGCATCTGCTCGGCCAGGGCCAGCTTGGCGGGGGTGTCCCGGAAGCCCTGTTGGGAGGCCTTGACGTCAACCTTGCGGCGGGCGGCCGCCAGGCTGATGCCCAGCTGGCTGGCCAGGAGGCCGCAGGCGGCGTTGTAGGCCCGATCGGGGATGCCGGCCATGGGCGACGCAAGCAGGGGATTGGCGCATCATCCCAGTAGACGTTGCTCCACCAGGGCGGCCAGTTGGGCGCTGCCGCCGCTTGGGCCCATCCGGCGCCGGCCGATCGCACCCAGTCGGGTCCGATTGGTGGGGTCGGCGAGCAGTTCCTGCAGCCGCTCGACCAGCTGCTGGGGGTTGGAGCAGGGCTGCACGGCGCCCCCGAGCAGGCGGCTCTGGCGGCGGGCAAACCCGGCCTTGAACTGGGGTCCTGGGCCCGGTAGGGAGAGGGCGGGCACCCCCAACCCCACCAGTTGTTCGGTGGCGGTGCCGGCGGTGGCCAGGCCCAGCTCGGCCCAGCTGGCCCACCGACTGAAGCTGTGCTGGCCAAGGAGCAGGGTCAGCCGGCCCAGCCGCCAGCCTGCCGTGGCTCCGATGGCGGCGACCTCCGGGGCCAGTGGCATCGCCCTGAAGCCGGCATGGCCCAGCAGCTCCGCCCAGGCGGCTGCGGTGGGCCCCGACCCCGACGCCGCCAGCACGGTGGTCGGCTCTGGGGGTTGCCAGAGCGTGAGGCTCCCCAGCAACCGGCGGGCGTTGCCGAGGGCTTCGGGCAGGCGGCTGCCGGCCAACAGGATCAGGCGCCGCTGGCCTGCCAGCCAGGCCGGCAGAGGAGGCTGGGAGAAGCCATCCATCATCGGGTTGCCAGGTGCCAGGGCCGCCACCCCATGCCGGCGCAGCCCCCTGGCGGTGAGTCGGTCGCGCACGGCCACAAGCCGGCAGCGCCGGCTGCCCATCAAGGCCCACTCCCAGGGATCCCATTCACTGCCCTTGCAGCGGTGGTAGCGATCCGCAAGGGGTGAGGCCCGCCCGTCAGGCGGCCCCGCCGTGGCCCAGGTGAGGTCGCTTTTGGGGGTGCCGATGAAGCCGAAATGGCCGCGGCCGCTCCAGGCCAGCAGCAGGGGCAGCAGGTCGCCGACGGCCAGCACCGGATCGCCCTGGCGTGCCCACTGGCGCACCACCTGCAATTGGTGCCAGCTCAGCAGGGGCAGGCCGGCGGCCAGGTCGCGCAGCAGGGCCCTGAGGCTCTGGTTGCTGAAGCCGCCGCTGGGCAGCCGCTGCTGGGGGCCGATCCGCCGCAGGTGGCCAGCGGTCACGTCGCGGCTGAAGGCCTCGCCCAGGCCCACCAGGGGCAGCACCCAAATCTCCACATCTGGCCGGCGGGCGCGCAAGGCCTCCAGGATGCGCTGGGCGATCAGATCCTCCCCGTGGCCGTTACTCAGAACCAGCAGACGGGAGGACATGCCGTGGCTGATACGATCCGATTAAGGGAGTTTGCTCCCAAAGCCGGCGGCATGGCCAAGTGGTAAGGCAGAGGATTGCAAATCCTTTACCCCCAGTTCGAATCTGGGTGCCGCCTCTTTCTAGTGTCTATGTTGAGATGTCTATTTTGAGGTGGTTTTTATTTTGTCTTTGACATCCAAAGACTGTGAAAAGGGCGCTTGATTGGGTTGCGACGTGGGGCCAGCAGACTCTCCTTTCGGTGTAGGCGTGGTTAAAGCTGCGTCCACTGCGGAAGCAGGCCTTGAGGCTGGAGGTGGTTTGCCAGGCCGAGCTGCATCGGTGAACTTTTGCCAATGGCTTGCTGCCTGTTGCGCTCACTCTGACTAGGAAACACCCAGCTAAAGGACTGTTTTGAAAGGTTTGATCGGCCAGCTTGGGCCAGTTGCAGCGCTATTGGGCGCGCTTGTTATCGCTCCGCTGCCTGGGGCTGTGGCCCAACTCTCGCCCAATTGCGAGAGGAATGGAAGGCGAGACTACTGTGCGATTACTCCTGTTTCAGGAGCGACAAATGAGCAGCAATCATTTGATATGATTACATTTGCGGATCACACGGTTTACGAGGTGACGAGAAGCCTGGCGTCGTGCAAGATGATCTCTGAAAAAATTGAGACTTGCAACGCCAAGATCATTACGCCACCGGGGAGCTCCAGGGTGGTTCCTGCTTTCTACAGGCGAACTTTTTACGAAGGAGGGGTCAAGCAAGAATATGTTGGCAAGGGAATTCACTTAACCTATGTCTACCTTGATTGGATAGAGTTGGTTGGTGCAGACATACTTGGCTAAGCACGGAAATAAGCACGTGCGACACGAGGCGTTTAATTGGTTGAGCAGCCAGGCTCCTTGCGTAGGGCTCAGTAGCCAGAATCGGCCACGCAGCTGCCCTGGCAGCTGATGCCGTTGCTGGCGGTGCGGCCGCAGTGGCTGCACAGCACGGGGTCCTGAGCGGGCCCTGCAGAACCGGACTCGGCTGGGCTGGGGTGCCCAGACCCATCGGGGTTTAGCGGTGCCGGTGTGTCTCGATGACCGATCTGATCCACGGGTCTCAGCCCGCTGGGGAGGCCAGATCCAGGCTGAGCACCACGGGCATGGCCTGGGAGCGAACCACTGGGGCCAAGGGGGGGCCTGCTGGGTCGGCATGGGTTTTTTCGGCTTCGGCCGCCGCCGCTTCGGGACCACAGGTCGCCAGCGCTTCCTGGTGGAGGGAATCGAAGGTGGCCGTGGGCAGACGGTTGCGGGCTAGTTCCAGAAAGGCACGGGCCAGGGATTCCCCTGCTGCTGCCCGCAGCGAGGGGTTGCTGAGGCGGAGTTGTAGCTCCTCTTCGATGGAACGGAGGAACCGCTCGGTGACATCGCGTTTGGTGGAGGCCCTGATGC
>Ga0213866_10001237_pt1 | contig 19233 bp, 14 predicted proteins | sample PICome_11_FD_160079 | JGI IMG/M metagenome (GOLD analysis project Ga0213866, IMG submission 160079) | Coastal seawater microbial communities near Pivers Island, North Carolina, United States - PICO284 | ecosystem: Environmental > Aquatic > Marine > Coastal | place: USA: North Carolina...
AAGCGGCAATTTCCAGGTGTGGACTATAGAGGAACTGGTCAATAGCCCTTATTGATTTGATTTTAAAGCCGTTTTGCAATAAGTTAAGTGCGTCCCTTTTAAAGGTCTTGGGATTACATGAAATCATGATTAATTTTTTGATCTGGCTTTTTGAAATATTCCGAATTTGTGGAAGTGCCCCGTTCCTTGGAGGGTTAACTATTACAGCATCATAATTATTTAGCTCTTTTGGACTTAGTGGCTTGTTGAAAAGGTTGCGTTTTGTGGCATTTATCTTTTGCTCAAGGTTATTTTGAAGTGAAGCGTTATATATTGTTGATACCATTTCGTCTGATCCTTCGTAGGAGCCTATGAAATTTGCATTCTTGGCTATAGGAAAACTGAATGTTCCACAGCCTGAATATAGGTCTGCTATCTTGTTGTGCCCGTGCAGGTTATTTTCTACGAAATCGATAAGAGCATTTTGGCTATCATTTGTTGCTTGTAAGAAAGCTCCTGTTGGCAGGAGAACTTTTATGCTGCCAAATTCTACATATAGTTTTTCTGTATCATATAGCGTTTGGTACTCACTATTTTCGGCAAGAATATTTAGTCTGGCTATTTGAGTTGTTTTAGCAAGCTCGGTAAAAATATTATTTTCATCTTGGCTGAGTTTTGAACGGGTATTGATTATAACGTCAAGTCCATCTTTTAGGCTTGTTATATTTGCTGAAGTTATGACCGAAGGTTTCTTTAGTTTTTTTATTGCTTCTTTTAAATGTGGTATAACAGAATTGATGTTGTTATCTGCGACTAAGCAGTTTTGAATATCAATGACATTATGACTGCGGGGCGCAAAGAAGCCTATGTTAATATTGCCTTTATGGACGGATATTTTAAATTCCACCCGACGCCTGCTATGTTGTGGAACAACAAATAAGGGTTCAATATCTACATATTCAACTTTTAAACTCTTTATTAAGTCGGACAATATTTCCGATTTAAATTTTGAGTAAGCGTCTTCATTTAAGTGTTGCAGCTTGCAACCGCCGCATTTTGTAAAATACTCACATGGTGGTGGTGATCTGTGTGATGATGGAGTGTTGATTTTTGATATGCGTGCATTTATATGGCTGCTTAATTCTTCTTCGACCTGAGCTTCAATAATTTCACCTGTATAGCTAAAAGGAACATATACCTTTTTGCCGTTATACTCAGAAACGCCGTCGCCGCTATTGCCTATGGATGAAATATTTAAAGAGATGTTTTGCATAACTTAGTTATATATAAAGGTAATTAACTATACATATCGTAATGTTTTTTGTATATAGAATTATTCAAAATATAAAAGTCTTAAAAAATGAATTATGATGTAGTTATAGTGGGTGCGGGGGCGGCAGGTTTAATGTGTGCGGCAACGGCAGGCTTGCGCGGACGTAAGGCAATGCTTATTGACCATAATGATAAGGTTGGAGAAAAAATAAGAATATCAGGTGGTGGCAGGTGTAATTTTACGAATATTTTTGCAGCTCCTGAAAATTACATATCAAATAACCCGCATTTTTGTAAGTCGGCTTTAAAAAGATATACGCAGTATGATTTTATTAGCATGGTTGAAGAGCATAATATTGCGTATCATGAAAAAACATTAGGACAGTTATTTTGTGATAATTCTGCAAAGCAGATAATTAAAATGCTGCTTGATGCTTGTGAAAAAGGTGGAGTGGATATTAAAACATCTACATCTGTTGATGAGGTTATAAAAACTCCGACAGGTTTTGAGCTTGTTATTAAATCAGGGGTAAAAGTTAGTTGTAACTCATTGGTGGTAGCAACGGGTGGACTTTCCATTCCTAAAATGGGTGCAACGCCTTGGGGCTATGGTGTTGCCAAGAAGTTCGGTATTAATGTAATAGATACTAATGCGGCGCTTGTACCTTTTGAGGTGTCGGGTTTCAAGGCTCTTGCCGGAGTTTCGATAAAAGGTGTGGAGGTTAGTTGCAATGGAGTGGTTTTTAAAGAAGATATGCTATTTACCCATAAGGGTTTAAGTGGCCCTTCTATATTGCAGATCTCTTCATACTGGAATAAAGGTGATAGTATTACTATAAATATGCTGCCTGATATAAATTTGATAGATGAGCTTTCAAAGCAAAAAAGTGAGAATCCTAAACAGGATATAAATACTATTATTTCCAAGTTTCTGCCTAAAAAATTATCTGCGTATATGTGCGAAGAAAATAATTGGCAAGGCAAGATAGGGGAGCTTTCTAATAAAGCCTTACAAGAAATAGTCATGAAAATATCAGGCTGGAAAATAACTCCTGAAGGTACTGAAGGGTATAGAACTGCTGAAGTGACCATAGGCGGGGTTGATACTGACGAGATATCTTCCAAGACCTTTGAAGCAAAAAAGGTCAAGGGGCTATATTTTATTGGTGAGGTGCTTGATGTTACCGGGCATTTGGGAGGGTATAATTTTCAATGGGCTTGGTCATCGGCACATGCTGCTGCCAACAGTTTTTAATTTTTATGATTCTATTATTATAGTTATTTTCTACTGCTGTAGTATTTATTGCTTGAAATAAAGTGTAAAATGTGTATATTGCAGAAATAAGTTATACAGTTTGATAAATTTATTATCATTAAATAAAGTAAGTATTGAAATATTATCGGAGAAAGTAATGTTAAAGAAAATTGTTTGTACAGCTGTGTTGGCGGCATCTTTTGCATCTAATGCATTTGCATCAAACCAAATAAGAGCTGCTGGTTCTTCAACTGTTTATCCCTTTATAACAGTTGCAGCAGAAGAGTTTGGTCGTGGTGGTAAATTCAGAACTCCGATCATTGAGTCAACAGGTACAGGTGGTGGATTTAAATTGTTCTGTGAAGGTGTTGGTGGACAAACAATTGACCTTTCAAACGCTTCTCGTGCTATCAAGCAAAGCGAGCGTGAACTTTGTACCAAAAATGGTGTTACAGATATAACAGAGATAAAAATAGGTTATGACGGTATAGTTGTAGCAAATGTTATAGGCGCGCCAAAGTTTGACCTTTCAAAGAAACAAATATTTAATGCGCTTGCAAAGAAACTTCCTGTAAATGGTAAGTTAGTTGATAATCCAAATAAAAAATGGAGCGATGTTGATTCGTCATTCCCTGATACTAAGATAGAAGTTTATGGCCCTCCTCCAACTTCAGGCACAAGAGATGCGTTTGTTGAGTTGGTTATGGAAAAAGCATGTGTGAAGCTGCCTGAATTTGTTTCAGCATTTCCTGAAAAGAAGGCTCGTAAAAAAGCTTGCCACCTTGTAAGGGAAGATGGTGCTTTTATTGAAACGGGAGAGAATGATAATCTTATAGTGCAGAAGTTACAAAGTAACGACAAGGCCTTAGGTGTTTTCGGATTTAGTTTCCTTGACCAAAATAAAGCTTTAGTTCAGGGTAGTAAGGTAAGTGGTTTTGAGCCTACTTTTGAGAATATATCAAGTGGTGATTATCCTATTTCACGTTCTTTATATGTGTACTTAAAAGATGCTCACATCGGTAAAACTCCGGGTCTTAAGGAGTTTGCTAAAGAACTTGTGAGTGAGAAGTCCATAGGTGAAGAAGGATACCTTATAGATAAAGGGCTTATTCCACTTAGTGAGGAAGAATTTGCTAGTATTAATAATACTATAAATAGCAAATAAACAATAAATAACTCTATATAAAAACAGTCCTTTCATGTAAAAGTTAGGGGAGCTTCTATAAAGGAGGGCTGTTATATGAGATTTTTGTTTTTGATATTTGTAATATTGTTTCAAGCGACTTTATCACAAGCTTATGCAGCGGATGTTAATGTTGAAAAGGAATTGTTGGCTTTAAAAAAGCAACTAAAAGCTCAACAGCAGCTAATAGCAAAAATTGAAGCTAGATTAACTGATAAAATAGACAAACAAGAATCAGTTATAAAGCAGCAGCAAAAAGAAATTGCTCGACTTAAATCATCTCCCGCAAAGGCGACAAGTAGCGACGTTAAAGTATCCATGAACCCTACACCGAAATTTGAATCTTCGGACGGTAAGTATTCATTCCAGCCATTTGGCCGAGTGCATATTGATACGGCGTTTTTTGATGATGATATAAATGACCATCCAGATGGAGCAACTTTCCGTAGTGCCAGACTAGGTATGAAAGGAAAGTTGGACAAAGACCTAAATTACAAGTTCGAGCTTGATTTTGGTAATAAAGACTCAAATGACAGTGTTTCATTCAGAGATGTGTATCTTGAATATACGGGTTTTGAGTATGCTAATGTAAAGGCCGGTAGTTTTAAACCTGCATATGGCCTAGAAGAGCTTACCAGTGCTAATTATATAACATTTATTGAGCGTTCGCTTCCTACAGGTTCATTTGTAACAAGTCAAAAGATAGGTTTACAGCTTAATAATGCCAGCAAGAATTATTCATGGGCGCTCGGGGTGCATAATGACCGTTCGACTACTAAGAGCTCTGATGATGAGGCTAAATCTATTGCAGCGAGGGCAACTGTTGCACCTATAAATGAAGATGGTAAGCTCCTGCATCTTGGGTTCTCTCAAGTGTACAGAGTGCCAGATAGTGCAAGCGATTCAGTGTCATATGATGCTAAGGCTGAAAATTCTATCCAAAGCCTTGAATCGGCGGAGACCGGAACTATTACCTCGGTTGATAGCGCTCATTTAACAGGAGTGGAGCTTGCAGGAGTTTATGGCCCTTTCTCATTACAAGGTGAGTATTTTCATAATGTAATCAGCCGTGAATCTAACCCGGATGTTGATTTAAGTGGCTGGTATGCCCAGACATCTTATTTCCTAACGGGTGAGTCCAGACCTTATTCACATAAGAAAGGCGTTTTTGGACGTGTTGTTCCAAACAAGCCATTTAGTTTGAAAGATGGTGGTTATGGTGCATGGGAAGTTGCCGCTAGATATAGTAGCTTAGATCTAAGTGACGGATTGGTTCAAGGTGGTTCGGTTGATGATATAACTTTCGGTGTTAACTGGTATTTAAACAAGAATGCCCGACTAATGGCAAACTACATTATTTCCAATACTGATTCGATTGTGCCTTCTGGTTCTAATGTGTCTGCGAATGATGATCCAAGGGTGTTTTTGATTAGAGCTGCTTATGATTTTTAATTGTTGAAATTTTCAAGTTATCCACTATATTCACCTCAGATACGGGGAGGATTTGATTGTAAGGTAATGGTAGCAAATTCAATTTACATAGATGGAACTACAAGTGCTGCAGCCCGCATGGAAAAGTGGGTAAAGGGAATGCTGCTTGTTTGCGCAAGTATTTCAATAGCTGTTACAATACTCATTGTTCTTTCGGTTCTTTTTGAGTCCATAAAATTCTTCGGTAAAATCCCTGTGACGGACTTTTTATTCGGCACAGTATGGAGCCCGCAAAGTTCCAATGTATTTGGTGCTGTACCAGTATTTTTAGGGACAATAGTTATAACCATAATTGCAATGATTGTAGCTACTCCTTTGGGGCTTTATTCGGCTATTTATCTTTCTGAATATGCAAATCGTTCAACCAGAGCTAAAATAAAACCTGTTTTAGAGATATTGGCAGGTATACCCACTGTAGTATATGGTTATTTTGCAGTTGTTACCATAGCGCCCTCACTAAGGACGTTTGGTGATTATGTCGGTCTAGATATAGCATCAGAAAGTGCGTTAGCTGCCGGTCTTGTTATGGGTATCATGATAATTCCTTTTATATTATCGCTTTCAGATGATGTTATAAACTCAGTTCCAAGTTCGTTGCGTGATGCATCGCTTGCTTTAGGCTCAACTAAGGCAGAAACGGTAAGCAAAGTTGTTCTGCCGGCGGCATTTCCGGGTATCATGAGTGCCGTTTTGCTTGGTATATCAAGGGCAATAGGTGAGACAATGATAGTTGTGATGGCTGCGGGACTATCTGCTAAATTAACCGCAAACCCACTGGATGCTGTAACTACTGTTACGGTGCAGATCGTCAAAATGTTAACTGGCGACCAAGAGTTTGATAGTGCCAAGACCTTGTCGGCATTTGCTCTTGGTCTATCACTTTTTATAGCAACGCTAATATTAAATATTGTAGCTCTTCATATAGTAAAAAAATATAAGGAGCAATATGACTAAAGGCCCAAATTGGTTGATAAAAGTTAAACGTAAGCCTAAAGCTTATAAAAAGCTTATGAAACGTAAGCGTATTTATAGAAAAGTTGAAGGTAGTGTTGCTCGTAGAAGATCCGCAGAGAAAAGATTGAAGTTCTATGGAATAGTAGCAATATCAATTTCATTTATATTTCTGTTCAGCCTGCTATATAATATAATAGGTAACGGCTATAGTGCTTTTATAAGCACGGAAGTTAAATTGCCTATAACATTTACTAAAAAGTTAGTAGATGACGATAACTTCCATAAGGTGGTCAAGAGCTCTCTTAGAAGCTCATTCCCTGATGTTAAGTCTAGAAGTGATAAACGTAAGTTATATGCAATTACTAGTAAAGCTGTCCCGCACGATATAAAAAAAATATTTGAACAGAACCCAGAATATGTTGATAAGACCATAGATATATGGGTGCTGGCATCTTCAAATGTAGATATGCTGTTAAAAGGCAAGATAGATAGAAATAGGGATGAAAGTGAGCGTAAATTAAGTGATAAGCAGATATCCTGGATATCAAAGTTTGAAGAGCAGGGAAGAATAAGGAAAACCTTTAATACCAGGTTCTTTACCGAAGGTGATTCAAGAGAGCCTGAAATGGCCGGTATCCTTGGCAGTATTGTCGGTTCGGTATTGGTTATATTATCGTGCATGTTGTTTGCATTTCCACTTGGCGTAATGACGGCAATTTATCTGGAAGAGTTTGCTCCAAAAAATAAGTTCACCGATTTTATTGAAGTTAATATAAGTAATCTGGCAGCGGTACCTTCGATAGTTTTTGGTCTTTTGGGGTTGTCAGTATATTTACAGGTTTTTGGCGTGCCTCGTTCTACCCCTCTTGCAGGTGGGCTGACTCTGGCTTTAATGGCATTGCCTATCATAGTAATTGCTACCAGAACATCTATCAGAGCTATACCTCAGTCAATAAGGGATGGTGCTATGGCACTGGGAGCATCAAAGGTCAAAACTGTTTTGCACCATGTTTTACCTCTGGCCATGCCGGGTATAATGACAGGTTCTATTTTGAGTATAGCAAGGGTTTTAGGGGAAACAGCTCCTTTACTTATGATTGGGCTTAACGCATTTGTCGTTGATGTTCCTGAAGGGTTTTTAGACGCTGCAACTGTAATGCCAACGCAGATATATAGATGGGCTGACAGTCCTGAACTTGGCTTTGCCGAAAAGACCTCGGCAGCGATAATTATTTTATTGCTATTGCTCATTATTACAAATGCTTTAGCAGTTTATTTAAGAAAGAAATTTGAGATAAGGTGGTAGTATCTTATGATGAAAGATGAAAAAAAAATCCGTATGTCAGCTCGTGACGTAAATGTTTTTTACGGAAAAAAACAAGCCTTGTTCAATGTTAATATGGATGTTGAGAAAAATGCTGTAACAGCGCTTATTGGCCCTTCGGGATGTGGAAAGTCTACTTTTTTACGTTGCTTGAACCGTATGAATGACACGGTTGATATTTGTAAGATAGATGGCAATATCAAGCTTGATAATGAGAATATATATAAAAAGAATGTTGATGTTGTTGTTTTGCGCTCTAAGGTAGGGATGGTATTTCAAAAACCAAATCCTTTTCCCAAATCAATCTATGATAATGTGGCTTATGGACCTAGAATTCATGGGCTGACTAAAACTAAAGAAGAGCTTGATTCTGTCGTTGCAAAAAGTTTAAAAAAAGCTGGGCTTTATGAAGAAGTAAAAGATAGGTTGCATGAAGCGGGAACCGGACTTTCAGGGGGGCAGCAGCAAAGGTTATGTATTGCCCGTGCAATTGCTATAAAGCCTGAAGTTATTTTAATGGATGAGCCTTGCTCGGCACTTGACCCCATTGCAACGGCAACTATTGAAGAGTTGATATTAGAGTTAAAGCAGAAGTTCACTATTGTGATGGTTACGCACTCAATGCAACAGGCTAGAAGAATATCTGATTATACCGGATTCTTCCACATGGGTAACCTTATTGAATTTGGAAGGACAGAACAAATATTTGACAACCCAATAGATAAGAAAACCAAAGATTACATAAAAGGAAAGTTCGGTTAAGCTATTTAGCGTCTGTAACAAATTCCTTCGATGCGTTGGTAGTAACTTTTTCAATATGTCCGCCATTATATATATGAACGGCTTCTATGAAGCTATATTTACCGATGCTTACAGCTTGACCTTCTTCTCTTTTTAATGTTAGTGCTATATTTTTGCCGTCGTCAGATTTTTCTGTAGCGACTTTGCTTAAGAACGTTTTGAAGTCGGTGATTTGCTTGCTCTTAATTCTAAATAAAGGAATTATAGAGTTGCTTACCATATTGTTTAATAAATTTGCCTTAAAGTCTATAAAGTCTTCATAGCTACCTATTTTAATAGTTAAATCGCCATAAGGGAAGGCTTCGATATTAGAGCTAGATGTGTTGCCTTTTATATCAAGAGAAAATTTATCTGAATTTAATGCGAAATTTTTAAAGGAAACAGAATCACCTGATTTTTCACTATAGATTATATCTGCGGCTAAATTTATATTACCGATGTCATTTTTCTTATCAGCTAATTTCTTTAGTCCTTTAAAGAATTGGTTCGATATATTAGCCTTTAAGTTGTATGTGCTGTCACTTACGATCTTTACTGTAAGGTCAACACTTTCAGCTGATGATATCACATCCTGATTTAGTGGGTTGATATATTTGTATCCCGAATCTTTATAATTTGCCTGATTAATTTCGTATGTTCCTTTTGTGTCATCGAAAATTATTCTTTTAAAGAATCTGGCTGCTAAATTCTTATTATTTGAACTTAATTCTATTTGAGCCGGTGAGTTGTAGCGCAAAGAATAATTTTGTTCCAGTGACTCACCGTTCTTTACATTTATATTTTGTGGCAAAGTGGCAGTGTATTTTGACTCCAGTATGTCCGACTCAATAATAAGTGAGTCATCCGAAGAAAGTTCTAAAGATATGTTCTTATCATCAATTATAAAACGAGGTTTGTTTATTTGTACTTTATAACCAAATGGAAAGCCGCTTACTAAAGTGTTGGCGTACACAAATTCGGATTTTCTTCCGCCCAAATCTTTTGTAATTGCCAATATGGCATTTTCGGTTAAAGATTTTACGGTTTTGGATTTGTATAACCATATCCCACTATACATGACAGAGAAGATGGCAAGAAATACTGAAATTGTAACTAAAAAGCGCTTCATAAAATTAACCCGTACGGAAAATATAAAAAATTCATTGATTTGAATTTTAAACCAGCATTGAGCGAATTGTAAAGTGAAGATAATTAAAAATACTTAAAAATTGCAATAATAGCTTAATAAAGCACCTGTAAGTTACAGTATTGAGGCATATAAATGTTTTATAATAGGGGCAAATGTGCTATAATAACTGCGTAATTTATAAGTAGAGCATAAAAATTGACGAAATCAAAGGATGGTAAAGGACAAAAACAAGAGCGTGATGATTGGTTATACGAGGACCAAATAACATCACTAATGGCCAATAAGTTCAGTGGCCAGAACCAATATGATGTTTATAGATACAATAGTCTGGACAGTGAATATAGTCCTGTTATTGAACAGCAAGGTGGTGACAATAATCGCGAATCTGTAGTTGTGCTTGACCCGGTTGCTTTGCAAGAGGATAGATTTGACCCTCCTGTAACAGCGGGAGAGCTACTTGAAAGAGGGATAAGGGAGTCAGAGTTCTACTCTGATGCAAATGGAAGGCCACGTCCTACAACATACGTTATGCCTGTAAATATAGATACTGAGGCAAAAGCCGGTTCACGTGGTAACCACTGGGCAGTTGGTGTATTTACGGTTAATAATGACGGGTTACGAGATGCTAATGGCAGAAGAGATATCTCTGTACAATATATGGATCCGATGAGCGCATTGGAAGAGGGTGAGGTGGGCCTTAATGAACCGATATTAGGATTGCAATTAGCCCAGAATTTTAATTTTGAATTCAATAATGATTTTAATGATCGTTCTTTTCGCCAGCAAGATAATGATTGGATGTGTGCGGATCTAGCAGTAGAGAACAGCTTTGACATTGTGATGGGTAATCAGTTGCATGGTCGATATACAGATAACCAAAGCCGTGCATTACGAAATGATAATTTACAAGTCCTTGATAGAATGGCTCAACAAGAGCGTCGTGGGCAGCCATCATCTGAACAAGAGGCTAGGCAAGACAGCAATCAAAGAACAGGTTCTCGCAGACAAGTTTCTTTTGCCGGTGAGGTAGAAGAAAGGTCATATAATGTCGAAGATGAGCCTTCAAGAGTGGGCTTGAGGAGTGATGATTCCCCTGAGAGTCAGCAATCCAGAACAGGACAATCAACCGGAGAGTCATCAGGTCGTCCTAGACCTGCAAGACAGGTTTCATTTGACGATGAAGTTGGGGATTTAAGTCAAGTTTCACCGGGTTTTAGAACCGGACAAACAACAGGGCTGCAATCAGATTCCGAAGAATCTACGACAAGAAGAAGTAGAACAAGCCGGACAGGGCAGTCATCTGCTGAAGAAGTGGGTTCCAAAGTTGATAAAACAAAGTGGATGACAAATACCGACCTTGATCTTTGGCTTCGAAAAAGGCTAAGGGATTCTAAAGAGGTCAATGCATTTAATTCTGACGGTCAATTAATTGGTTCTGAAGTGCAAGAGGGCAAGCCTTCTATTGTAGCAAACCAAGCGGTATCAATAAATAATATTGATAAGGTATTTAAACGACTGCATGATAAAAATATATCTAAGGATGGGGTAGAAAAACCTTCTGAATATCTTATTCCTGTAAATGTAAATGTTGATGGCAAGCCAGTGCCTAAAGGGAAGGAAGGTGACCACTGGGCTTTAGTCGCGATTAAGGAAGAGCCCGGAAAAGGTAATATATCATTTGAATATTTTGACTCTGCAAATACCAGTAAAAATAATCCTAATGTTGATTTAATAAGAAATAAATTATCAAAGAATTTCAATGTTACCAAAGCTGAAAATAAAACAAAGGTAGGCCCCGGTGGCAGGCCTCAACAGCCTGACCCTAATTCATGCGGCTATATAGTAGTTGAGAACGCAGTTGCAAGAGCAACGGGTGAAGAGCTGAAAACATATAATAGAGCTGAAATTGGCCAATTAAGACAAGATGCTAAACAAGACCTGAAGGCCGAAGGAAGACGTAGTCAGGCAACAAGAAAGAAAAAAGAGCCTACGTTAGCAGAGCTAATGGAAGAGATGCAATCTATAAATACTGTTACCAAGTCATTTGAGTATTTAAGTGAAGCCAAGCCTGTTCCTGAGGTAACCAAAGCGTTCAGAGAGGCTTTCTATAAGAAAGAAAACGGGAAAGAAACTGGCGTTTTAGCGCGTATGCAGGATGTAATGAATAATTTCAGCATAGAAACCAGTGGCGACGCATTTTACACCATGTATAATATTGTAAGTAACACTATAGGCATGGTGTTCGATATTCTTGGTGCTGTGAAAAATAATACAGAAGAATATATGAAAGCAAAATCTGATATTAATCGTACATTGGATTCTTTGTATCGCTATCAGGGTGAGCTAACAGAAAAAATGTCTGCTAAGGCTGATAAGATAGAAGCTAAGATGGCTAAAGATCAAAGAAGTGAAGCAAGGGCTCAAGAGAATAATAAAAGAAAAAGATTTGAAGTTGAGGATGTTGATATGTCAAAGAACTTCTCTCCTCCAAAAGCTCCAAGGCGATCAGGAAACGGTCAGGGTAAGGAAAATAGCTTGCCGACACCTCCTCAGACCAAAGGAGCAGAAGGCGGATTTGTTGACAGATTATCCTCAGGTGGTTTAAAAGATGTTACGAATAATAATATTACCGTAAGATGAAGATAGCTCTTTTCCAGCCGGACATAGCACAAAATTTAGGAACTAATTTACGAACCGCAGCTTGTTTGGGTGTGGATGTGGAAATTATTGAGCCATGTGGTTTTCCATTTGATGATAGAAAAGTGCGTCGTGCCGGTATGGATTATATTGATTTGGTAAAATATACTCGCCATAATTCATGGGACGATTTTAAGCGTTGGTCTGAAGAAAATAACTACCGTCTGGTTTTGCTGTCGTCAAAAGCGCAAACATCTTATACGGATTTTTCTTTTCAGAAAAATGATATACTTCTTTTAGGGAGGGAGTCAGCGGGAGTTACTCAGGAGATATCGGATTATTGTAAAAATGCGGTTACTATACCTATGCAAGGTGGTGTACGTTCACTAAATGTTGCGGTGTCTGCGGGAATTGTGCTTGGTGAAGCTTTGAGGCAGGTTGGGTAGGTCATCTTTATTTTTGCAATAAGAAAAATAATCTGCAATTTTTTCCTGTGTCGCTAAAAACAAAAGCAACAGGGCGTGCTTGAGTTGCGCTTTTATCTGTACAACTGCCATTGGGATTTCCGGAGCCTCTTGCAACAAATAACCTTCCGGTTCCAGGTTCCCCATCATCGATTTTAGAGTCAATTGAATGCGAGGCATTTACTTCTAAAAAACCAAGCCAAGGACGAACATTTGTAGATGTTTGTGTGCCAAGGGCAATGACATTGCCCCTATAGACTTGAAATAATAAACTATTACCAGTGTTCATGTGGTTTGAACCCGGTGCAACACCTGCATATGATGCGTAAAATGTTACTAGACCTCCATATGAAGAGCCCGGTATGTTGGTGCCGATTGCCATTCCAGATCCTGAATATGAACCTGTAATCAAGCCAGCTCCTGAAAGATGTTCCCAAAAGCGAGCGCCTTCGGTTCCTGCATCAGCTATTCTTCCATCTCCGTTACCACTTGTGCCGATCCCATAATTTGAAGCCATGTTAAAATCTCCGGGGATGGCGTTATACTCTAATTTAAATGTGTTTATAGCAACTTCATATTGTCTGTAGTCAGTTATTATTGAACGTACTTTGCTTTGATAAACCAAGCTTTGTCCTCCAACTATTCCCGCAACAATAAGACCTATTACGACTATAACTATTGATAGTTCGACTAGTGTGAAGCCATTGTTTTGACTAGTTATTGTTTTTATAGGTGTCATATTTAAGCCAAGTAGTTGTAGTTTAATGGTTGTATTATAAATTTATTTTGTTAACTAAGTGTTAAATTTTTGTAACGTTTTTGGGGGTGCTTAAGTATGTTCAGCAATGCAGTTTTAAAGTTTAACTTACTACATATATATCAAAGCGGTTTGCTTTGCCTTCGAGCATGTAGGTGGGCTCTTTATCCAGCAGGTGAGGGGATTTGCGTGGGCGTTTTATTACTACTCGGTGTTTTGATTTAGTAAGTGCCGCATCAAGTAGTTTGTCTGAGTCCTCATCTGTACCTAGTATGTCTTTAAATATACGCATCTCCTTTTTTACCAATGCGGACTTCTCACGTTCGGGGAACATGGGGTCGAGATATATTATATCGGGTTTATTTGTAAGGGATGAGATATATTCGTATGAATCTTGGCAGGTGAGGGACATGTTGTTGGTTATTTTGGCGACTTCTTCGTCATTATTTGCTCTTGTTAGCCCATCTTCTAGAAGGGTGTGAACTATTTTAGACCGCTCTACCATATCAATTTTACACCCCAGGCATGCTAGAACGAAAGAATCACGGCCTAACCCCGCAGTGGCATCTAAAATGTGAGGGCTCTTGAATTTATTTAAGCCCACGGCTTTTGCCAGCATTTGTGATTTGCCGCCGCCGAATTTTCGTCTGTGGTTTGCAGCACCAGATACAAAGTCGACATATATGGGGTTTGGAGCATCCTTGCCGGTTTGTTGTAGGGATATTTTTTGGTTATTTACTATAAGAATGCAGAGGTAGTCATTAATTTTGGTTGGGTCGCCCTCTTCTATAAGGGGCAAGCCTAGCTTTTTGGATAATAGTTGAGATCGTGATTCCAGACCTTCTGTATATATTATTGCTACATTGTTATTTTTATCGTTCATTTAGGTTATTTTGTTAAATTATTATAGTGGCCGAAATAAAATCAGTGTTACAACATTATTTAGTATGCATATATTAAATATAAAGAGCTTAAAAACTTGCAATATCAGCACAAATAATATATTAAACTGCTACAAAATAACACTGCTTATGAATAAAATAAGGAATTAAAATGGATATTAGTAAAATACCTGTAGGTAAGAATGCTCCTGAAGAGGTTAATGTTATAATAGAAGTGCCTCTTGGTTCTGACCCTATCAAATATGAAATGGATAAAGAATCAGGCGCTATTTTTGTAGATCGCTTCTTGCATACGGCTATGCACTATCCGTGCAATTATGGTTTTATTCCGCACACTTTGTCTGATGATGGTGACCCTGCGGATGTTTTGGTTGTTGGCCGTCGTCCTGTTATGCCTGCCGCCGTTATGCCTGTGCGTCCTATCGGTGTTTTGTTGATGGAAGATGAAGCTGGTATGGATGAGAAGATTTTGGCGGTTCCTGCTTCTTCGCTTCACCCTTTTTATGATAATGTTGAAGAGTATTCTGACCTTCCGCAAAACCTACTTGACCAGATATCTCACTTCTTTGAGCATTATAAGGATCTTGAGCCTAACAAATGGGTTAAGATAATTGGCTGGAAAGGCAAGAAAGAAGCTCAGGAAATTATCAATAAATCCATTGAAATGGAAAAAGCGGCTTAAAAATGAAATTACCTAAGGGTCTACAATATGACGTTGTTAAAGGCGTTGAAGCTATGAAACAACATGAATTGCTTTCGTCCGAAAAGGGAAAGCAATTGTTTGAAATGCACGAAATAACTGTTCCCGGACTTGCTTTTGAAGCAGGTGGTAAAAACCTTGAACAAAGATGGGAAGCTCGAGACAGGGATAATGGTGCTGGAAGGTTCGTAGCTCTTATTCATGATGATAAAAAAGTCATATCCATGACAAGTGGCATTGAGTATGAAGATGGTAACGCTATCTTTTTAAATACTGCGACTCGACCACAATATAGAAAGCAAGGTTTCCTGGAAAAAGCTATTGCAGGATATGTTGAAGGCAAAGAAGAGGGGACTTCAGTTAAAGCTCTCCTTAGTACAAAAGTTAAGAAAGATGACGTAAGTGATGAACAGCTTGCTTCAATTAATGAAGCTGTTGTCGGTCTGTATGATGAAGGTAAGTCAAATAAGCAGATACTTCCTGAAATACAAAAAATACTTCGTGATACAGTTGGAGAAGAAAAAGTTCCTGCCGATATCACAAAGAAAGATAACTTCAATATGCTTACCCAGTTCATGGGGCGTGACGGAACTGAAGATACCAGATATACACTTGCCAAAGGCGGAAGTGAGATAAATCTGGTGGCTAAAGTGCCTGTTACCGAGAAGCTGAAACAAACTGCGCAAGATATTCTAAACGGTAAAGAAGCGGCAATAAGTCGGTAGTTTTGGCTTTATTATTCATTAAATTACGCCTTTGTTCGTAACGCACTGATATAAAAGCTTGTTTTAATTTCGGAGTCTACCAATAATATAAGAAATATAAGCTTGTTGGGTAAAAGTAAGGCCAGAGCATTATATTTTTTTGTGTACAAATTGATTGTACGATGTAAATATGTTACAATAAAGCATTGCGGTCTTATCCGGGGGGGGAGTGCTGTGCATAATAAGGTATTGTTAATAAATAGAAAAAGTGAGAATGGCTTTAGTTTTGTTGAGTTATCAGTTGTTCTTGTTCTTATTGGGCTTCTAACTGCCGGTGTTCTAGGTGGAAAATCACTTCTCAGACAATCACAATTAAAAACTATCGTTGCCGAACATAATAGGTTTAAAGCAGCTTATGATACTTTTAAGTTTAAATTTAATGCTATTCCAGGTGATTTTAACAAGGCTGTTCAATATAGTTTATCTATAAAAAATGGTGATGGAGACGGCATACTTGAAAATCTGGTTTATAACTCTAATGGCAGAACGAATGAGGCAAATAATGCATTAATTCACATGCAAAGAGCAAATATATTACATACTGGGGTTGACGAGCATTTATTCGGTGAATATTCTAGGGGTATTCTTGAGAAACATTTTCCTAGATCGACTGTGGATCAAAATATAGGGGTAAGAACTACCTCAGCAGGTGGATTTTATAATGGTATGGCAAGCTGTCCATATTATGGAAAAGTTGATAATATTAATGTTTTGGTTTATTGGGGAAGGGTAACAAACCCACATGAGTCGCAGTCATTGGATAACAAATTTGATGATGGAAGCCCAGATAGCGGTATTATGTATGCATCAAATGGAATTGGCCCTCCTGCATCTTCAAATTATAATGTTGCTGGCAATAGGTGTGTTACTTTAGGGTTGTGTCATGTTGGTAACCCAATCTATGCAGTTAGTGAAACTGATAATAAAAGATGTTATTTAATGTTCTCCTTAGGAAAGTAATTATATAGGATAGACTCGTCTTTACCTGATGACTAGTTGAAGTCTACCTTCGATATCCCATACCATTGTTTGGAGTTCCATTTCTTTGACCGCCAACCATATCTCTAAATTTTGTAGAATTAGACACATCGTTTTTTAAAGTTGAATTTTTAGTATATGACTGATCCTGATTAACATCGCCTTCTTCTATAGTCATGAAGCCAGCGTTGTTTTTGTCATCTGCTTTAATATATACGGATGCATTTGCATTTTCTCCTGATGCAACTTCAACCTTGCCGTCTTTGTCTATGGTGTAGGTAATGTCGGTAGATATGTCGTTTGGATCTGTGTTTGTTGGGTCTTGCCACGTTATAGTGGTTATGCCTGTTGCAGGGTCTTGTTTGCTTTCTCGTACAACGAAGTCTTGTGACCCTTGATTTTTAGCTTCTTCTTGAATCTGGTCGATAAGTGCGTTTTGAATATCTTTATTATAGTCATTTTCAATCGCTGTTCTTAATTGTTGGTTAAGCTCGTTCAAAGAGTCGCCTTGTGGAATAAATGGTGAAGGGGTTTCATCAAGAGGGATACCTCTATTGGTTGCAGGTGTTTCATCAGGTTCAGGGGTGTCAAAACGAACCTTCCTTTTTCTACCATTTGTTTTTTCCTCTTCGCCCCTGACTCTTCTTTCTTCGGCCTGCTTTCTTAATTGCTCTTCTTCACGAGCCTTTTGTTCGAAATGGCGGGCGTTTGCTTCGGCTAGTTTTCTTGCCTTTTGTTCTGACCGTGCTTTTCTAGTTACCGCTTCTTTTTCTTCTTGCTCTTGCTCAAGTTGTTTATTGCGTTCATCAAGTTCTTGCCTTAGTCTTTCAACTTCGTCAGTTAGTTCGATATTACGGTTTAAAAAATATTCATCAAGACGTGGTGTATCTCTATCAGCGTCATTTCCATTTTGTCTTAAGTCTTCTACCTCTTCATTAAGCAATTGGTTTTCTGCATTAGAACTTTTAAGTTGGTCAGTTAGCCTTTGATTTGTTCTTTCTAATTTATTAGCTTTATTTTGTGCTTCTTCTTTTGCAAGCCGTTCAGCTTCTTTTTCCTGTTCAGCCTTTGTAGCTTTTGCAGTTGCTTGTTCGGAGACCTCTAATGCACTGGACTCTCTGGCTTCTAAATCTTCAATTTGCGCTTGTTGATTTTTGTTTATGGCTTGAGCTATACCAAGGTTGACTTCAGCATAGTTTGCCTTGCCTCGCTCACTTTTGAATTTTTCTTCTGCGGTATCAGCTCGTTTTGTCTCGTTTGACAAATCTGTTTCGGCTTTCTCTGCACGATTTATGGCCTCTTGAAGCGCGGTTGAAAGTTCGGCATCCAAACCTCCTCTTGTTTGAGTTTGGGATGTGTTTTTTAATTCTTCAATATTTTGTTCAAGGCCCGAGTTTTTCTGTTTTTCTTGAGATAATTGTTCTTTAGTTTCTTTTAGCTCTTTTTCCTGAGCGTTGTTTTTGTCTTTTTCTAGTCTGGTCTGTGCTTTTGATATATCTAACGATTCACTTAAGTTAGCATTATCTTTTTTATATCGTTCCTTTTCTTGCAGCTCTGCTTTTAGCTGTTCCTCAGCTTTTGTTTTTTCTTGCTCTAGTTTCTCGGCTCTTTTATCAGATTTCTGACGCTCCTTATGCTCTGCTTTTAACTTGTTTTCGGCACTTGTTTTACCTTCTTCGGATTTTCTAGCTTTCGTGTCGGATTCTTTTCTAGCCTTCTTTTCTTCGCCGAGTTGTTTTTTTAGTTGAGCATTTTCTTTTTCGGCATCCTGACGTTGACTTTGTTCTGTTTCAAGTCTCTGTTGGGCTTGCTTTTCTTGTTCTGTTAATTTTTTTTGCAGACGGTTAGCTTGTTCTTCGGCAGCGTTCTTTGCATCTGCTTCTGTTGTTAAACTGGAGCTAAGTTCCAGGTTTTCTTGAGCTAGGCTTTGAATTGTATTTTGGGATTTTTGTTGTTCTTGTTTTCTAATGTTTTCTGAGTCTGCAAATTTCCCTTTGAATTCCTCTTTTTCTTGTTCGGATTTTTGAACCTGTTGTGCAAGAGCTTTATTTTCCTTTGCAGCTCTTTCTAGTTCTTGTTTGTTTTTAGCGTCCTCTTTTTTTGCTTTAGCTTCGGCCTGCTTTCTTTTTTGTTCTTCAGCTAGTTTCTCTTGTTCTAGTTTCTCAACTTTTTTTGTTAGTTCTATATTCTCATCAAGGATTTCTTCGTTAAGGTCGGGTGTATCTTCTGTAACGCCTTTCTGTTTTTTTTCTAATTCGTTAATTGTGTCAGTTAGCAACTCATTTTCTAAATTAGATTCACTAAGGGACTCATTTAGTTTTTGATTCTCTGAAGTTGCAGAGCTCAGTTGTATTTGTAATTGATTAGCCCTTTTTTCTGCTTGCGCTAGTTGTTCAGCAAGTGATTTACTGGTTTGAGCTTCTTGTTCGGCTTCCTCTTTTTTTTCTTCGGCGAAACTTATAGCATCATCTGCCAGTCCCCTTGTTTTCTTTATTTCTTTATTTAATTTCTTATTTTTATTTTGTTCATCTGATAGTTGCTCTTCTTTTTCATCTAGGGCATCTACCAGTATTTCTTCAGTGTTGGTTGTTTCATTATTACTTTCTTGCTGACGTGTGTTTAGTTGAGCTTCCAGTTCGTCAT
>Ga0213866_10001238_pt1 | contig 19228 bp, 13 predicted proteins | sample PICome_11_FD_160079 | JGI IMG/M metagenome (GOLD analysis project Ga0213866, IMG submission 160079) | Coastal seawater microbial communities near Pivers Island, North Carolina, United States - PICO284 | ecosystem: Environmental > Aquatic > Marine > Coastal | place: USA: North Carolina...
ATAATAGCTTAAGTTGATTCATTTTCGGTATTATTAATTGACAAATATAAACACAATAAAGATTAATAACGAATATTTTACTCTATTAGTATCAATCGTCCAGAATAATTAGTTGTTTTTCCATTTGAAAGACTCGCAATAAGAGAATAAACATACACTCCTGCATTGAGCTTAGCTCCACTTTCAGACTTTCCATCCCATTGAATTGGTCCATATCTATAACCATTAGGGGTAATATCTTCTTTTATTTCCTTTACAACTCTACCTTGTAAATCCATAAGTTGTAAAACGATCTTCATCTGTTCATTATTCTGGTTGTGCTCAAAATAAAAAGAAGTGAAATCAACTACAGGATTAGGGTAGTTTATTAAATTTTGAATAGTCAAATTATTGGACGATAAGACAACAAACTCAGTGACTCCTTCAGCCGAATTATTATGTACATCCCACACCTTGACAGTCAAGCTATGTTTTCCCTCTGAAAGTGTGCTAAAAGGATAGTCTATTATTCCACTCTTATAGCTATTAACATCAGATTCATAAAAATCGTTTAACACAATAGGGTTGGAAGATTCCTCATCTACAACAGCCAACATATCGTGTCCGATACCATTACTTACTATATTGATACCACTTTCATCATACAACATCGCATATAAAGATGGGTTAGCATCAGTAATGCCTCCAAAAATGAAGTTGGTATCGTTCATAAATAGTTCAATTTGTGGACCTTCAAAGTCTTCTGTATATGCCGATGACGTACCACCCACAACCATATCTAAATTATGACCAAGTGCATCACACAATTGGTCTTGAATATCTCCTTTGGCATACAAACTAATTTTTCCGTTTCCAAAGTCATAATTGATATCTTTAGGAACAATAAATGAAAATGAAAACTCTCCGTTTTCTACTGAGGACTTGCCTTTAAATAATAAGTTCTTTTGCAAATCGAAAACAAACACTGGGGATTCATCTTGTCCTAAGGTTTGGAAGTCTCTACGTTTGTCATATACTTTTGGATAAACTAAACCATTGAAGTTATTGAGTTTGACACCATTGTGTTGTATTTCTCCAGAAATAGTGACTAAGCCCAAAGCCTTGGCACTATCCTGAACATCAGTCAGAACAATGTCGTATTGAGGGTATGCCAATTGCAGAGCTGGATCTCCTAATAGGGTAAAGTTTCTATGATTGGTGTTTGAAATATCAACCACATTATTTTTAGTCCTCATCAACACATCTCCTAATCTAGGAAATGACTCATTATCTTGAGGAAATAAATTTTCTAAAAAGGAGGTGTTTAAATCTAAATTACTTCCTGTGAACACCACTCTTGAGGTGGTTAAAAGTGCTATAGCTCCACCATTTTCTTTGAGAAACACTTGCTCTCCTGCCGATACTCTTTCAGGGTCATCGTATCTACTAAACTCACAAGTTGCCGTCATAAATAAGGGTAATTTATTTTCATTGCTCCAAGAATTAATGTCATCTATTTCTAAAATTCTTTCGTGAGCCCAACCCAATTCTCCGCCATGGCCGGTATAATTAACTACAAACATTCCTTTATTGACTACTTCTGAAATAGCATTGTTAGCACTCTCACAACGCTGTCCTCCTGTTGATGACTCTTGTTGATAAGCGTCTAAATATATCTTATCTACATTCATCTCAGGATAGTTTGTAGCAATATAGTCAGCCAATTGTTCGGCTTGTAAAGAGTGAACAGTTTCTACCTCATCGTTGTCATCGCCAACAAAACACATATTCAATCGCCAATCACCATAGGACTCTAAAGCACTGTAAGCAATAACTTTATCGACTGCATTTTTAGCTTCTTCCACAGTTTGAACAGGAAATCGTCCTACCCCAATGTCCAAAAAGGGAATATTTGCAGCGTCAGAAAATATACTTTCTTCTTCATCAAGTAAAGCAAAATAGTCATCAGAAACATAAGAATATAATTCATTGGTAGAATTAGACGACTGATAAGACACTATATAATTGGTGTTATTTGAGAGTCTATTCTTTGGGTCATAAGAAGCGTCCCCAAATAACAACAAATACCTCAATGGATGGTCTTGGTCGTATAGCATTTTAGCAAAGTCTCGTATAGCCGATACATCTTGACTACCAGAGGAAAACTCGTTATAAATCTGTTGAGGGCTCACCACCTCAACGTTTAAACCTTGACTTTCGTGAAAAGTTGCTAGTCTATTGGCTTGTTCCAAAAATGTAGGGTGCGACACAATTAAATAATCAACATCTCTCAATGCATGCAAATCTTGATTATCGACTTTTCCTAATAGGTTAGCAGATAAGTATCCCCCATTAAATGCTATAAATTGTCTTAAAGTATCAGTTGGGATTTTAAAGGAAAGCATAGAAGCTGAACTTTGCCCAATAATAGATTGAGGGTTTAGTGCTTGTGTAACGTCCCATATTCTTGTTGATAAATTGGTGTTAGAGAGTTGAAATTCACTTACAGAATTTGATTGAACAGAAGCCAAAGACCTAAAAGACATTTGACTACCATACATTTTTAAGTCCCTTTCAGCATTAATTTCTATGTAATCAATCCAGCCTTTTCCAGAAGGCGATGAACTACTAAAATCAATTGTTAGTTGTATATTATCCCCTGAAGGAGATAGGGGGTTTTCGAAAACTTTAAGATTGGCTTTGTTGTAACTGCCACTTATTCCAGAAATAGAGGTAGTCTGACTTGACATTCCAGAAGCATTAATGGTAAAAATAGAGTTGAATGGCGAAGGCGAATTAGCAGCTAAAGCTACTTTTAAATTGGCGTCACCTACCCTATTAGGAAAACTGAAATTGAAAGATTTACTATCAACCAAATCGAAAACATCTCCATACCAATTTTGGCCAGATTTGATAAAATTAACTTCTTCTTTTTCGTGAATTTGATAATCATTGAAAGTGCTAATAACATTATCAGCAGAAGATAGCGATTGAAAAGACTCTACACGCTTGCCTTCTCCCATATCAGCAGTAATAAAATAGTAGGTATTATCATCATAATAATGCTGTTGACGGCTGAATAAACTAGAGCTATTTAGAACCCATTGATTTGGTGACTGTCCAAAAAATAAAATGTAGTCATTTGCATCAAAACTACCGTCAGATTGCCCTACAACTTGAATGGCTAACTCTTGTAAATCAACAGCTCGGTTGGAAGAATTTTCTTTAGGCAATAATCCTCCAGGGTGACCATAAATTCTCAAATTCTGAGGATTTAAATTCGAAACATTCATGCCAAGATTTTGCAAATCTTGAAAAGACAATTTGTAAATTCCATCTGTATTTAAAGCAAACTTATACCAATTACCACTTGAAAGGACAGAATGTTCAATAGTAGCTTTTGATTTTCGAGCAGTCAAAGAGGGTGTTGTAATTAGTTGTAATTCAGCAAAAATTAATTTTTGATAAAGATCATCTTTTAATATAAAAGGAAAGACTTCCCCTCTAATAATAAGCTGCTTTCGATTTATTCCACTTTGATAACTTAGATGTGGGATTGAATCAATGAGAAAATTTTTAATGTAATTTATTTCAGAAGAATCACAATGAATATAAACTGGATTGATAATACTTATATCTGCATTAGAAAGGTAATCCGATGTTTGAAATTCAAAACTTATATGATGAGACTTTGAATCATTAACAGTTATAGCACCATTTTGCCATTTATAATCTAGAAAATGGTATTGTGATTGTTGTCCATTAACGTTGAAAAACATTAACAATAAAAACGTAATTGTGAAGAAATAATTCATATTTAAAAATGAAGTTCAAAGTTAGCTTATATGTATGTAAATTACATCAATATATTTAATTAAATGACACCTCTGAAACGTAAGGAGAATATTTATATTATCTATTCAGTAAGATAAATTGATAGTTGTAAGAATATTTTTTTATTTTTGTTAGCTACTAAAATCACGATCCACGATGAAGAAGATTTTATTCTTACTAAGTATATCGCTATTAATTGGCTTCACTAATGAGGTAAAGGCACAAGATCCTGCTTTTAGCCAATTTTTTGCTAATCCCTTATACCTTAACCCTGCAATGGCAGGAACTAATATATGTCCCCGTATCAGTCTAAATCACAGAAATCAATGGCCTGGTATCGGTAAAACCTATGTCACATATAGTGCATCTTATGACCAATATGTAGATAAACTTGGTGGTGGATTAGGATTTGCTGTAGCCAAAGACGTTGCAGGTGCTGGAAACTTAAACACCACTCACATAAGTGCTACTTACGCCTACAGATTGAAAGTAAATAAAAAACTTTCTATAAATGCTGGTTTTGAAGCTGCATACAGACAATTAGGTATCGATTGGCAAAATCTTACTTTTGGTGATATGATTGACCCTGTTCAAGGATTTATCTATCCTACCAATGAAGATATAGTAAACTACGCCAACTCTAAAGGATTTACTGATTTTGCAGCAGGTTTTATGGGCTTCGGAAATGCCAATAATCAATTTGATTACTACTTTGGCTTTGCAGCTCATCACATTACAATGCCAGATCAAGGCTTTATTGGTGAAAGTAGATTGCCTATGAAAATAACAGCAAATATAGGTGCATCATTCCCATTGAATAGATTTGGAACATACAGGACTAATACTGGTAGCAGACCAAAAAATGCTGCTGTCCTTTCTCCTAACTTGTTATTTCAAAAACAACAAGACTTTATGCAGTTGAATTATGGAGTGTATGTCTTAAAAGGACCTATTGTTGGTGGTTTATGGCTAAGACAAAGTGCTGAAAATTTTGATGCTTTTATTGTTCTTCTAGGAATTGAACAAGCATCATGGAAGTTTGGCTATAGCTACGATGTAACAATATCAGACTTAAATAACAGTAATACACAAGGTGCTCATGAATTATCTTTTGCATACAAACTACCTTGCAGATATAAAGGCAAAGCATTTGAAACAATAAATTGCCCTAACTTTTAGTTTTAGAAATACTCAGAAAACCATTTAAATTATGAAAAATCAAATTTTACTCGTTCTTTCCCTAGCTTTAATCTTCGGATGTAGTAAGGAAAAATCAAAAACAACTGGTTGGAACTATAATGACCCAAAACATGGAGGATTTGAAGTCTCAACTAGCTATACTGAGCAAGTCACACCTGATGGAATGGCATTTATAGAGGGTGGTTCATTTACAATGGGACGTGTTGAACAAGACGTACAATACGATTGGAATAATGTTCCTAAAACTGTTACCGTATCTTCATTTTATATGGATGAAACAGAAGTAAGAAATATTGACTATTTAGAATATTTATTTTGGATAGAAAGAGTTTATGGCTCTAATTATGACAACGGTTCTTATCCTGAAATTTATTGGAAAGCACTTCCTGATACTAATGTATGGAGGGATAAATTATCTTTTAACGAACCATACGTAGAAAGCTATTTACGTCACCCTGCTTTTAACCAATATCCTGTTGTTGGTGTTAGCTGGGAGCAAGCGGTTGATTATTGTGCGTGGAGAACGGACAGAGTTAATGAAAGAATACTTATCGATAATGGGTATTTATGGGAAGACCCAGAGCAAGTAGATGAAAATGTCTTCAAAACAGATGCCTATAAAATGGGGCAATATGAAGGTAGAATAAGAAGACAACTTCCTAACCTAAAGTTAGGTGTACACTCTTATGATAAGAAAGCTGGTAAAGACAAAAATGCTGTTAGAAACGTACAAGAATCAGATGGAATTCTTTTACCAAGATTTAGATTGCCAACGGAAGCTGAATGGGAATTTGCAGCTTTAGCATTAGTAGGTAACACAGAGCAAGAAAATGTTTCTGAAAGAAAATTATATCCTTGGAATGGCGATGGTGTAAGAAACCCATCTAAAAGAAATAAAGGCGAAATTGTTGCTAACTTCAAAAGAGGACGTGGTGATAATATGGGTACAGCAGGTAGGCTAAACGATAATGCTGATAAAACAGCACCTGTAATAAGCTACTGGCCAAATGAATATGGCTTGTACAATATGGCTGGTAATGTATCAGAATGGGTTATGGATATTTACAGACCACTTGTAGACCCAAATACTACTGATATGAATCCATTCAGAGGTAATGTGTTCGAAACTTGGGAAAGAGATGAAGATCGTTTTATTGTAGAAAAAGATACATTAGGAAACATTATAAAAAGAAATGTTACTGTTGAGGAAAACCTTAACAGAAGAAACTATAGCAAATCTGATAATATCAACTATTTAGATGGCGATTATGATTCTAAAGTGAATGCTCCAGCTAGTGATTGGTTGCAAGACTCTGATGAAAATTCAACTAACCAAGTTTATGAACTTAATAATACCTCTCTAATTTCTGATCAAACTAGAGTTTATAAAGGTGGTTCATACAAAGATAGAGCGTATTGGATGGTGCCTGGAACAAGACGATTCCTTGACCAAAAGCAATCGACAAGTTACATAGGCTTTAGATGTGCAATGGATAGGTTAGGCCCTCCAACAAGTAACCTCAAAGAAAATAGACGTAGACCCGTTGATTGGAACAAGAACAACGGCTATTACGATAAAAAGTAATTTTAATTAAACCCCAATTTATTGGGGTTTTTTTTGGTATGAATATAAAGGAGCTACATAACCTATTCTTAAAGTCATCTGGAGTCACAACTGACTCAAGGCAAATTGAGTTAAATAGTATCTTTTTTGCTCTAAAAGGAGATAATTTCGACGGTAATAAATATGCAAAAAGTGCCATTGATAAAGGATCTAGTTTTGCTGTTATTGATAATCAAGCATATTGTCTGAATGAAAAATACATACTAGTAGATGATGTATTATCTTGTTTGCAAGAACTTAGCAAATACCATAGGAAGCAGTTAAATTGCCCCGTTTTAGGAATTACTGGCACTAATGGAAAAACTACCACCAAAGAACTTATAACAGCAGTCATTGAAAAGAAATTCAAAACTGTTGCAACCAAGGGCAATTTCAACAACCATATTGGCGTACCCTTGACATTGCTTAATGCAAAATTAGACACAGAATTTTTGATAGTTGAAATGGGAGCTAACCATATACATGAAATTGAATTTTTATGTGTATTAGCCCAAGTTGATTTTGGCATCATCACTAATATTGGAAAAGCACACTTAGAAGGCTTTGGCAGTGTAGAAGGCGTTATAAAGGCTAAAAAAGAACTATACGACCATATAGATGTCAATGATGGTACATTATTTGTTAATGCTAATGACAAATTGCTAATGTCTATCTCAGAAAACACTGAGCGTGTTTTATATAATAGAAAAGAACAAGAGCAAAGTAATTCGCCATTTGCTGAGGTTGTATATAATGGCTCTCTAATTTCTTCACAGTTAATAGGAGATTATAATAGAACTAATATTTTGGCAGCTTGTGAAATTGGACATTATTTTGGTGTAAGTTTAGAAAAGACAAAAGAAGCTATACAAAGCTATACCCCATCTAATAATCGCTCACAGCTATTAGAAACAAGCCGAAATACTATTGTTTTAGATGCTTATAATGCTAACCCTAGCAGTATGTCGGAGGCTATAAAAGCTTTTCAAAAAGTAAACCACAAAAAAAAGCTGTTCATTTTAGGAGATATGCTTGAACTTGGCGAAAACTCTTTAGTTGAACATCAATCTATTATCGATGAATTATCACAAAATAATCAAAAGGCTATACTAGTTGGTCAGGAGTTCAATAAATGTCGGCATAATTTTGTTCACTTCTTTAATAGTGAAGATGCACTCGGCTGGATTGAAGAAAACCCAATCGAAGATATGTTCATACTACTTAAAGGTTCAAGAGGAATAAAACTTGAAATGCTAAAAGAAGCTCTTTAACTCATCTCATCATTAATTATCTGTTTGATAATTAGGATAAAAGAATACATTACCGAACCTAATATTGAAAATAAAATAAACGCTAATACTATTGATAATTTATTGACCTTTAATGGTAAAGTTGGCGAGTCAATAATGTTTAATAACGGCTTATTATTTAAAAGAGTAAATTTTGAGATTTCTAAATTTTTAACTATTTCTCCATACATAATATTTAAAATCTCAACATCTCTTTTCAATCGAATTTCTTCAAGTAAACCTTTAGCACGTTGAACTCCAAAATTGGCGTCTTTATAAGAAGCATATCTGTATTCAGCATTTTTTAATTCAAGAAGAACAGAGTCTGCTCTAAACGACAGAAAATCTAAAGTATTTTTAGACTTAGCAGTTTGAAAAATAGTATAGTACTCTTCTAGTTTGTGTGCCAAAGACTCAATCATCAACTTAGCAAAATCTTCATTTTTTGAAACACAAGAAATTTTAACAATATTGCTTTCATCCTCAATACTAGTAGAAATATTACCATTAGTAAGATTAAAGAAAGCTAAGCCAATAATACTATCGTGCTGTAAGGTGAACTCTTCTCTATTAGAAGTAAAGTATAAATTCTCAATATTTGTACCCTTCCATTTTTTTCGTAAATCATTGAAAACTATGTGATGATTTATCAATAAATCCTCCTCACCATCTATAATACCTCTTTTTAAAAGTGCTTCTTCAACAACTCTTCTAGAAGTAATGATTTCTTGAATATTAGTTTGGCTAAATGTACCACTAGAAGCACCTCCCAAATTAAACCCAAACTGACTAGCCATACCAGATATAGCTCCTAAACCACCTGATTCTTGACTTTCATCAATAACAAAAGTCAGATGAGCCTCATAGGTTTCTTTCTTAAAGTATGCATAAACACTTCCTAAAAGACCGAAAATAACTGAGAAGACAATAATCTTGAGCTTTTTTTGCCACAATAACTGTTTGATGCTAATCAGCTTTAAAATAACATCCTTCAGTCTTATATCGTCATGATGTGTAGTTGAATTACTCATATGCTTATTGTTGTCTTGAAAGGTAAAGAATATATAAAGAAGCTAAGGCTGAAATCTTAGTCACTGTACTTTCTAAGACCTTAGTCCAATCTACAGGCTCAGGTTTTTGACGTTTGATTTTTATGTCTTCTGTCAATTTAATAGTTGAGCCCATCTCTACTCGAGGGTATAATATAAACAAACCAAAGTCTTTTGCTTTAGCAACTTTTCCTGAAGGCGATATAACCAAGGTATTTTCCTTTACATTATGTTTTGTAAAACCTCCAGCATAATTATTGATGTAGTAGTTAGCTCTTCGTTCCAAATGTGGTACAGAAATAGATGTTTGTTCAAAATTAGAAAGTGCACCAGTTATTGTAATTAAATCTTGTTTCGCTGAAATATGAATACTATCCCTATCGTTAAGAACAATATTATATTTCGAATTGTCATACTTCATTGCTTTCTTTAACTCCAAATGAACAGGAATATATTTCTCAATATAAGATTTTTCTATTTTATTCATTTTATCCTTTTCTTCATTCAAAGGAACAATTTGAACGAATTCTCCATCCGAGAAAAAGCCGTTTACAATTTCTTCATCATCTTCAAAAAAGTCTATCTCATTATCTGGACTTTCTTCAACTTTCGTATTGCGATACATTTTCACAGCACTCATATCAGCACTACTTTTCAACCCACCAGCACGGTTTATAACCTCAGCTATAGTTTCGTCTTTAGACAATAAGGAATAAACACCTGGAAATTGCACCTCTCCCGTTAGTACTATGGTTCTTACTTCTTGATAATCTGGATTAACTCTAACTGCAACTTGGTCGTAGGGCTCTAAAGGAAAATTCAAAGCCTCATCACTTAAATCTCCATCATTTGAAATGTCAAATGAACGTACTAAGGTTCTTTTAGACTTAATTTGATTTGTTTCTGCATCATAATCTACTATCCTTGAAATGTCAATTTTAGCACCAGAAGCCTCTTGTGCCAAACCACCAGCCATCATTAATACATCAGCTAAGTTAATGCCCTCTCCAAAAGAAAAAGTATTGGGTAATCTTACAGCACCAGAAATTGTAAGCTCAAAATCGTCCATATAATCTCTCTTGGATAAGAAGAATAACTCATCATACTCTTGAATTAGAATATTAGATTCTGAAGTTGGCTCTTGAACAATTTCTGCAATGTTTAGAATAATATAGTCCTTGGTATAGTCTTCAGAAGTTCTGACTAAATAAGCTGACTCCAAAAATAAATCATCTGAAAATGAATTAGACTTCAAAAGCATATCGTACACTCGTTCACCTTCGGAGAATTGATACTCACCAGAAACACCAGTCGATGAATTGATATAAACCAAATCTGTTGGGATACCTTGAATGCTATTTACTAAAATTTCGTCACCATTAATCAAGTTCAAATTATCAGCTCCAACTTCGTCAACAGTAATCGTTTTAACAGAATTATTATCTATTCTTTTAATTGTTATCCCATTTTTATAAGCCATTTTGGTAAATCCTCCAGCATATTTTATCATGTCTACCAACTTATCACCGGATTTAACTTCGTAAGTGTAAGGTCTATTAACTTCGCCTTTTAAATCAACTACATTGGCAGCTACTGGAACATAAAGGTAATCGTTGTTCTGCATAAACAAATCTTGAGAAGTACTCGGGTCAAATAAAAATTTATAGACATCTAATGAATCTATAGTTTTGCCATCTCTCATCAAGTAAATGTTTCTGACCGAGCCAATTTGACTAGGGCCTCCTGCTGCCACTAATGCATTGAATGCAGTATTTGTAGCTGGAATAGAATAAGAACCTGGATTAAAGACTTCTCCAATAATATTTACAGAAATGACTCTAGAGTAATTTAATGTCAAATCGAATTGGGACTTCTTTAGATCAAAAAAGGAATTCATACGATTTCTAACTAATGATTTAACCGTCTTAAGATTTTTAGAACCTACATAAATTCGTCCTGCAATACGAGAATTGATATATCCACTTTCACTAACTGTAACGACCTCGCTGTGTTCAGCAAGTCCCCAAATGGAAATGGTTAACTCATCATTTTCACCCAAAAGATAATTATCTGGCGCTTGATTATCATAGGCTCTAGAAAAGAAAGAAATCGAGTTATTTCTGAAAAAATCTTGACCATAGATTTTGGCTGAAGGATAAATAATGGAGTCGTTCAAATCAAATAGAGAATCATTCATTGAACCATAGAATAAATCCGACTGCACTAAAGTAGTTTCAGCACCTGTCGTATCAATATAATTAGGATTATACTTCCCTCTTTGGTATTTGTAATCCATAGCTTCACTAATTTCTTCCTCTGAAAGACCCATTTGTCTTAAAATATCTTCACTAGGAATGTCTGAAGGATTAATGTCAGAAGCTTTCATATTTGAAGGCACAAACCTCATATACTTATTCATCTGCTCAACAGTTTGTGCATGAATAGTCAATGAAACTAAGCCAATTAATAGAATTAATATTTTCTTCATAATGAAACTATAATTTTTTATAAATATAATAAAATGTTTATTTGAGGACAGAGCGAGATATTACAATACGTTGAATTTCCGATGTCCCTTCATAAATTTGAGTGATTTTAGCGTCTCTCATTAAACGCTCAACATGATATTCTTTAACAAAACCATAACCACCATGTATTTGAACAGCCTCTGTAGTAGTTTTCATAGCTACTTCGGACGCAAAAACCTTAGCCATAGCACTTTCTTTATCAAAATTCATTTTATTGTCTTTTAGCCATGCCGATTTTAGACATAACAATCGGGCGGCCTCAATTTCGGTTACCATATCAGCAAGTTTAAAAGCAACAGCTTGGTGCTCACTAATTGCTTTACCAAATGCTTTACGTTGCTTTGAGTACTCTAAAGATAATTCGTAAGCTCCAGAAGCAATACCTAAAGCTTGTGAGGCAATACCTATTCTTCCACCAGAAAGTGTAGACATAGCAAATTTAAAACCAAAACCATCTTCCCCTATCCTATTTTCTTTAGGCACTTTAACATCATTAAACAACAGTGAGTGAGTATCTGAACCTCTGATACCTAATTTATTTTCCTTCAAACCAACCTCAAAGCCTGGCATACCTTTCTCAACAATAATCGCATTAATGCCACGATGTCCTTTCTCAGGATTTGTTTGAGCAATAACTAAATAAACAGATGCAGTATTACCATTTGTAATCCAATTTTTAGTACCGTTTAGTAGGTAATGGTCACCCATATCAACTGCCGTAGTTTGCTGAGAAGTAGCATCACTACCTGCCTCTGGCTCTGAAAGACAAAAAGCACCAATAATTTCACCTTTTGCTAAAGGAACTAAATACTTTTGTTTTTGTTCTTCTGTTCCGTATTTTTCTAATCCCCAACATACCAAAGAATTATTAACGGAAACAACTACTGATGCTGAAGCATCAACTTTGGAAAGTTCTTCCATTGCCAAAACATAAGAAATGGTATCCATACCAGCACCACCATACTTGGGGTCAACCATCATACCCATAAAACCCAATTCACCTAATTTCTTAATTTGTTCAGTAGGAAAAGTTTGATTTTCATCTCTTTCAATAACTCCTGGCAGCAATTCTGTCTTCGCAAAATCTCTAGCCGCATCACGAATCATGATATGTTCTTCAGTTAAATTAAAGTTCATTTGTATAGTTAGTTTAAATTTGAGCTCAAAAATAGTCTTTTTAACTAATAGTATGGGCTTTTACAAACAACACAATGTGATTGGTCTAATGTCAGGGACTTCTTTAGATGGAGTGGACCTTGCTTTTGTTAGCTTTTATCACGACAAAAGTTGGCAATATCAATTAGGAGTATGTCAAACGATTCCTTATGATGAACAATGGCAAAAAGAACTGAGAGAATTACACCTTAAGCCCATCTCTGAAATACAAGAGTCTAGCCAACGATATGCTATTTATCTATCCCAATTATTAAGCGATTTTATTCTTAAACATAACTTGCAAGTGGATTTAATCTGTTCGCATGGACATACCGTTTTGCATCAGCCCGAAAAAGGCATCACACTACAAATTGGTGATGGAAAAATTATAAATACACAATTGAACATTCCCGTAGTTTATGATTTTAGGACTCTAGATGTAGAGCTTGGCGGTCAGGGTGCTCCTCTAGTGCCAATTGGAGATGAATTACTTTTTAGTGAGTACGATTATTGTCTGAACTTAGGTGGATTCAGCAATTTTTCATTTAACAATGACGGATTGAGACAAGCCTATGATATATGCCCTGTAAACATCGTACTTAATGAATATGCCCATAAATTAGGTGAGGAATACGATAATGAAGGGCAAATAGCCAAAACGGGAAGTATAAATAATGAACTCTTGAAGGAACTAAACGCCATCAACTACTACCAACAATTGCCGCCGAAGTCTTTAGGTAAAGAATGGCTAGAAATAGATTTTATACCTATCCTAAAAAAATATAACGACAGTACCCCTAATATTATGCGAACAGTGGTTGAACACATAGCTATTCAAATTGCTGATTGCATCAAATCTGGCCATTGTCTAGTAACAGGAGGCGGTGCATTGAACACTTTTCTTATGCAAAGGATTGCGGCAAATTCTCAAGCCAATTTCATCTTAGGTAATAAAAAACTTATAGAATATAAAGAAGCCTTGATATTTGGATTTTTAGGTGTACTCAATAGAGAAAATCAAATTAATTGCTTAGCATCAGTAACGGGTGCAAAAAGGAATTCCATCGTAGGTAAGTACTTTGCCTAATAATTAATTACTTTTGCTGAAATTTACTTTCAATGAAAAAATTATTAGACGCATACGAAAACAAAAAACCCGAGGTTGTTTTTGAATGGAGTGACAGCCAAACTGAAGCTGAAGGCTGGGTCGTAATAAATTCACTTCGAGGTGGTGCCGCAGGTGGTGGCACACGAATGAGAAAAGGACTTAACAAACATGAAGTTGTTTCTCTTGCTAAAACCATGGAAGTTAAGTTTACAGTCGCTGGACCAGCGATTGGCGGAGCTAAATCTGGTATAAACTTTGACCCCAAAGACCCTAGAAAAGAAGGCGTATTAAAACGATGGTATGCTGCCATTACTCCCCTACTAAAAAATTACTACGGTACTGGAGGCGACTTAAATGTTGATGAAATACATGAAGTCATTCCCATTACCCTAAATCTTGGTGTAGAACACCCTCAAGAAGGTGTTTTTAACGGTCACTTCAAACCTTCTGCAGAACAGAAAAAAACCATAATCAAACAACTACAAGATGGAGTCTTGCTAGAAATTACCGAGCCTAGCCTAACTCCAGAAGTATCAAAAAAATATACCGTTGCTGACATGATTACTGGTTACGGAGTGTCAGAAGCAGTAAATCACTTTTACCGTCTTCACAATGAAGATTTAAATGACAAAAGGGTAATCATTCAAGGCTGGGGAAATGTGGGCTCTGCGGCAGCCTTTTATCAAGCAGCATTAGGAGCTAAAATTGTTGGCATCATCGACCAAGAAGGTGGGCTAATAAATGAAAACGGCTTTACTTTCGAAGAAATTCGTCAGTTGTTTATAAATAAAAAAGGCAATAAGCTAAACGCTGAGCATATGCTACCCTTTGATGAGGTTAACGCTAAAATATGGGACATGAAAGTTGATGTATTTATTCCTGCAGCAGCTTCAAGACTAATTAAAAAAGACCATTTAGAACGTATGATTGCTGGAGGGCTAGATGTTATCTCTTGCGGTGCTAATGTGCCATTTGCCGACGAAGAAATATTCTTTGGTAGCATCGGAGAATTTGCAGATGAAAGAGTAAGTGTTTTACCTGACTTCATCGCCAACTGTGGTATGGCTAGAGTATTTGCCTACCTCATGAACCCAAATAGTGAAATGACTGATACAGCTATTTTCGAAGATACCTCAGCAACCATAATGAAAGCCTTGAAAGAAACACACCAAATTAATTCATCAAAGACAGACATTTCAAAAACTGCCTTTGAAATCGCACTTAACCAACTCATTTAACCAATGGACTTTCAAGAAATTTTACACCAACAATTTTTAAGCAATTCATTAGAAAATTATTGCTGGTTTTTAGGCTTTGTACTATTCGGACTGCTTTTTAAGCGTATTATATCCAAATACCTCAGCCATATCATGTATAGAGTGCTCAACAGAGATAAATCTATAGATATTAAGACCTTCGATGAATTACTAATAAAACCAATAGGCTTTTTTGTATTGCTAATGTTCATTTATTTAGGCTCACTTAATATTACATTTCCACAAGAGCTGAACTTTGAAACTAAAAACTTTAATATCAGTCTAATCCTAGCTAAAACCTTTAGCATAATCGTATTGTTTGCTGTTTCTAAAATTGCATTACGTTTTGTCGATTATTTTGGGATTGTTTTTCTAAATAGGGCTAAGGATACAGAAAGTAAAATGGACGACCAATTGATTCCTTTTGTTATTGAATTGGGTAAAATTGCCGTTTATATTGTTTTGTTCTTTGTAATATTAAGTAAAATCTTTGATGTTGACGTTACTGCCTTAGCCGCTGGTGTTGGTATAGGAGGTATAGCAATAGCAATGGCCTCTAAGGAAAGTTTAGAAAACCTATTAGGCTCATTTACCATATTTTTTGACAAACCCTTTTTAGTCGGTGACTTGGTATCTACGGGAAGTATTACGGGTACCGTCGAAAAAGTAGGCTTTCGCTCAACTCGTATTCGCACTTTTGACAAAAGTATTGTCACTGTTCCCAATAAAAATATGATATCTGCTGAACTGGACAATCTAGGTAAAAGAAAAGTTAGACGAGCAAGATTCTACATAGGTCTAACCTATGATACCACCATTGACCAAATGAAAAAAGTAGTCAAGGAAATCGAAATATTAATAAACGAACATCCCAGAACTGACCAAGAAGGAAGAGTAAAATTCCAAGAGTTTGGAGCAAGTTCACTAGACATTATGGTTTTATACTACGTTAATTCGACAAAATGGGACGATTTCATAGATGTCAAAGAGGATATCAACTTTAAAATTATGGAAATAGTAAAGAATAACGATTGTGAGTTTGCATTTCCATCTACAACAGTATATTTGCAAAAATAATTTAACCAACAAAAATATAATCAATGATTTACCTATCAATGTTAGTCGTTTTTATCTTAGGATATACGCTAATTGCTTTTGAACACAACCTTAAAATAGACAAGGCGGCATCCGCTTTACTTGCTGGTTCGCTATGCTGGGCTATTTTTGCATTAGGCTTGTTTGAAATTGATATCAACTCCGATAATTTTGGCAAATTCTTAACATACTTCCAAACAAAAGACCTCAACTACACTAGTGAGTTTATTGCTCAAAATTTAGATTATGTCAAAAAGAATTTTGTGCTTTATGAACTGTCACATCATTTAGCAGAAATAGGACAAATTCTATTCTTTCTTTTAGGAGCAATGACTATAGTCGAATTGGTAGATGCTCATCAAGGGTTTTCGGTAATTACTGATCGAATTAAGACTAATAACAAAGTTAAGTTAATGTGGATTCTGTGCATTTTGTCATTCTTCTTTTCAGCAACACTAGACAACTTAACTACGGCTATTGTTATGTCTGCGCTCTTAACAAAACTCATTGAAGACAAAAAAGATTTATGGTTATTTGCTGGTATGATAATCATTTCAGCCAATGCTGGTGGTGCCTGGTCACCTATTGGTGATGTAACAACAATTATGTTATGGATTGGAGGGCAAGTAACAGCGGTCAATATTATTACATCTTTAATAGTTCCTTCAATAGTTTGTATGATTGTTCCATTGATATACTTAACGTTTAAACTCAAAGGTAATATTCAAAGACCTTTAGATAGTGAAGCCTTAGAGCACATTATGAACCCTACCACTCCATTTGAAAGAAAATTAATTTTCTTTTTAGGTGTTGCTGGATTATTATTTGTGCCTGTTTTTAAAACTGTAACTCACCTACCACCTTACATTGGAATCCTATTAAGTTTAGGAGTAATGTGGCTCACTACAGAACTGTTGCATAGAAGTAAAAACTACGAAGCTAAGTCTGACTTGACTGTAATCGGCGTTTTAAAAAAAGTTGATGTTCCTACTATATTTTTCTTCTTAGGAATTTTATTGGCTGTAGCATCTCTACAAAGTATGGGACACTTGAACGATATGGCCGTAATTTTAGATAATACTTTTGATGGGAATATTTATGCCATAAATATCATCATTGGATTATTGTCAGCCATAGTAGATAATGTTCCATTAGTAGCTGGTGCCATGGGTATGTATGAAATTGGAACTGGTGTTTTTGCTGTAGACGGAACATTTTGGGAATTCTTAGCCTATTGTGCTGGAACAGGAGGTAGTGTTCTTATAATAGGTTCTGCTGCTGGTGTAGCCGTAATGGGTATTATAAAAATCGACTTCATTTGGTATGTCAAAAAAATAAGCTTTTTAGCATTTATAGGATATATTGCTGGTGCTATAACCTACATACTTATGCAATAAGACATACTGGACTAACGTTCTCTAAAAAATACAGATATGAAATCACTTTTATTACAAATCAATACACTCAGCGATAGCCTATCAACTACGGCTATGGAAGGTGAATTGGTAGAAGAAAAAACACTTTCTATACTAGAGCTTATCAGCAGTGGCGGTACTGGAGGTAATATCATTATGATAACCTTAGGTATCTTGTCCGTGATTTCCGTATATCTATTTATTGAACGATACACCACACTCAACAAGGCTAGAAAGATAGACTCAAGCTTTTTAAATAGTATTAAAAATTATGTTCAAGATAAAGACATCAAAGCCGCTAAAACTCTTTGTAAAAATACCGATAGTTCTATTTCTAGAATGTTAGAAAAAGGCATTGACCGAATTGATAAACCCATGACTGATATTTCTTCTGCTATTGAAAATCAAGGTAAGCTAGAAGTCTATGTTTTAGAAAATAATTTAGCTAACCTAGCTACCATTGCGGGTGCTGCACCCATGATTGGATTCTTAGGAACAGTAATTGGCATGATTGTGGCATTTCACGAAATGGCAAGCGCAGGAGGAAATATTGATATTGAAATGCTATCCAAAGGTATTTATACAGCTATGGTAACAACAGTAGCTGGTTTAGTGGTAGGTATTATTGCTTACATTGCCTACAACCTATTAGTAACTAAAGTAGAAAAGGTGGTCTTCTTGTTAGAAACAACCACCACTGACTTTATGGATTTATTACACAATAACAAATGAGTTTAAGAAGTAAAAATAAGGTAAGTGCTAACTTCAGTATGTCTTCTATGACAGACATCGTATTCTTATTACTTATCTTTTTTATGCTTACCTCTACGCTAGTTAGCCCCAATGCGCTCAAGCTATTGTTACCTAATAGTAAAGCAAGAACTCTAGAAAAACAAACCATTTCTGTATCTATTACCCCAGAAATAGAGTACTACATTGAAGACCAAAAATTTCCTTTTGACCAACTAGAAAATCAACTAAAACAACGTCTAGCTAACGAACAAGAACCCGCTATTGTTCTACATGCAGATAAAACGGTTGATATAGAGTTTGCTGTAAAAGTAATGGATATCGCTTATCGAAATAAGTACAAAGTAGTACTTGCTACAAATCCAAAATAATGATAAAACCAACAAAAAATAGACGCAAAGCAATCATTGGAACAGTTTTGTTTCATATCGGTTTGCTTTTGTGTTTCATTTTTATGGGTTTGAACTATCAAATACCACCTCCTCCTGAAGAAGGTATTACTATTAATTTTGGTTATCAAGACTTTGGAAGTGGCTCAGAACAAACAGAGCAGATTGTCGAAGAACAAGAAATAACTCCTCAAGAGATAGTCAATAATAATCCTGTCGTTGAAGATATTAGCACTCAGGATATTGAAGAAACACCTACAACCAAACTTAAAGAACATCTAGAGGAATCGAAAGAAGTAAAAAAGATTGAGGAGAAAAAGCCCGAGCCTGTGGTCAATACAAAAGCACTTTACCCTGGAAAAAAGCAAAATAATAGTAATAGTCAAGGAATAAGTGAAGGACAAGGAGATCAAGGCAGCCAAGATGGTGATCCAAATTCAAATGCTTACACAGGTGGTGGTATTGGTAAAAATGGCATCGCCTATCAGCTAGGCGGTAGAACTATCGCAGAAATTAAAAAGCCAAATTACGATTCCCAGCAACAAGGTAAGGTCGTCGTGACTATTCGAGTAGATAGA